>Ga0073934_10008658_pt1 | contig 13481 bp, 14 predicted proteins | sample LarsenN4metaG_FD_76834 | JGI IMG/M metagenome (GOLD analysis project Ga0073934, IMG submission 76834) | Hot spring sediment bacterial and archeal communities from British Columbia, Canada, to study Microbial Dark Matter (Phase II) - Larsen... ...
CAAAATCGGTTGTTGCAGGAAGTAACCGCCGCCGACCAGTGTGAGCGGCTCACCGGCTCTTAATTTGGCCAATAGTTCGGGATCACGGCTGTGGAGGGGTAAACAGCCTAATTGAGAGCCAGGCCCGTAAATATGGCAAGGTCGAACGATGGTCCAGGCCATCGGCCCTGGTTCTGAATGGATCAGGGCCAGTTCACATAGCCGCTTTTGGCCCCCGTAGCCTTCGTTTAGATAAGCATCTGTCTCTTCCCCCTGCGGAAACCGGCGGCGGGCCGGATCATAAACAAAATCGGTTGAGACAAAGATCAAATGGGGCGTCAGATGGCGAAATAGGGCAATATCCTGTTCCAAATCGGCCGGATGGTAGCCAATACAATCAATAACCAGATCAAATGAGCTTTGAGCGGTGTGAATGGCCTGCTCAAAAGCAGCGTGATCGTGGCGATCGGCCACGAGACTGGTAACACCGGCCGGAATAGATCGTTGCCCCCGGGTGACGACCCAAACTCGGTGGCCTTGAGCTACTGCCTGGCGAGCCAGAGCGCCGCTCAGAAAGCCGCTGCCGCCAATAATCAGGGTGTTTTGGGCTGTTTGCATAGAAAATCCTCTTCTCACCTGGTATACTTTATGATATTCGGATTTTATAACAGGTAAATGAAATGACCAATTTATTGTTGGATCAAAGAAGCTAATGATCGTGGGAGCAGTAGCTGTTTTTTTTATTACCCTGGGCCTTGGCCAGCTCGCCTCAACAGTCTTGCAGTTCCGGGGCGCTTCGCTGGTAGGAGCAAGTCGTTGGGCTGGTTTTAGCCTGGGGATAGGCTTGATCATTCTGGGCGCTGTTCTCCTACCCCAAAACTTTTTGGTTTTACTGTGGGTTCCGCCGGCAGGATTGATAACAATGGTCCTATTACTCCTGGCCGGCTCTGTGATCCTGCCGCCGCCTCACCCCAACAGCTTTTTTGCGCCTGATGCTCCGGGCCATGGCGGCTGCTGTCCTGTTCAAATTCGGGATGGCGATAGCTATGTGCCTGGCCTGTTGTTATACCCTCGCTGCAGTGCGGCGGAAGAGAAAGAAAGAGGCGCCGCCTCTCCGGCAGAGGCAAACATTCGGGCCGGGGCAGCCATTTGTATCGTCCATGGAGCCGGCGATACCAAAATTTCGTTTAAATGGCGTCTAATCAAGAAACTGGTAGCGGCAGGTTTTACAGTTTTAACAATCGATCTACCCGGCCATGGCGATAATCGCGATCGCCCGCTGGTTTATCCCGATAGCCTACCGGCTGTTTTGGCTGCTCTTCAATTTTTACGCGCCCAGCAAGGCATCGAACGAGTTGGTTTGATTGGGGTCAGTTTAGGTGGGGCTATGGCCATCAGAGCGCTGGCAGATCATGGTTCGCCGGCTAGCCTGGTAGATGCTTTGGTTGTTTTAGCAGCGCCTATTCAGCTAAAATACACGAATTCGTTGTTTTACCGGGAAATGTGGAACACTTGTTATCGGGCGCCTTTAGTCTCACTATTGCGGGAAATTACGATTAAACAGTTGCGAGAGAGCTGGTACAGCGGCGGCTATCGCAGCCGCCATAATACCAGTGAATTATTCCAACTGCTCCGGCCTCTTGATTATATTGGCCAACTTAAAGAGATTCCTATCTTGTTGGTCTACAGCCGGATTGATCTTGTCGCTCCACCCGATCAGGCTCAAGCCATGCGGCAGGCTGCGCCGCATGCCGATTTTATTGAAGCAAAAAAGGCCAGCCATGTGGCCTTAATCCTGATGCCTGAAATTATTGATCAAATCTCGAAGTGGCTTAGCTCAAAGCTTTAATAATAGGTCCGTCCATCTGGCATCACTGCCCCCTGAAGTTTAGCGCCTTCCAGGTTGGCGCCCTCCAAATTGGCGCCTTTGAGATTCGCATTGCGTAAATCAGCGCCGGCCAAATTGGCGCTGCGCAAGCTGGCATCCTCCAGATCTGTCCCACGCAAATCTGCGCCTTGGAGATTACTCCAGGCCAGGTCAGCTTCACGTAAAATTGCTCGACTGAGATTAGCCTGACTTAAATCTGCCCCAACGAGCCATAGTGGGCCACGAGCCAGATTAATAAGCTGGTAGAGTTCTGTTTGAGTAAATTCCATAGAATTTAACACCACTCCGTTATAGAATTAGATTGCTACTGCTAGAGGTCCTCGTTTCCTTTTTGCGTCCCGACCCCATCAGGGTTGCTTCCAGGCCAAAATGCTTTTCTAACATCCAAGGATAGCCTGGCTTATCCCAACGCAACAATTCTAACTGGGTGACTCTAAAGATAAATTGTGGTTCAAAACCGCTCATAATTTTTTTAAGTTCGATGACCTCAGCCTCGGTAGTAAACTGGCCCAGGTGGATATGGGGCCAATAATCTTTATCCTGGCCGGGACAATATTTAAGCGGGCCGGTTAGTAAATCCTCACGCAACTCAGTCAACTCTACGCGACCGGCTATGACCGGTAGGCGCAGTTGATAATCGATCTGGTGATAAATATCCCAGCCTGCGATAGAGGTTTTTATAGGGGCATGATTTTCCCCGATTTCAGTCAAATGTTTGTAAAGAATTTCCGGCGAGTCAAGGAACTCAAACGGATTTAGAACGGTAATATGAGGTGGCAGCGCCTTAACCAGCGGGTCGTATCTTTGCCGGTAAGGTTGTACTGCTGCTGCCAAATCTTCAGGTATAGGCGCAATGACAATATACATCACTTTTCACCAATCTCTGCTCAGGATTGCTGGGACTATTATAACATAATCTTGAATTTTTGAAGAGTGAGAAAAGCTATGGTGCGGGTATCCACCCCTGGGAAATAGCATAAGCCGCAGACAAGGCTATAGCATTCGTTAACATATGCATGATGATTGCCGGCCAAATGGAGCCGGATATTTGGTACAGGAAGGCAAAAATTACCCCTAGAATAAAGATGGGTGGGATAGATGTTGGGACAACGTGAGCCAGGGCAAATAGAATAGCGCTGCCCATGGCTGCTTTCTTCCAATCCCAACGTTTGCGGAGCCCGGCAAAAACAAATCCTCGAAAGAAAAGCTCTTCAATGATCGGAGCAATGAACGCGCCGCCCACGAGCAAAAGCAAAGGAAACTGCGTTTCATTAAAAAGCGGTGCAATATCCGGCTGAATTTGATAGCCATACATGCCCAGGATGGCTGCATAGATCAGGTTAAATAGCATCGACAGCAGCATTAAACCGCAGCCTAAGCCGACTGCTTGTGGCTGAAAACGACGCAGCCCTAACGCCCCCCAAGAAACGTTATACTTAAACACTGTAAAATACCAAAGTGGCAGTAGAAGCAGGCTGGTACCCAGAACGACAACCAGGCTTGAGTCGATTGAGAAATTTAACTGTTCCACTATTACGCCGATGATCAGTAAGACCAGCACTAATAATAGGGATGCCATTAATCCCCAGAAGACATCACGAGGCGTCCAGGGTACAGTAGGGGCTTTGGTAAGTGAGCCATTTTCCATTTTTAAAGCAATCCCAACACCACTAAGCCGGCTGTCCCGTTGCTGCCGATAAATAACCCAACTAACATTGCCAGGGTTAGCAACAATCCGACAACAGCCAGGCCCAGGCAGCCTATCAGCAGCCACAGCGGTCTGTTATTCAGAAGAATGGGTGAACTTGAAGGTGGATTTTGAGGATAGGGCTGGGCCGGTGGCGTTGGCGATAAGAAAGCCGGCGGGTTGATAAAGCCAGAGTCAGGCGACTGAAAAGTAAAGATAAAATTGGTATCTCCCAGGCTGATCCGGTCTCTATCTTTAAGACGAGTGGGTTGAGAAATGAGCACTCCATTTAGATATGTGCCATTAGCGCTTCCCTGATCATTCAGCATAAAACTATCCTCAACTGGGCTAAGCAAGGCGTGATGGCGCGATACTTTCTGATCAGCAATGACCACACCATTGCTTTTATCACGGCCCAACTGAATTTCGCCGTGCAGGGGAAAAGAATGACTAACTCGCCCATTTGCTAGAAGCACCAGGTAAGCTTTGGGCGTCGTGTCAGGCAATGTCAGAGCATCATCTTCATTTTCAGCAATATACCGGACCAATGGCGCATCCTAATCTATAATTTGCGCTTTATTATAGCACAGTTGTGATTTGAAATCTATTACTTATGTTGATTGTACTTGACCATAATGAAGAATATGGTTATTATATACTAAAGAAGATATCTGATCAATCAATAATTTAGAGTTGAGGGTATAATTACGAGCGTGGAAGAAGAAAATGGCCAGTCAAGTAATCGGTTGTTTGTTCTTGTCGCCGTGGCGCTCATTGGTTTAATTTGTATTGGTTTATTGGGTTTAAGCGGCGTTCTCTTTTTTACACAGGCTAACCGGGCCCAGCAGGAGGTAGTGGCAGTTCAGCCAGAAGTTCCTACATCTCCCCCTCCCACCTTTACCCCTACGCCAACGGATACGGCAACCCCAACGATTACACCTGAACCAACCCCTACCAGCACCCCTGTTGTAGCGCCAGATGCCGATTCGGCTGCACAAACCGATGTCCAGCCCGAAACCGAGGATACCACGGGTCAACCGCCAGACGACACTGGCGCAGAGCAGCCAGGCGCCCAGGTTGAAGGAACGGCTACCAGTACAGTGGTAGTAGCCACACCGGTGGCCACGGCTGTGGTACCAACTGTAACTCCGGCGATGGTACCCTCAAGCGGTGGCGTATTGTCTACAGATAATGGGTTCTTGTTGTGGGCAGGAGGCAGTTTCTTATTAATCTTGCTCCTGTACAGCCTTTTCTGGCATTCGAGAGCTTCATCTAAAATCGCTGAGTAACAAAGATTAAGTAAGCAACAAATAAGCGGCAATTTAATTGCCGCTTATTTGTTGCCTGCCATCTAATGGTCAACTATTCTTTTAAATAACGACTGATTGTCGTCAAGAGGCGATTTAAATCCACCGGCTTGGTGAAATGCTCATTTGCCCCGGCTGCTAAGGCCCGTTCCTTGTGCTTGGCGCTGGCCCAGGCAGAAATAGCAATAATGGGGATCGATTGGGTAGTGCTATCAGAGCGAATAACTTTGATCGCTTCAAAGCCATCCATTTTAGGCATCCGCAGATCCATCAAAATTAAGTCGGGCAGCCAGGATTGAGCTTTTTCCACACCTTCCAGCCCATCACTGGCTACAGCAACTTCAAAACCATTTAATTCCAGCATTTGAGCCAATATATCTCTCTGTGCCGGATGGTCCTCGACATATAATACTTTTGGCACGTAATGTACTCCAATTACTTTTAAATCTAAATAGGGATTTTAAGGAAGGAATCGAGCCTTACATTAACCGGCGGCTGGGTACAAAAACTGGCCTACCAATCCTAATTTACTTTTATCAGATATCATGTAAATGCTAAACAAGACTATCACAACTATAAAAGTATGTCAAGCGTTACATATTCGTGTAAGACTTTAATACCGCAATAAAGCAAAATTGTCAAGATGAGCGCCTGTTACTGGCTGATAAGCTCAGGCAAGGTTTATTTTAATCCACCTTTAATCTCCAGTTCACGTTTTTTTAATATTTGGCGGGTAGGATATGACCATAATATAAAATAAATAGTGTGATCTCTCCCTCTCAAGAAAAAGTCCGTGTTTTTATACACGGGCTTTTTCCTTTATGATCGTAGACTAAAAGGATAAGGCAATCCGGAAATGGTCATTTAGTTATAAACTTCTTGACCGGGCTGAACTGTAGGTCGAAAAACCGGTTCCAGTTGGAACGTCCTTTGACTGAAGGCTGCCGCCATAAAGAGCACCCACCCAATCAAAATCAAATCTGATAACAATAAGTGAAGTAGCTGCATCCAGATAGGCGCCAGCAAAACAACATTAATTGCCCCCGCGCCAAGCTGAACAAAATAGAGCAGGGTGACCAGTTTGGCAAATTTTCGGGTAGTGGGTGTCGATCGATGGGCATTGAAAAAGCCGGATAATAGCACAATATAAATGCCCAAAATAATGGCAATAAGGGGATGATAAAGCCGGAGCCGCACGAGAAAATGAGCTGTCGGCGAAAACTTTTGCTGCCATCCTTCAACTAGTGAGCTGGCCGGAAACAACGTATCGCCCAGGGCTGTAACCGCGCCGCTGGCTCCCAAAAGCAACAATCCAATAAAAGCCCCCCAGATCGCCCAGCCCCACCAGCCGTGACCTCGCCACCTAATCGACGCCCCACCCGAAGCCCACCAGGCAGTTAGGGTCAGGACGCCCAACAATATAAAGGTATTGATTAAGTGAATAGCAATGACAATGGCCCGGGCTATGGAAGTATCGCCGGCCACCAATTCAAACAGAACTAAGCCAGCGCCTATCAATGCTTCAATCAGAATAAAAACCACGGAAAGAACTGCACCCTGCCGTACCTGATGCCCTGGACGATACGACCGAAAAGCCCAGATCAACAAACCAATTATCAGCAGTAAAGAGAGGCCGCTGGTGAGCCGGTGGGTAAATTCAATGAGCGTAGTTGTTTGGGTATTTAAGGGAATAACTTGGCCATTGCAGGAAGGCCAGTGGCTGCCACAGCCGGCTCCGGATCCACTGGCCCGGACAAAAGCGCCCCAGATAATGACCAGCAGGTTATAAGCCAGAACGCTCCAGGCATAAATAGCAAATCTATTAAGCTGCATAACAAAACTCTTTCAATATAGAGATAGACAGCCCCGTTAAAAGAGCCTTTCCTGTTGTGGTGTTTGGGGCGAATTTACAGGCAGACCGATCAACTGTTTGAACTGATTACTTGTGGCCGGAGAATGGCCGGCATAATCGTTATTAAAAAAGCCGTAAATCGTTTCGGCCCGATCCAGATAGGGTTGAAGCTCCGCGACCCAATATTCTAATTGAGCCGTAACGTCTTGTTGTTCCTGATCGTGGCGTTTAAATTGGCCGTGCCGTCCAAGCCAGCGAAGATAAAGAAAGTCGGCGGTTTGGGTAATCTGTTTGGGCAAGCCAACATAATCAACCGAAACCCAACCGATTCGATAAGTTTCGAGCAAGGCAGCCGTGCCGGCCGTAAACCAGGAATGGTGGCGGAACTCCACTGCATAACGGAAACCGCCTGGTAACTCTGCCAGAAAAGCAGAAACAGTATCAATTTGAGCTGAGGTTAGACTTGGGGGCAGTTGAATCAAAACGGCGCCTAATTTGTCATCAAACAGGCTAATTGTATCTATAAAATCGGCCATGGCCTTTTTAGCCTGAACAAGGCGTAGGTCGTGAGTAATCTGGCGAGGCGTCTTGACGCAGAATTTGAAATTAGGCGGCGTAGCAGAGCTCCACTGTGTAACCCGATCAGTAGGAGGTGTTCCGTAAAAGGTGGAGTCAAGCTCTACCGCATTAAAAATTTCGCTATAATAAGCCAGATAACTGCGGGCAGGGAGACCTGCGGGGTAAAAAATCCCTTCCCAATCTTTATAACTAAAACCTATGGTTCCTAGATACCAATCAACCAAGCCCATCTCCTATGAGCGACAAACGGAGGTCAATCTTGTTTCCTTAACCTTCAAAGTAATGGTATTATACTCCCTTAAGAGAGAGGAACCAAACCTGCAGTTATGATTATGGAATCCACAACATTTCAATCCGTTGTCATTACCGGCGCCTCCAGCGGTATCGGTGAAGCCTGTGCGCTGCATCTGGCCAAGTTGGGCTGGCAAGTTTTTGCCGCTGTGAGAAAACAGGCGGATGAGGAGCGCTTGCGCCGGAACGGATTACCGCAACTCATCCCTATTTACATGGATGTTACCGATCATGACTTAATTATGGCTGCGGCCGGCCTGGTTGCTAAGGAGGTGGGTAGCCGTGGGTTGCGAGGCTTGATCAACAATGCGGGTATGGCGATAGGGGGGCCACTGGAGTTTTTGCCGCTGGCCGATCTAAGGCAGCAGCTTGAGATAAATGTTATAGGCCAAATTGCCGTCACTCAAGCTTTTTTGCCCCTGCTGCGTCAGGGACGAGGGCGGGTGATCAACATGAGTTCAATTAGTGGTCGTGTGCCAACACCATTTCTGGGCCCTTACGCGGCTTCCAAATTTGCTTTAGAAGCGTTAACCGACTCGTTGCGCCTTGAACTCCGGCCCTGGAAAATTGAGGTTATTAGTATTGAACCTGGCGCAATTGCGACGCCTATTTGGGATAAGTCGCTGTCCAGAGCCGATAATGTGATCGAAAAATTGCCGCCCCAGGTGAACACTTTATACGGAACCAGGTTAGCTAAATTGCGAGAAAGAGTCAACAAAACAGGACAGCAAGGTATTCCGCCTGCTGAGGTGGCCAAGGTTGTAGCTAAAGCGCTCCTGGCAAAGCGGCCCAGGACGCGCTATCTGGTCGGTCGAGATGCCAAGTGGGGGGCTTTATTGGTTAAATTATTGCCCGATCGTTGGCGAGATTGGTTGATTATCAGGCAGAATGGCGCTTAATTGAGCCTGTTAGCAAATGGAAAGGATATCTTGATGGAAAACTTTAAAGCGCTGGTTGTAGATCAAAAAGATGGCAGTATTGAGGCTGCCCTGCAAATGCTTAAACGCGAGACCCTGCCTGAAGGGGAGGTTCTGATCAAAGTCGCCTACTCCAGCCTCAATTATAAAGACGGTCTAGCGATTACCGGAAAAGGCAAGGTAGTTCGGAGCTATCCTATGGTTCCAGGTATTGATCTAGCCGGTACGGTCATCGAGTCGGTATCGCCGGATTATCATGTGGGTCATGAAGTAATTTTGACCGGCTGGGGGATTGGCGAGCGCCATTGGGGTGGATATGCCCAGTTAGCCCGGGCCCAGGCCAAATGGTTAGTCCCGCTACCCACCGGGTTAACGATGCGGCAGGCAATGGGAATTGGTACTGCCGGCCTGACGGCAATGCTCTGCGTGATGGCCCTTGAGGCGCACGGCCTTACTCCCGATCAAGGAGAGGTTGTTGTTACCGGCGCTTCCGGTGGTGTGGGCAGTGTTGCTATCGCTATTTTGGCCAAGCTGGGCTATCATGTCGTGGCCTCAACCGGACGGGTTGATATGCATGACTACCTTAAACGCCTGGGCGCCCAGAATATCATCGATCGGGCTGAGTTAGCGACCCCTTCGCGGCCCTTGGAGACGGCCCGCTGGGCTGGGGCCGTTGATACAGTGGGAAGCCAGACGCTGGCTTCGATTCTGGCGGCCTTAAAGTATCGGGCCAGTGTGGCTGCCTGTGGTTTAGTCGGCGGAAATGAACTGCATACCACCGTTTTTCCCTTTGTTTTACGGGGCGTCAACCTGCTCGGCATCGATTCAAATATGTCGCCGCTTGAGGAAAGGCGGGAAGCCTGGGCTCGCCTGGTGCGCGACCTGCCACTTGACCTACTTGAGGAGATGATTGAAGAGATCCCTTTGAGCGATGTTGCTGCTTTCAGCCAGCAGATCGTTGAAGGTCGTATCCGGGGTCGCGTCGTGGTCGATGTCAATGCGTGATAAAGCTAACGCGCCAGCAAAAAGACTGCCGTCAGAGCTAAGATGATGACAATGGTCCGGTCAAAGGTACTCTTATTGATCCTGACTGACATCCACTTACCGATCCAAACGCTGATGGGTAACAGAGGTAAGAGCCAGAGAACCTGTCTTAATAGATCAAAATCAAACAAGCCAATGTAAAAGTAGGAAGGCACCTTGATCCAGTTGACAATGGCAAAAAACAGGGCAGAGGTAGCGACAAAGACTCTAGGCTGGACATTTTCCATCAAGAGGTAGATGGCAATCGGTGGGCCGCCGGTATGGGCTAAGGTGGAAGAAAAACCGGCTACCGCGCCGGCCACAAAGCCGTACCAGTTACGTGATTTATACTGCATAAAAGCCAGAATCTGGCGCTCAAACAGCCGATAGAGGACAAAGATCAGGACAATAACGCCAATGCCCCGGCGTAGCGTTTCTGGTGAAATGCTAACAATAAAAAAGCTGCCCAGGAGCATGCCGATCACCGAACCGGGAATGAGAAGGAGGATCAGCCGGCGGTCCCATCGCTGCCAATGTGAGGCCACGGCAAAAACATCGGCGATCATCAAGATAGGCAGCAAGAGACCAATGACCTGGTCGGCAGGCATCACCAGGCTCATCAAAGGGGTAGCCAATACCCCCAGTGTACCGCCCAGTCCGCCTTTGGCCAGGCCAATCAAGAATATGACGATAGCGGTCATTACGAGGAAGTTAGTCAATGATGAGAACACCGGCCACTAAGAAAATTTGTTATCTTCTGTTTTGAGTTTGACCTCGCCGGCCAGAAAACGACGGGCCGTTTCGGCCATAACAGCACAAAAATATCGGCATCTAGATGCCGATATTTTTGATTGATTGGCTTGCTATTATAATCGCTCATCCAGGAATGGAGCAAGCTGCTCCCCAGCTTACTCCATTTTTACCTTATACTCAGATGATTATTGACTGGACCGGGTCCAATCCTCGATATTCCACATCTCGCTGTCCCAACCGTTAACCCGTACACCCTGTAATGAGTTAGCGTGGGCCGAAACAGAGCCACGGAAAACCAGCGGCAGAATCACATAGTTTTGAACCAACATATCGTTCAACTGCTTGGCGATTTCAGCCCGTTGTTCTGGCTCGGCCGTTTCAGTCAACTCCTGGAAGAGCGCATCAAACTCTTCACTGCACCAGCGTTCGACATTGTTACCCAGCCACTGATTGCCGGCGTTGGCAATATTAAGGCTGCCGTCTGAATTCTTGCACAACCAGTTCGCCAGGTAGCTTTGAGGGTCGGTGCCGCTGGGACCATTTGTAAACATCTGGACATCGGTGAAAAACTTGTTGTAGGTATCCGGGCTGGCGACATCGCCGCCAAAGTAAACAGCCGCGTCAACATCCTTCAACTCTGTCTCTACCCCAATTTCCGACCACCATTGTTTGATCAGGGCCTGCGTCTTCTGCCGAACAGGATTGGTTGAGGTTTGATAAAGGATTCTCAACGGCGTCCCATCTTTCTCGCGGATGCCATCGCCATCGGTGTCGATAATCCCGGCTTCATCTAACAGCGCGTTGGCCCCCTCAATATCCTGGGTCAAACAAGCGTCATTGGCCGTTGAGACCACAGCAGGCGGGCCGGTGAGAATATTGCAGGTGGGTTGGCCGGCCGCCCCGTAAAGCTGGTCAGAAATTACCCCCCGATCGATCGCCATCGACAAGGCTTGGCGAACTTTGATATCGCTTAAGAAAGGATGAGGATTGGGGTCTTCTTCTGTCCACACAGATCGTTGATCACCCAGGGCCGGGTCAGGATTGGTGAAATTGATCAAAATTCGCTCTACGTTCCCGGCAAAGGCCGTTACGAGCTGGCCTTTACCGGCGGCGGCCATGCTATCCAAAATTTGGGGCTCAACCTGTAAGTTCCAGGCATAATCAACTTCGCCGGTTTCAAGAGCGGCCCGAGCGGCCGAAGCGGCGTCGCCGCCACCTTTCATCACCACTTCACTAAAGAAGGGCTTGTTGGGGTCGCGGAAGTTTTCATTCACTTCATAAGTGACAACATCGTTTGCTTTGAACTCTACCACTTTATAAGGACCGGTCCCGATTGGGGCGCTATTTTGTTCCGAACATGCCTGCGCTTTGGCTCCCAAACAATCCTGAAATTGCTCTTTCTGAATGATCATCCCTAAAGAGGTGACAAAAGGGGTATAGGGGAAGGGGGTAGGGGCCTCAAAGGTAATGGTGACCGTCAGGTCGTCAACGGCCTCGACATTTTTTACCCCTTCAAAAGCGATCGAAACATTACTGCAGCCGGCCTCAGGATTGACGCAGTATTCCCAGGTAAAGACCGCATCTTCAGCCGTAAAGGGGCTACCATCAGACCAGAGGACACCCTCCTTTAATTTCCAGGTAATGCTCATCAAATCTTCGGCGATCCCGCCGTTTTCCAGGGTGGGAATTTCTTCGGCCAGAACCGGGACCAGATTACCGGCTTCATCATAATTGGCCAGGGGTTCCAAAACAATCGAGGCCGCATCATAATCTTTTGTGCCGCTGGCCAGATGGGAATTGAGCGTTGAAGGGGCCTGCCAGTACAGGATATTCAAAGTTCCTCCCGTACCCCGGGCGCTTACTGCCTCTTCAACTTCTTCTTCAACTTCGGCCTCTTCGGCGACTTCTTGGGGAGCTTCTACCTCCTCGACTGGCTCAACCACAGTAACTGTCTGGGGCTGGACCGGGACACAAGCAGCAACCAAGAGCATAAGAGCAGCAATAGTGAATAGCAGCAATAAATGGTTTTTGTTCGTCATCGAACCTTGCCTCCTCTTGCTATATATTGATATAACTTTTTTATATTAACTTATCGCCAGAATTATAGGCTAACCCTGGCGCTCTTACCCTTCTTTAGATTGCTGCTGCTATGATCTTATCGATCTCGTAATCGGGGGTCTAACGCATCACGCAAACCATCACCCATAAAGTTGATGCTCAGAACGGTGAGGGAGATGAAGATACCGGGCCAAATAACCATATGAACATTCTGGGTTAAAAAATCTTTGCCATCTGCTAAAAGCCGGCCCCAGGTGGGCACATCTGAGGGGAAGCCTAAGCCTAAAAAGGACAGGACCGACTCATTAAGAATTGAGGCCGCCACGCTAAGGGTGGCCGAGACAATAATGGGGCTTAAGACGTTCGGAAAGATATGGCGAGCCAGAATAGCATTTCGACCTACGCCGATACATGTGGCTGCTTCCACAAATTCCTTCTCTTTAATCGATAAAACAGACCCCCGCACTACCCGGGCGGTTGGCATCCACCCCAGAATCCCAATAACAAAAACTATCAGCAAAAATATTCCGGTTACCGGGCCAAAGGTCGTTCTTAAGGTATCTCGAAATAATAAAATAATCACCAACAAGAGAGGTAATTGAGGCAAGGCCAGGAACATATCGGTGATCCGCATTAAAGGGTTATCCAACACCGGATAAAAACCGGCCAGCGCGCCAACCAAAGAGCCAAAGGTCATGGCGATCAACATCGCCGTAATCCCAACGGTAATAGAGATGCGGCCACCATGGAGATTCCGGGCCAGAATATCACGCCCCAAATCATCTGTTCCCAGAGGGTGTTCTGGCGTCGGCCCCAGGTTTGAATTGACAATATCAATCGTTTCCGGGCTTACTCGATAGATAAAGGGGCCAATAAAGACGCCCAAAATGAGTAAGGTGAGGACGGCCATACCGGCCATGGCCGGTTTATGCTTGCGAAATTGCCGCCAAACATCTTCCCATAAAGTACGATGTTTTTTGGCCTGAGCGGGTAAGCCTATTGCTGCCGGGATTGCATCGGAAGTTGCAGCCATCTCTATCTCTCCTTTCAATTCAGGAAGTTCATTAAAACTCAATGAAACCCGCCGGCGTGGCAGGCGCCATTGAGTTCCAACGAACCATTTTAATCATAACGAATCCGGGGGTCC
>Ga0073934_10008660_pt1 | contig 13478 bp, 13 predicted proteins | sample LarsenN4metaG_FD_76834 | JGI IMG/M metagenome (GOLD analysis project Ga0073934, IMG submission 76834) | Hot spring sediment bacterial and archeal communities from British Columbia, Canada, to study Microbial Dark Matter (Phase II) - Larsen... ...
CATCACGCGGCACGGTACGACGATCGGTGTTTACGTCCCCACCCGGCCGAAGCCCACTCAGGCAGACCTCGAAGCCCTGCGCGTGGCCGGCGAGAAGATGCAGGAACTGATCGCGGCGGCGGGAGCCGGTGAGGATGAACTCGTCAGCGATTTCAAGCGCCTCCGGAGGGAACGGCGGGCACGAAAGAGCTGACATCTTGATTCGTGCGGTGCTCGGGCAAGGTGTAGAGGACGAACGGCGCAACGCCCGAGGCCTTCAACGCCGCAGCGTGTTGCTTCTTCAGTGTGGAGCCCTCAATGTGGCCGCTCTTGGTGGGAGCAGGAAACACCCACTCCGAAGTCGCCGACGCCGTGTCTTTCGCTTGAAGCAGCGCTGGGAGCCAAGACCAAGCAGTCACCGGCTTGTCCGGTTCCTGCTTCGCGCTAGATCCCCCAGTCTTCTCATTGGGATCCCCCTGGGTGGGGAACTTGCCCCGCCCGCCTGACTTAGCTTTCGAAGCGGCAACACGGTCCCCTCCGGGAACCAGTTTCACCCACAAGTTCCACAATTACGTCAATTTAGGATATACCGACCTGAAAAACGTCTGTGTGGTCATGCAGATGGCCTCGAAATTGCTACCGACACGAGCACGAGGCGTTGGGTAGTGGTTTCCAACAATTCTGTGTAGAAACTCTCGACAACAAGGAGCTTCCGGGATGGCAAAGTCCTACGAAGTCACGAAAGCCCCGGCCCAAGGAACCGGAAGGCGAGGGTTCTTTAACGCCCTCGCCAGCATCGGCGCAAGTGCCGTCACCGGATTGGTCGGAGTCAAGATGCTGGAATCGCAGAGGGCCGAAGCAGCCGAGGTTCCAGCGCCGCTTGCCGAGTCCACCGGCAATGTCATTCTCAGGATGCAGCAGGACCTGGAGCAGACCCTTGCAAGCGGGAAGACCCCAAGTTGGTTGATGGTTGTTGACACCCGCAAGTGCATTGGATGCGACGCTTGCAGTGTGGCGTGCCGGGCCGAGAATCCGACCGGCCCCGCAGGGAACTTCCGGCGGGTAATCAAGAAGGACCTGCCAATCGGCCCCCGGCCCTGGGCCATCTTCAAGCCCGTCAACTGTTTGCAGTGTGACGACGCTCCCTGCGCCCGCGCCGTGCCCCAGGGCATGATCATCAAGCGTCCCGATGGGATTGTTGAATTTGATCACGACAAGCTGAAGGGTGTCTATGCACAGGCGGCGGCGCAGGCGTGCCCGCTGAAGCTGGCCCACGTTGACGACGGGAAGACGTTCACTCAAGGGACTCCACGGCCACAGGAATACGAGAACCGAACGTTTGTCGAGAGCGGGAAGCTCTATAGCCGGAAGCCTGAAGGCAATCAACTTACTGACGTGGCGCGCAAGTGCACGTTCTGCAGCCACCTTCTGGATGCCGGAGTCTTGCCAGCCTGCGTCACCACCTGCGTCGGCGGCGCCATGTACTTTGGCGATGCGAACAATTCCAGCAGCCTGATCACTGAGATTACGCAGGGCCGGCGCATCTTCAAAGGTCACGAGAACCTGGGGCTAAAGCCCCGCGTGATCTATTTCACCGAATCAATGCCCGACACGCCGCATATCGAATGCGTCGCTTGTCATTCCTGAGGAGACCACGATGAACTCCCTAGAGAAGGTCACCATGCCATCCGAGACCCATCAGGAAAAGACCACCGGCCGCCGCGAGATGATACGCAGCGGCGCATTGCTGGGCGGCGCATGCCTGGCGGCTGCATTGCAAGATACCGCCTCGGCGCAGACATCTGTTCCGAAGGGCGCAACGAGAAAAGTCGAAGCCGGCGACTATATTTACTCGACGTGCCTCCAGTGCAATACAGGGTGCGAGATCAAGGTGAAGATCCAGGACGGGATCGCCGTCAAGATCGACGGCAACCCGTATGGCCCCCGCGCCATGGACCCCCATATTGACTGGAAGACTCCAGCCAGCCAGGCGGCAAAGCTGAACGGCATCATCTGCCCCAAGGGGCAATCGGGCATTCAAACCGCCTACGACCCCTACAGAGTGGTGAAAGTACTCAAACGCGCCGGCAGGCGCGGCGAGGGCAAGTGGACGACCATCGCCTTCCACGACGCTATCAGCGAGATCGTCAATGGCGGCGTGCTCTTTCCGCAGGATGGCGGGAACACCGTCACGGGGATGCGTGACCTTTACGCCTTGCGGGACCCGAAGGTCTACGCGTCGATGGCGGCGGATGTGACGAACATCCAGGACAAGAAAATGACCGTCGCAGAGTTCCAGGAGAAGTACAAGGAACACTTGGATAAACTCATCGATCCCGAGCACCCGGATTTTGGACCCAAGAACAATCAGTTTGTCTTCAACTGGGGCCGGCTTAAAGCCGGGCGCCAGGACTTCTTCCTTCGATTCGTCAGGGACAGTTTCGGAAGCACGAACTCGCATGGGCACACCACGGTATGCCAAGGTTCCATCTACTTTGCCGGGAAGTCCATGTCCGATCAGCCCAGTGGCGGCAAGTGGACCGGTGGCGCCAAGGCCTATTGGATGGCCGATACCAGCAACGCCGAGTTCATCATCTACTGGGGGGCGAACGTGCTGGAGGGTAACTATGGCCCGCCCCTCAAAGTCCCGAAGATCACCAAAGGATTGGCCAGCAAGCGGCTGAAGGTCGCCGTGATCGACCCCCGCTACAGCAAAATCGCGTCCAAGGCGTGGAAGTGGCTTCCGATCAAGCCAGGCGAGGATGCCGCTTTTGCGATGGGCATGATTCGCTGGATCATCGAGAACCAGCGTTTCGACAAGCGTTATCTGGAGAACTGCAACCGGGCCGCGGCCACCGCCGACAACGAGCCGACTTGGTCAAATGCCGCGTGGCTGGTAAAGATACGCCCGGATGGCACGGCCGGCGCTTTTGTCAGGGGCGCCGAAGTCGGACTCGAAGGCGATGCAGACACCTTCGTTTGTCTGCGCAGCGGCAAACCAGTTGCCTTCAAGTCGGACGATACCGCGAACGCGGTGGAAGGCGATCTCTTCGTCGACACCACAATCAACGGCATTAAGGTCAAGTCGGGCCTCCAGATCCTCTACGAAGAATCGGCCAAGAAGCTGATTGCCGAGTGGGCGGCAACCGCCGGCCTCGGCGTGAACGACCTGATCGCTGTGGCCGCCGAGTTTACTTCCCACGGAAAGAAGGCGGTCGTCGAGATCCACCGCGGCGTCTCCCAGCACACCAATGGCTTCTATAGCGTGCTGGCCACGATGGGCGCACTCAACACGCTCATCGGCAACCTCGACTGGAAGGGCGGACTGGTCTACGGTGGCGGCGCATACGGTGAAACCGGCGGGACCGGCCGGCCATTCCAACTTGGCGACCATCCCTCAAAAATCACCCCCTTTGGCATCGATATCATCCGTGGGGGAGCCAGCTACGAAAAGAGCACCATCTTTTCAGGCTATCCAGCCAAGCGGCCTTGGTATCCGCTGGCCAGCGACGTTTATCAGGAAGTGATCCCGTCCGCAGGTGACGCTTACCCCTATCCGATAAAAGCCTTGTTCCTGTACATGGGCTCCCCTGTGTACGCCTTGCCGGCAGGGCATTCGCTCATTCCCACGTTGATGGACCCGGCTAAGATCCCCCTCTTTGTCTGTAGCGACATCACGATCGGGGAGACGAGCCAGTATGCCGACTACATCTTCCCCGACCTGACCTACCTCGAACGGTGGGAGTTCCACCGCACGCACCCGTCTATCGTTCACCGGGTCTCACCGGTTCGCCAGCCCGCCATCCCCACGCCGAACGAAACCGTCCGCATCTTCAACGAGGAAATGCCGGTCTCCATGGAAAGCGTCATGCTCGCCATTGCCGAGCGCCTGCAACTTCCAGGTTTCGGGCCAGGCGGCTTTGGCGCGGGCGGCAACCTGTCACGCCCGGAGGACTACTACCTCCGCATGGCCGCCAATGTCGCGTTTGGAGATTCCAGCAGCGGGAGCGACACGTGCCCGGATGCGAGCGAAGAAGAGATGCAGATCTTCCTCAACGCGCGCAAGCACCTCCCGAAGCCGCTGTTTGACGAAGCCCGCTGGGAATCGGCGGTCGGGTCGGCCTGGTGGAAGAAAGTCGTTTATGTCCTCAATCGCGGCGGACGCTGGTGGAGCTACGACCAGGCCTGGGTGGGCGATCAGGTCCGGAACAAGTACGGCAAGCTCGTCAACCTCTATCACGAGAAGCCTGCCACGACCCGCAACTCTCTCACCGGCGCTTACATGAGCGGCATCCCGACCTATCTGCCCATTACCGACTCACTCGGACAGCCCCTCGAACACAACGGGGCGCCGTTCACCGTCATCACCAACCGCAACATGCTCGCCACCAAGAGCCGCACCATCTCCAACTACTGGCTCACCGACTTGCTTCCAGAGAACTTCATCGAAATGTGCGGCGTTGACGCCGAACGGCTCGGCTTCAAGGACGGCCAGGAAGTCTGGTTGCTCTCCGCCTCCAACCCGGAGGCGTCCTGGGACCTCGGCAACGGCCAGTCAAAACCGATCTTGGGGAAGCTGCGCGTGACGAACCTGATCCGCCCTGGCGTAATCTCCTTTGAGTTGGGCTATGGACACTGGGCCTACGGCGCTTCGAATCAGACCATCGATGGCGCCTTGATCCCCGCTGATCCGCGCCGGGGAACCGGCCTGCACGCCAACGCCTCAATGGTGGTCGATCCGCACCTCCGCTCACCACTCAGCGACGTGGTTGGTGGTAGCGCGGTCTTCTACGACACGAAGGTTTTTGTTGTGAAGGCCTGATGAAAGGACTCAGAGCCCCTGCGTCTTTTGTCGCTCGTTCCGTCTACCCCAGTGAGGCCCGCTGGCCGAAGGAGAGAACACGATGACTTCATCAGAACCAAGAGTCGTTTCGAAGCGACAGAACAATTCCAACGAAGCGGCAGTCTGCTGCACCACAGAGGAGAACAGCACCTGCTGCGAAGCTTCAGAAAAGTCCGAATGCTGCGGTTCGGAAACGGTCGCGCCACCCGTTCGTTGCGGGTGCAAGTAATGCAGAACGCGGGGCAGAGTTCTTCCTCTGTCCCCGCAAAGCAAATCTCGAACAATTCAAGACGCACAGGACGAACCCTTTCCCGCCTCGACCTTGCTGACCCTCTATCGCTCCTTCAACTTCAAATCCAGATTTGCCTCATCGCTCGCGTTCCTTTGATTGGCCCTCATAAACAGCAAAAGCGCGGCTGTTGCCATCACCGCGAGCGCAACCAGCACGCTGTCGTAGCTCGTTGAATGGAGAAGCAGAAGCGACGCCAGAAACGGCCCCAGCGCCCTCGCTAATGTCGCCGGCGCCGTTAGCGCCCCGCTGACTGGCGCATAGTCTTGCCGGTCGAATAACTCAACAATACTGACGCTCCGGACGATGGTCATCACGCCATTGCTGACGCCGTAAAGTCCAATGCAGGCAAGCAGCACACTGAAGGGAGCGCCGGGGATCAACAAGCCCAGCAGCGCCGGCAGCAACGCCAGCATGGCCGCCGTTCCGGTTTGAGCTGCCCTCCAGCGGCTTCCGAACAGAAATTCGACCACCCTTCCGAGCACTTGCATTGGGCCTGCCGCCGCTGCCAGCCAGGCCGCTTGCTGCGCACTCGCTCCCTTCACCTGGAGCAACGGAATGAGATGTACGGATATGGCTGCGAAGACGATTGCATTGCAAGCGTAGCTGCAGGCGAGCAGAATGAAGCGGCGCTGACGCAGCAGACTCCACAAACCGGTATGGCGATCTGGCTTCCGTGTGCCTGTCGTGAACTGAGCGGATGCGCGTCGAAGGCCCGCAGCGTGCAGCGGCAGGCACAAGAGCAGATGGAGTCCCGCATAGACTAACGTGGTCTGTTGCCATCCGATCCACGCCAACAGGCGCTCTGTAAGAGGCCAGAATGCGCTACTCGCGAATCCTCCCGCCAGCGTGACCGTTGTTACCGCGCGCCGGTAATCAGAGCCGTACGCGGAAGCCAGCATGGCAAACGCAGCTTCATAGAGGGTGAGGGCCATCGCCGTTCCGGCAAGAGCCCAACCAAGATAGAACCCCGCCAGCGTTGGAGCCGTGGCAACCACCAGCAGCGCGACGGCGGCGAGAATCGACCCGGCGCTCATCACCAGCCGGCCTCCGTAGCGATGAATGAGTTTCCCGGTCGGGTAGGCGCAAAGCCCGGACATGAGCAGACTAACCGTGAACGCGCCCACCATCTGTGCCTGGTTCCACCCCCGGCTTACTCCCATCGGGGCCAACAATACGGAGAATGCGTAGTAAAGAGTCCCCCAGGAGACCACCTGAGTTACACATAGCGACGCAACGGGCAGCCAGTGGGCAGCCCGTTTGGTCGCGGACTGGATGGCGATCTGGGCAGAGCACATTAGCTGCAGCATGCAGCAGCCGGTTCCCCCTTCGGAATCGCGGCCCGGGGCGTCACCGCACAGCAACTCTCCGCGGCTGGCTGCGCAGGTTCAGGGCCGCTGCCGCAACAGGCAGTAGCGCCCTTCGGTTCGGTGAGGTTCACGCTGCACACCCCAGTTTGCGGCAGGTCCAGTTGGACTTCGTCTGCGGATGCAAAGTCCCCGGCCAGAGCAGCGGCAATTGACCGTACTTGCTCATAACCCGTGGCCATCAGGAATGTCGGCGCCCGTCCGTAGCTTTTGACTCCGGCAGTGTAGAAGTTCGGCTCAGGGTGTGCAAGCTCCTTGTAACCATGCGGCCGCACGGTTCCACAGCTGTGCAGGTTCGGATCGATGAGCGGTCCCAGCGCTTCAGAAGATTCCAGCCATGGGTCCAGCTTGATCCGCAGTTCGCTCGCGATCGTGTAGTCCGGCCTCTGGCCGGTGGCGCAGATGATCTCATCGATGCGCTCCAGAAGCCACTCCTCCCCACCGGCCGAACGGCCTGTGACCACCAGAGTGTCACCTTCCCGGTCAATCCTCTCCACGCGAAAATCCGTGGCCAGCAGGAGTCCGCCCGACTTCTGTAGTTCACTGAGGGAAGAGCCCAATTGTCCCCGTGCTGGCAAGGCGTCCTCCGCACCGCCGCCAAACACGCGACGGAGATCCGTCCCCCGAACAGCCCACAGCAATTGAGTGCCGGGATGCTGACGGGACAACTCCGCAAGCGCCAGCAGGCTGTTGGCTGCTGAATGGCCCGCTCCGACAACGAGTGTCCGCCGCCCTGCATACCGCGGCCGGTCTGCGCTCAGGATGTCAGGTAGTATCGACTATGGAACGCGCCGACACCGATCTGTTGCCGATCCTGAACAGCCACAGGCCTCTCTCAGTACAGTTTGAGCGCCGGCTCTTGACACCGGCTTGCGGTGGGACGCTCCGCACATCGAGGTCGAGAACCGCGCCCAATGGCGTGCCTGGCTCGCCGCCAATCATGCCACTTGCACCGGAGCATGGCTGGTCGCGTTCCAGAAGAATTCCGGTCGCGGCCGCATTGGCTATGACGAAGCCGTCGAAGAGGCTTTGTGTTTCGGCTGGATCGATGGTGTCTCGGGCAAGGTAGATGACCTCCGTGCCAAGCCCTGGTTCTGCCCCCGCAGGCCCAAGAGCGGCTGGTCGAAGGTGAATAAGGACCGTGTCCAGCGTTTGATCGACCAAGGCTTGATGACCTCCGCAGGACTGGCGGTTATCGAAGCGGCCAAGCAGAGCGGAGCCAGGTCGCTGCTCGATGACGTCGAGGCTATGGTGATACCCGCCGATTTCGCCATGGCTCTCGATGCGAATCCCGTCGCCCCCGCCACCTGGCTGCTTCTTACTCGCTACAATAACGGCGAAGCGACGTTTCCCTCATGGTCCTTTCCGATACCGACATTCGCCGTTACATCGCCGATGGCAAGATCCGCATAGCGCCTGCTTTGCCGGATGACCAGTTCGGCAGTTGCTCCGTAGACTTCACTCTGGGCGAGGAGTTTTCGGTTTTCGAGCACAGCCGGCATCCGTACATCGATGTTCGGGATCGCGCCGGCATCCAGTCGCTGATGCGCAGTGTCAAAGTGAACCCGGGCGAGCCGTTTATTCTTCAGCCGCGCGAGTTCGCTCTGGCGATCACGCGCGAGACACTGGAACTTTCAGACGATGTGCTGGGGCGTCTGGAAGGGCGGTCCAGCCTGGGCCGGATCGGCATCATTGTGCACGGCACCGCCGGCTTGTTCGACCCCGGCTGGGTGGGACAGGCGACACTCGAACTGAGCAACCTGGGCATCATGCCGGTGGCGCTGTACCCCGGTATGAAGATCTGCTCGTTCACCTTTGAGCAGCTAAGTTCCCCAACTTCAATGCCTTACCGCCGCAAGCCGGGGAACAAGTACGCCGGTCAGACGTCGCCGCTAGCCAGCCGCCTGGCCGCCGAGGCCGCAGACGACAAATTGCGTTAATCATCAAAACTGTCGAATTCTGTCGCAAGACTATATAGTCTATATAGTCCTGCAACACCTTCTCGCGGCAACGCGACCCGTGCACGTTGACTTCCAGCGCCCCCCATCGGTAAACTGAGGTGTTTGTAGAACGCGAACGGAGTACGTCTGTCTATGAAGACCGAGTTTCCGTCCAAGGCCGAAATCTCCCGTACCTGGTTTGTTTTAGACGCTCGGGAGACCGCTCTGGGACGGGTTGCCAGCAAAGCCGCTAAGATCCTGATGGGAAAGCACAGGCCGGATTACGTGCCGTTCCTGGACAGCGGCGATCATGTCATCGTCATCAACGCCGAGAAAGCGATTTTGACCGGTCAGAAAGAGCGGCAAAAGCTGTACCGGCGCCACTCGGGATATCCCGGTGGATTGCGGGAAGAGTCGGCTCAGCGGGTGCGCAGCATTCGCCCGGTTCGCATGGTGGAAGAAGCGATCCGCGGCATGTTGCCCAAGACCAAGCTGGGCAACCAGATGTACCGCAAGTTGAAGGTATACGCAGGCGAAAAGCACCCCCACCAAGCCCAGCAGCCCAAAGCGCTGGCCGTGCTCGAGTAGAGGAATAGAGTTCAAGTGGCAGCAATGATTCAAAATTTGGGCACGGGGCGCCGCAAGCGGGCTACCGTGCGTGTTTTTCTGCGGCCTGGCACGGGCGCCATCACGGTGAACGGCCGGCCATTCGAGGAGTATTTCCAGACGCCCGGTACCCGCGCTATCGTGAAGCAGCCCTTGCTGGCGACCGAGACTGCGGACAAGTTTGATGTGCTGATGACCGCCGCCGGCGGTGGCGTGGCCGGACAGGCCGGCGCCGCCCGTCTGGGGATCGCGCGTGCGCTGTGCGAGTTCAACCTGGAACTCCGCGGCAAGTTGAAGAGCTTGGGATATCTTACCCGCGACGCCCGCGAACACGAGCGCAAGAAGTACGGCCAGAAGGGCGCCCGCCGCAGGTTCCAGTTCTCCAAGCGCTAAGCCGCCGATCCGCTCCGGCATCGTTTCGATCGTTTTGGGCCTTTCCGCCGCGTTGCGCAAATTCCGCTTTGGGCCGCGCACTGCGGCGGAAAACCAGCCCCGGCTATCCATCCGCGAGTGACCCGCACTCCCCAACCGGTACGCAGGAGGTACTTTGCCCTCGATTTCAATGAAGGAATTGCTCGAAGCGGGCGTTCATTTCGGGCACCAGACCAAGCGCTGGAATCCAAAGATGAAGGAATACATCTTTGGCGAACGCAATGGGATCTACATCATCGATCTGCAGAAGACGCTGAAGCTGTTCAAGGACGCCATGCGCTTTGTGGGCGAGCAGGCTGCGATGGGCAAGACGATTCTGTTCGTCGGCACCAAGCGCCAAGCCCAGGAAGCCATCCAGGAAGAAGCCTCGCGCTGCAATATGTATTACGTGAATCAGCGCTGGCTGGGCGGCTTGCTGACCAACTTCGTCACTGTAAAACAGTCGATTAAGCGGCTGAAGGAACTCGAATCGATTCTCACGGAAGGCACCGGCGAACGGCGCACCAAGAAAGAACTGATTCACATGGAGCGCGAGCGCAAGAAGCTGCTCCAGAACCTGGCCGGCATCAAGGACATGGCGGACCTTCCCGATATGCTCTTCGTCATCGATTCGAACAAGGAGTCGATCGCAGTGGCCGAAGCGCGCCGTCTGGGAATTCCGGTGGTTGCAGTGGTGGATACCAATTGCGATCCCGACGAGGTCGATCATCCGATCCCCGGCAATGACGACGCTCTGCGCGCAATCCGGCTTTTCACGAACAAGATCGCCGACGCGATGATCGAAGGCCGTGCGCTCGCCAGTGAACAGGACTTCACACCGAAGGAAATTGTCGAAGCCGACGAGCCGATGATCGAAGATATGTCGCAGTACGCCCACTACGTCGATCCGCGGCTGAACGAAGACGTCCTGACGGAAGGCATTTCCGATCTCGATCTGCCCTCGGTCTCGTTGCCTAAGAAGTCGGCCGAACCCGAGCCGGCCGCCGTAGCCGTGGCCGAAACTACCGAAAACGCGGGGGCGGTCTAAGACCGCCTCTGGCCTTATTTCTCTTCATACGCAGTCAGTCTGTTGACAGGAACGAACATGGCAGAAATTAGTGCGCAGTTAGTGAAGCAGCTCCGCGAAAAGACCGGGGCGGGCATGATGGAGTGCAAGAAAGCGCTCGTCGAGGCGAACGGCAGCATGGATGAAGCTGAAGTCATCCTGCGCAAGCGTGGACAGGCTTCGGCTGCCAAGAAGTCGGCGCGTAGCGCCAAGCAAGGCCTCATCGTCAGCTCGATTACGAACGGCGGAAAGCTGGGCGTGATGGTGGAGGTCAACTGCGAATCCGATTTCGTGGCCCGTACCGACGAGTTTCAGCAGTTCGCCGCGTCGATTGCCGCGCACGTTGCGGCAAACGCGCCGGCCGACGTTGCCGCACTGCTGGAGCAGCCGTTTGAGGGCGGACTGACTGTCGGACAGACGTTGACCGCGAAGATCGCCAAGATCGGCGAGAACATGGTGGTCGCGCGTTTTGCCCGGCACCAAGCCAAGGGCATAGCCGGCAATTACATCCACCCGGGTTCCCAACTCGGCGTGCTGGTGGACGTCACCTGCACCAAGCCGGAGACTGCCGCCCGGCCCGAGTTTCAGGAGTTGATCCACGACCTGGCGATGCAGGTGGCCGCGGCGGATCCGAAATTCCTGCGCAAGGAAGATGTCACCCCCGATGCGCTGGCGAAGGAAAAGGACATCCAGCGCGCCCGCGCTCTGGCCGAAGGCAAGCCCGAGAAGATCGTCGACAAGGTGGTCGAGGGCCGGCTGGCGAAGTTCTACGAGGAGTTCTGCCTGCTGGAGCAGCCGTTCATCAAGGAGAACTCGGTCTCGATCCACCAGTTGCTGGCCGATAAGGGCAAAGCTGTCGGCGACACTCTCGATGTGGTGGCCTTTGTGCGGTTCAAGGTAGGCGAAACGGCGCCCGCCGAAGAAGCCGGTTCCGAGGCATAAGCGATGAGCGAAGGCCGCCGCTTCAACCGCATCCTGCTCAAGCTCAGCGGTGAGGTTTTGGCCGGCGGCGCTTCGTTCGGTATCGATGCAGCGCGTGTGCGAGCACTCGCGGCCGAAGTCGCCGAAGTGCATCGTGCGGGTGTGCAACTTGGCCTTGTGATTGGCGGCGGGAACTTCTTTCGGGGCGTTGCCGCCGCGGCGCGCGAAATGGATCGAGTTACCGCCGACAACATGGGAATGCTGGCTACGGTCATCAACTGCCTTGCCATGCAGGATGCATTGGAAAAACAAGGCGTCCCTACCCGTGTGATGACCGCCATTCATATGAACCAGGTGGCCGAACCCTATATCCGGCGGCGCGCCATCCGACATCTTGAAAAAGGCCGTGTCGTGGTTTTCGGCGCCGGTACTTCTAATCCCTACTTCTCCACGGATAGCGCCGGCGCTTTGCGGGCTCTCGAGATCGGCGCGGAGATTTTCGCCAAGGCTACCGGGGTGGATGGCGTTTACGATAAAGACCCGCGCAAGCATTCCGATGCCGTGCGTTACGAGCAGGTCTCCTACCAGGACGTGCTCAGCCAGGCGCTTGGCGTGATGGATGCCTCAGCCGTTGCCATGTGCCGGGACAACAAGCTGCCGGTGGTCGTTTTCAATCTCAATACACCCGGCAATATAATGCGAATGTCGATGGGTGAGACCGTCGGCACGCTGATCCGTTAGAATGCGATTCGAGTTCGCTTGGAAGACGACATATGAAACCTGGACAATCTCCCGCGCCTGCCGCCACGTTCCAGAACGTGAAAGAGGTCGAGGCCGCGGCCAAAACACGCATGGAGAAAGTGATCGCGGATCTGCAGCATGAAATGGCCAGCATCCGCACCGGACGTGCCTCCATCTCGCTGCTGGACAACGTCCGCGTCGATTACTACGGAACGCCGTCCCCGTTGAATCACCTGGCAACGCTGCATGTACCGGAGCCGTCGCTGATCACCATACAACCTTACGACGCGTCGCAGATCGGCCCGATTGAGAAGGCCATTCGTGCATCCGACCTCGGGTTGAATCCGAGCAACGACGGAAAGATGATCCGCGTTCCCGTGCCCGCGCTCACCGAGGAGCGGCGCAAGGAAATGGTCAAGCACCTGCATCATGTCGCTGAAGAGCATCGCGTGGCGGTCCGCAATATTCGCCGTGATTCGAACGAGCAGGTGAAGAAGCTGCTCAAAGACAAACTCATCAGCGAGGACGAAGACCGTAAGGCGCATGACGAAATTCAGAAGATGACCGATGCCCAGATTCAGAAGATCGATCAACTGGCCAAGGCAAAAGAGAAGGATATCCTCGAAGTTAAGTAAAAGCTCTTGAAATTTCCGCGGGCGGCTGTGCAGGCGATGTGCAGCCGCCCGCTCTCTTTTGCAGCGCGCATAATGGAGAAGGAAGGCGGGTATGGCGACCCAACCAAATCACTACATATCTCCGGAAGAGTACCTCGATATCGAACGGCACGCGGTGACTCGTAGCGAGTACTTCCACGGCGTGATGTACGCCATGGCTGGCGGCAGCCCCCAGCACAATAGGCTAGTGAGCAATTTGAATGCCCTGCTTTGGGTTCAGACTAGAGGGAAAGGTTGCTTCACTATGAGCAGCGATATGCGTATCAAAGTGCCGGAAACCGGGTTCTACACGTACGCGGATGTCAGTGTCGTCTGCGGCAACGGCGAGTACGAAAGCGGCGACGTTTTGCTGAATCCGACCCTGGTGATTGAAGTGCTCTACCCGTCCACTGCATATCACGACCGCGGCTTCAAGCTTCAGAATTACCAGCGCATCGCTTCCTTGAAGTACTACATGCTCGTCTCTCAGGAGCGTATGCTGATCGACACCTACTCACGACGGGGAGACGAGTGGACGCACGATGTCGCCGGGCTGCCGCACGAACGGATTCTCCTTCCTGAGATCGGCTGCGAATTGCTTATGAGCGATGTTTATGAGGGCTTAACGTTTAGCGGGCAGCCGGCAACGTGATCACGCCCCA
>Ga0073934_10008661_pt1 | contig 13476 bp, 10 predicted proteins | sample LarsenN4metaG_FD_76834 | JGI IMG/M metagenome (GOLD analysis project Ga0073934, IMG submission 76834) | Hot spring sediment bacterial and archeal communities from British Columbia, Canada, to study Microbial Dark Matter (Phase II) - Larsen... ...
CGATACCAGCGCCTCCGGCGTCCACTTCAGCGAGCTGCTGCCGCGCCTCGCCGGGCAGGCGCACCGGCTGGCCCTGGTCCGCTCCGTCCACCACGGGCACACGCAGCACAACTCCGGCATGTACTGGTCGATCGTCGGCCGGCCCTACGCCATCGATAGCACGCTCATCAATCCCAGCCGAAACGACGTGCCGAGCTTCGGCACCTTGATCGGCTGGCTGGCACGGCGCGACGGCTACTCCGGCGCGCTGCCCCCGTATGTCATCACGCCGGCGCCTCATTGCGACAGTACCGCTTACATCACTCCCGGACAGTTCGGCGGCTGCCTCGGCTCTCGCTTCGACCCCTACGTGCTCAATGCCGATCCCAACGCTCCGAACTTCAAGGCGCCCAGCATCGGCCTGCTGGATGGCGTGAGCCTTGAGCGGTTCAACGAACGCCGGCATCTCCTCCAGCAAGTGGACCAGCCTGACACGTTGCTGAGCAAGCTCGTGCCGGAAGAGTTCGACCAGAACCGCTCCCGTGCATTCAGCCTGGCCAGCGCCAGGGAGGTCAGCGAGGCGTTCGACCTTTCCCGCGAACCGGCCCCTCTCCGTGACCGCTACGGGCGGCATTCGTGGGGCCAATCTCACCTGCTGGCCCGGAGACTCATCGAGGCCGGCGTCCGGTTCGTCTCCACCGTCAATGGGCCAAGCATCGTCTGGGACACGCACAAGGACAACTTCAACCAGCTCAAGAAGCGACTGGTGCCGCCCATGGAGCAGGCTTTCACCGCCCTGCTGGACGACCTCCATGACCGCGGGTTGCTCGACAGCACCCTTGTGATCTGGATGGGGGACTTCGGGCGCACGCCCACCATCAACAAAGACGCCGGTCGCGACCACTGGCCGCAGTGCTACACCATGGTCCTGGCAGGAGGCGGGGTCGCCGGCGGACAGGTCATCGGCGTCTCGGACCGCCATGCCGCGTATCCGAAGGACATGCCGATCACCCCCGCTGACATCCACGCCACCATCTTCACCGCCCTGGGTTACGATCCTCATGCGATCACCTATCACGATAACGAAGGTCGGCCCTACAAGCTTTCCGAGGGCCAGGTCGTACGCGGCCTGCTTCGCGGCACGGCCTAGCCCGGACTAGCTCCCTCCCTGCGGAAGCGAGCCGGTGGTCGGCGGCTCGAACACCACGGGCGCACGCTCAGCTTCGTTCACACGGAGTTGAAAGACATCGGGCCGAGCATAGTGTCCCGCCACATCAAAGTCGTACTTGCCCCGCGGGATGGCTGAGAGGTCGAGGTCCGCAAGGAGTGTGCATTCCTGATCGAAGCGCGGTCCGGCCAGCACCTCGCCGAGCGGGCCGACGATGCAGCTTCCGCCGCGCATGAGCACTGTGTTCGGGTCGTCACCTTGTATCGCCGCGTAGTCGACGGGGCAGTTCCGGCGCTGCAGGAACTGGCAGGCGGAGAGCACAAAGCATCGCCCTTCCAGGGCGATGTGCTGCATGCTCGGCAGCCAGGTGGGGCGGTCGTCGGCGGTTGGTGCACAGTAGAGCTGCACGCCCTTCGCATACATGGCCATCCGCAGAAGCGGCATGTAGTTCTCCCAGCAGATTGCCGAGCCGAGCTTGCCGTACGGCGTCTCCACGACTGTCAACGTCGAGCCGTCCCCGAAGCCCCAGACAATCCGCTCCATGGCGGTCGGCATGAGCTTCCTGTGCTTGCCGAGCAAGCGTCCTTCTGGGCCGAAGAAGAGAACGGTGCAGTAGAGCGTGCCGCCGCTGCGTTCGATCACGCCGACCACGAGAAAGAGCTTTCCTGAACGGGCTGCCTTGCCGATGAACTCCGTGGCCGGCCCAGGAACCTCGATCGCATTCTCGAAGTAGCGGCGGAACTGCTCGCGCCCTTCTGAAGTCCGACCGCCGACCCGCGCGCCGAAGTCCAGCCCCTTGGGATATCCGCCGACGAACGCCTCGGGGAAGAGTAGAACCTGGACGCCCTGGCGCGAGGCATCAGCGGTCAGATCCCCGAGTTTCTCAAGGGTTTGTGCCTGTTCGAACAGGATGGATGCAGCCTGGACCACGCCCGCGCGGACCGAACTCATGGCAAGGGTCTCCGGCAAGTGCTGTGAAACATACACTGACTGCGTCTGCTGATCCACTTGTTTGAGGATAGCGGCTCATGGATTGCCGTGCCCTGCTGCTGGACTTTGATGGAACCATCGCCGACACCCTCCCGCACCTGTGCGCTTCGTTCCGCCACGCCCTGGAACCATTCGTCGTTCGGCTTCCCACCGATGCGGAGGTGGTGGCGACGTTCGGCCCGCCGGAACGCGTCAACCTGCGAATGCTCCTGGAGAACCCCTCTATTGGACGGCCCAACTCGATTCAGCACCTGGATGCCGCGGAGCAGCGCTACCACGAGTACTATGAAGGCCGCCACGAGACAGTCCAACAGTACCCTGGCATCGTTGAGACGATTGCCCTGGCAAGGCGGCAGGGCTGGCGGATCGGCGTCTTCACGGGCAAGAGCCGGCGCTCGGCAAGCTTCGCGCTCCGAGCCGTGGGACTGGCCGAGGTCGTGGACTGCCTGGTCGGCGGCGACGACGTAAGCAGGCCGAAGCCCGATGCCGAAGGGCTTCTGAAGATTGCCCGCGAGTTTCGCCTTGAGCCAGGCCAGGTGCTGTTTGTCGGCGACAGCCCTGGGGACATCAAGGCCGGCCGTGCTGCCGGAGCGCTCACGGCGGCGGCCATGTGGGGCGCGGTCGATGCGACGGCGACCCTCGCGGCGGGGCCCACCTGGGCCTTCAAGTCGGGTCAGGAGTTGCTCGAACACGTTCGCATCCTCGGAGCCAATGGCCAGCCATGGAACACGTCGCGGACCGCTTGATCGAAGCGATTCGGAGCCGGAAGACTCCGTTGTGCGTGGGGCTTGATCCACGCTGGGAATCGCTGCCGCTGGAGATTCGCCGACGTCATTGGCCGACGGAACTGGGCCGCGGCCGAGCATTCGAGGAGTTTGGCGCAAGACTGATCGACGTCATCGCCCCCGCCGCGGGCGTGCTCAAGCCGCAGTGCGCCTTCTTTGAGGCGATTGGCCCTGCCGGCTGCGAAGCTCTCCGCCAGCTCCTGGCGCGGGCGCGGCAACGGGGTCTGTTCACCATTCTCGACGCCAAACGCAACGACATCGCGTCCACCGCCGAGGCCTACGCCGAGATGGCCTTCAGCTTCTACAACGCTGACAGGCTGACGGTAAACCCGTACCTTGGCCGCGATTCCATTGAGCCGTTCCTCAAGGTTGGCCGGCAACGGCGCCGCGGCCTGTTCGTCCTCGTCCGCACCAGCAACCCTGGCGCGGGACAGTTCCAGGACCTGCGTTGCCAGGATCAGCCGCTGCACGTTCACGTTGCTCGGGCCGTCGAGGCCTGGTCCAGGGAGAACCTGGGCAGGCATGGTTTCGGCGACGTCGGAGCTGTCGTCGGCGCGACCAGCCCCGCCGAGCTGAGCGCCTTGCGGGAGGTCATGCCATCGGCTTACTTCCTCGTTCCTGGCTACGGCGCTCAGGGCGGCACGGCAGAGGATGTCAGGGGCGGCTTCCGTGCCGACGGCCTCGGTGCAATCGTCAATAGCGCCCGAGCCATCAACTTCCCGTTCCCACCCGACGCCGCCGACTGGGAGTCGCAAGTCGAAGCGGCGGCACACAAGGCCGCGCGCGAGCTGGGCCAGCTGTACTTCCGGTAGTCCAGTCCCTTGCTCCTCGGCAAAATCACTCACTGTCTTGTCCCATCCCGCCACAGGCGGATTTGACGATTGAGTGAAAGTCAAGCTACATCTCACATTTGCCCGTACAAAAAACGCGACCTAAGCTTCTAATAGATAAGGATTTGTTGGATGGGGCGATTACTGGGATCGCCCCCGTTGTGAGCATGGCACGGCATCTGCATCCTCCTCATTTGTCGGAGCCAAAGACGGCTGAATGCGGACAGTGGCAATGGCCGATGAATCTCCAGGCGAATGCAGCAACGTCCGATGACCATGCAGGAGGCCAGCCATGAAGCGTTCAGATTATCGCACCCTGATCGATCGCGGACGCAAAGCTGGGCTGCGAACCACTGAGATTTACGGAGCTCTGTCCGGTCATCGACCCTCCGTTCAGGACCTCGAGTCCGGCGGCGACAGCAACGGCTTCAAGGCCACGTTCGACGCCGCGGGGCATCAGGTCTACCAGCCCGACGCGCGGGGCCGTTCGCTTTGAAGAGGCAATACTCCGGGGGGAGTACGGAACCTAGAGGAGGCTTTTCCTTAACCATCCGCTGAGACGGGCCGAACAAGTCCGACCTCAGCGTCGTACAGATAGAGCTGGGTCTGGTAACGGGGCGGCAAGCAAGACCAAAAGGTCGGCTTGCCGCCCTGTGTTTTCAGCTCACTTTCCGCATCAATCCCCGCAATGCGGATTCCTCATGGAGGCAGAAGGCGAACTCCCGACTCTGGAGCATCGCACATTCGGCCAGGGAAGCCTCCGCCATTTGCAACTGGCGTTCCAAAGTTCGCCGTTCATCGGCTAGCCGACCGCTGAGGAACTCGTTCAAGGCCTGCAGGCCACGCCAGCGCTCTCTTTTCTCTCCTGGCTCCTGCGGATTCTGGCCAAGCAACTGACGCTTCTCATCCAGAGCCTTCAGCACCACGGGATCGCTGCTCGGCGAGAGCCATTTCTCCGGTTTGTATCTGAGGTCTCGAAGCTTCCCCCGCAGCGCGAGCAGGTGGCCCTCGGCAGCCCTGCGGTTGCACTGAGATAGCGGCAGCCGCAGCGTGGCTGACAGCGTCAGGAACTGGGGCGGCCTGATCCGAAAGAACGAGTTCATGATGCCGTCCGTGACCTGATCGTAGATCGCCCCGCCAATGCCGTGAATGAACAGGTCCGCCAGGCAAAGCCGGGCGAACAACGTGGTCGTCAGGGCCCGCGTCCTGACCTTCCAGCCCTGCGCCGCCAGGTCCTGGAATTCGTCGATTAACTGGGGACCGGCTCGCCCCAGGCGAAGGCTGCCCATCGGCTCGACGCCGGCCCGCAGGTGCAGAGCGTCCCCCTTCTGCCGTGCATACAGCTTCCCGCGCGCCTTGGCCCCGCCGCGCCAGACCCAGAAAGGAGCCTCAAGCCACTCGCCGTCGCGCCCCAGGTCCGGAACCGGCCTGCCGTTACTGCGCACGCGCCGGAGCTTGCGGAAGCGGGCCAACTCCTCGTTGTGGCACGCCCAGAAGCGGGGCAGTTCCAAGAGTATGGCCAGGACGAATCGTGCGAAGGCAGCAGAACTGCACAGCTGGCTTAGTGGCAGTTCGAGGTTCGAGCAGCCCCACTTCCGCTCGAGGCGATGCCGTCCCATAGCCAGTCGCTCGCCCAACCGGGGCCCGTGCCTCACCAGCTTCCATAGCTCGCCGACAACCGGTTGTGCCGGCCAATCGGCAGTCAAGCTCGCCACTTCCTCAGCGAAACGCCGGAACAGCTCCTCATCCAGGACCTCGCGCTCCTCCCAGGGTTGGGCCGGGGCTGGAGCATCGCAAGGAACCTCAACTACTCGCCATTTTCCCTCGACTCGTGTCGGCACGCGGACCGCCGCTGAGCGAGCCGTGTCGTTGTCCACGATCAGGTTCAAGCTGACCAGGCCGTGCTGCTGAGCCAGTGAGCATGCCGCGAAGTTCTTGACCCAAACTCCTGGATGAAATAGCTCTGGCTGATGCCCAGTGACGATCAGGCCGGCACTGTTGACGCCAGTCGCGTCGAGGCCTTGTTCGGCCAGGAACTCTCGGGCCAGTTGCTCAGCCTCGGCCAGCGCCAAACGACGAGCATCGCTCAAGGACACATCGAGGAGTTGGGCAGCCGAGTCGCGGAAGAGGCGTTGATTGGCTTCGACTGCCAGCCCCGCCTCACTCCATGCCGGTACGGCCAGGACATCGCCCTGTCCTTCGGGAGCCCGCAGGGCCGCGAGGGACATTAGTAGCAGCCCCCGTTCATGCAGGGCTGCATACGACAACGGGCCAGCTCGCGGTCGATTACCTCGCGATAATAGGCGAGCCGCTTTTCGGGGTCGTTCAGCATCCCGCCGAAGGCCCGGCTGGGATCGAGATAAACCAGCGGCACGGCTACCTCGCGGATGCGCAGACCTAGCTGTGCCGCCTGCACCCACACCTGCAACGGCATCCCCCAGCCAGTTTCGTTCAGCTGCAAGTGCCGCAGTGCTCGGACTCGATAAGCCTTGAAGCCGCAGAAAGCATCGGTCAGGTGGAGCCCCAGCCTCTCGTTCAACTCGGCCGTCACCACATGGTTGATGCGCTGGCGATCTTCGGGAGGCGGCGTGTTCTGGCGAAAAGTCCGGAGGTAACGGCTGCCCGAAACGATGTCGACGTCCTCGCCGAGAGCCTCCAGCAGGACAGGGATGCGGGCCGGTTCGTGCTGCCCGTCGCAGTCGGTTGTAACCAGCACGTCGTAGTCGTGGGCCATGGCATAGGCCATCGCCGAGATGATCGCCCCGCCGTACCCACGGTTGACGCGGTGCGAAACGATGTGCAGATCTTTCTGCCGCATCAGCAGATCGGAAGTGCGGTCGGTCGAACCGTCGTTGACGACGAGGATGTCGTCCACGTGGCGGCGCACCTCGGCCAGGGCGGCCTCAAGATTCCGTTCCTCGTTGAAGACGGGAATCGCCGTAAGCAGCTTCATCGCCACGCTCCGCCAGGGTTAAGATGGGCAACACTGCATTCTAGGTCCATGCCGCGCAGCATTTCAACGGCCGATCGAGCCAATTACCGCGACTCTCGAAGACCTTCTCCACCACCGCCGCTTCGACCCCTACGGCCTTCTTGGAGCCGAAAGCGCAACATTCAAGAATCTAGCTCATCACTTCCTCGACAGGTCTGTGCCCAGGGCTTGACGTCAACCTTTCTCAAGAATCTTGTCTTCGCACGTCTTTTCGCCATATAATTTTGCGCCAGCATCAACTCTTGGCCCCAGGTGGATGGCGACTCTGCCGGATTCCCGCCCTGCCCCAGCCACACCGCACCATCGAACGGGCTTGCGCAACATTTCTCGCGTGTCGAAGCCATCGCCAGCTCCAGCGAGTGCCGTGCTTCCCCGCATGCACAGCCAATGCTTGCTTGTCGGCGCTCAGGGATTAGGTCCGCCCTTGGCGTTCCCTAGCAAGCGGCCTTGTTCAGCGAAAACTGCGTCCGAACGGTCAGGCAGAAAGTTGCGCAGATTACCGCGGAGCACGTGGGGCTTCGCGGCGGGGCGAAACCTTCACCTGGCGAAAGCCTGCTTGCGATCACGGACCAGTGAATGCCACCCTGCGCCAATCCCCGCGTACGACACCTTGTATCGTAGCTTATGTTCAGTACCTTTATCAAGGTCAGAAGTGCCCTCAGCTGCGCGTGCCTCCCACTTGCCGTTTCCGGCCACGCCTACCACAATTCTGTTCAACTGCTGCGGCTCACGCCTCAGCGGTCACGTTAGCTCATTAGTCGCCATCGCCCGATCGGCTACCTGAGCCGCTCCGCCGGCGAGGCACTCCCAACGCGAACTTACCTCATTCCGATGCCGTTGAGGGGGATCGGCATGCAGGCTATTAAACGGGCTGACATCCCCGTGCTACGAGCTGCCCTGGGTTTGCTCAAACTGATGGTTGCGGAGGTCGATCGCGAGCTTCGTTATGTCTGGATCGATTTGCCGCACTCCGATTTCTCCGCCGAGGACATCGTCGGCAAGCGGGACGATGACTTGATCACCAAGGAGGCTGCCGCCGAGCTTATCCAGCTCAAGCAGGAAGTGCTGGGCGACGGCAAGCCGAGGAACCGCATCCTTGCGTTCCTGCGTTCGGACGGCTGGCGATTTTACTCCGTCTGTGTCTTTCCGGTGCTCGACGCCGAGGACAAGGTGGAAGGCCTCTTCACAGTGGCGACCGACACGCCCGAGATCTTGCGGGGCATCTTGCCGATCTGCTCGCATTGCAAGCGCATTCGCGATGAGCAAGGCGCCTGGAGGTCCTTCGAGCATTACGTCACCAGGCATTCCCAGGCCGAGTTCAGCCACGGCATCTGCCCCGAATGCCTGCTCCAGCACTACAACATGACCCCGGAGGCCACGTAGCGCGGGCTGAGATCGTACACGCTGCCAATCCGCTCGTTACTTCACTTCCAGCTTCAGGTCCTTGAAGCGGATCTCCAGCGGGCCGCCGCTGTGGAGCTGCAGGGCGAAGATGCCCCGCCGTGCGCCCGGCGGATCGTCGAGATCGACGCAGGGTTTGCCGTTAATGAACGTCTTGATGCGGCTCCCCTCGGCGATGATCTCGTAGTCATTCCAGTCGTCCACTTTCACATGAGGTTCGCCAGACTTGTTTGAAAGGACCGCTCGGCCGTGCTCCTCGTAGAGCTTGCCCCACCAGCCCTGGCCGATGTCTGCCTGGTAGCCTTTCACGTCGCCGCCTGGCAGGGCCTCGCTGCGGAACTGGATGCCGCTGTTCTCCTTGTTCGGCGTCAGCTTGACCTTGAGCGTGAGCCGAAAATCGCCGGCAACCATGTGGCTCTTGAGGAACTCGTTGTGCTTCAAGCCAGGGCTTCGGCCGACGATCTCGCCGTTCTCAACCGACCAGAGCTTCTTGTCGCCGTCCCAGTTGTTGAGGTCCTTGCCGTTGAAGAAGTCCCTGGCATTCTCCCTGGTGGCCAGCATCGGCGTTTGGTTCGGGCTTTGCAGATACGCGAAGAGCGAACGGATCTCGTGGTTCGTCATCGGCTTGAGCTGGTCGTCCGGCATCAGGGAAGTGGCGCTGGGCTTGACGGCTTCGATCTCTTCGCGGGGAAGGGTCAAGGTCTCGTTCTGCGTGACGACTGTCAGGGCCGCGGGCGTTTCGCCCTTTACGATGCCGGTGATGATGCGGCCGTCCGACATGCGGATGATCGTGGCGGAGTATTCCTTGGGAATGACAGCGCTGGGATCAAGGACGTTCTCCAGCAAGTAATCGAGGCTGGCGCGGTTGGCGCCGGTGATGTCGGGGCCGACGTTGCTGCCGACGCCGAACAGCGTGTGGCAGCTCATGCAGGTCCTGGCATAGACGGCGCGGCCCAGGGCGAGGTCGGGGGCGGGACCGGCGCTGACGATCAGGTTCCTGGTGCGGCGCATGGCCTGGAGCCGCTCGGCCGGCGTCGAACGGACCACGCCCCAGACGTCGGCGATGCGCTGGTCGAGTTCAGCGTCGCCAAGGTTGCGAAGCTGGCGGACGATGTCGGCCGAGATGTCGCTGGATGGAATCTTCCTGGCGGCGACGGCGTCGAGAAGCGCCTTGCCGTAGGCTGGGCGAGCTGCCAGAGTCGTCAGGGCGTCGCGTTTCTCACTCGGAGTGAACTCAGCGTAGCCTTGCAGTATGACGGTTGGGGTCTTCGGATCGTCGTAAGAGGCAAGGCCCTTGAGAGCGGGGCCGCGGAGGCTATTGTCGGCCAGCAGACCGTGCAGAATAGGGGCGAGATCCTTATCCCGCACGTTCAGCAGGGCCGACAGGGCGTTGTTCCGCGAAGTCAGGGGGGCCTGAGTGGAGGTCAGCGTCTCCCGCAGCCTGGCCAGCGCTTGCGGGTCGCCGAACGTCACTGCCAGGGCGAACGCGTGGTCAAGCACCTGCTTCTCTGAACTCTTGCCTAGCAGGGCGAAGGCGGCGGGCCAGCTGGGCGGCATCGGCGCCTGGCGACGGCCTCTAAGTCCCTCGTTCGTTCCTCGGAGAATCGCTAGCTGTTTGCTGGCATCGTCGAGCGTCTTGAGTCGATCGGCGATGATCTCGAGGGTCTCAGGCCTGCCAAGGACAGCCAACTTGCGGGCCATGAACTCCAGGACGAGCCCGATCCGCGACCGGCAGCCCAGTTCCAGGGCCCGAGCGGGATCCACATCAGCCAGAGGCTCGGCAGCGTACCAGTACATGAGCGGCAAGTTGTGATCCGTCGCATCTTCGGGATGAACTAGCAAGCGGCCCAGCAGTTCCCAGCGGCGCTCCAGGGGCAGCCGCTGCGCCCCGCCGGCCAGGGCCAGACGGACGACAGGCGATGGGTCTCCCTCCGCCCGCGCGAGCAGCTGCTTCCAGGTTTCGTCGGTCAGCTTTGGATCGTCCAGGACCAGTCGCGCGGTCCAGGCACGGAGGTGCTCGGAATTGGCGTCAAGCAGTCGACGGGCCAAGGGAGCGTCCAGCCCGCCAGCGACGTACGCCGCCCACAAGCCGCGTAGCCGGCGGGTTTCGTCCTCATGTTGGAGGGCGATGTTCGCCAGTGCCTCCTGCATGGCCGGTTCAAGTTTCCGTTCAGCGGCGCGCTCATGCAGCAGCCTGCGCGAGTGCCGCACGTACCAGTCGTTATTGTTGAAGACGTGATCCAGGAGTTCCTTGTCGGCTGCCTTGCTCAGATCAACGCCGGCGAGGGGTTTGGCGGCTTTCCAGCAGATCTTGTAGATGCGGCCGTTGGAGCGGTTCCAGATGCGCGGGTCGTTGTGGTGGCAGGCTTGCTCGTCGTACCAGTCGATGAGGAAGACATTGCCGTCGGGACCGTAGCGGAGGTTGATGAAGCGCGCCCAGGCGTCATTGGCGAAGAGGAAGTCTGGGGCGCGGCTGGCGACGTAGCCGGAGCCTTTCGGCGTGAGCCTGTCCACGTTCAATCGTCGGCCGTGGATGTTGCCCATGAACATCTGGTTGCGGTACTCAGCAGGCCAGGTTCCGCCAAGGTAGATCATGGTCCCACAGTGGGCGTGGCCACCGCCGGCCGAGTCGGAGCGATTGTTGCCGCCGTGGGGATTCGGGCCGACGTAGTGGCGGTGCTCGGCGATGGTCTTGATGTCGTCGAAGGTGTACGGATTGAAATGGCTGCCCGCCTGGCGGTGGTAGCGCGCCCCCTGGACAATGTGCCAGTTGTGCGGGATGACACAGGCTTCGCAGAACGCCTGGCCCCAGTCGTTGAAGTCGAAGCCCCAGGGGTTCGAGGTGCCGTGGGCGAAGACCTCGAAGACGTGTCGCGTGGGGTGGTACCGCCAGATGCCGGCGTTGATCGGAATACGGTCCTTGTCCGGCGTGCCTGGCTTGCCGACGCGCGAGTGGGTGAACACGCCATGGCAGCCGTAGAGCCAGCCGTCCGGCCCCCAGATGAACGAGTTCAGAGTCTCGTGGGTGTCCTGCCAGCCCCAGCCGTCGAGGAGAAGCTTCGGCTCCCCGGCGGGCTTGTCATCCTTGATCGGGATGTACATGAGGTATGGAGCGGCACCGACCCACAGGCCGCCGAAGCCATATTCGATGCCGCTGACGAGATTCAGCCCTTCCATGAAGACGGTGCGTTTGTCGTGTTTGCCGTCGCCGTCGGCATCCTCGAAGATCAGGATGCGGTCCTTGCCCTGGCCTTCGGGCTGCCGCTGTGGATAACAGTAGGCCTCGGCGACCCAGAGCCGGCCGCGGTCGTCGAGACAGAAGCCGATGGGCTGGTGCACGTCCGGTTCGCCGGCGAAGAGCTTGACCTCGAAGCCGGGCGGCACGGTCATCGCCCTGGCTGCGTCCTGCGGCGACAGTCCGGCATGCTTGTAGCTGTCCGGCGGCGGCAGGGCCTGCGGGTTCTTCCGCACGGGCACGTCTGGCTTCGCGGCGTGAAAGCGGAAGTCGTCGAAGTTGACGTGGCCCCAGTGTCCCGTGTGCCTGTCCACCAGGCGGATGTAGATCTCCTTGCCCAGGTGCGGGGTGAGATCGACGACAGCCCGCTTCAGGTTCTCCTCCTCCAGCCCGCTGACCCGCTGGATCAGGGCGTTGCCGTCCTTGCGGTAAATCTCGACGCTGGTTTCGGGGTGCGGTCCCCCACCAACGAGGAAGGAGCACCAGGGATGAGTGACCCTGAAGGGGACCGAAGTGAGCGTGCCGGTGGGCCGATCGCCGAGCCGTTCGTAACCGCCGATCCAGTATTCGCCCTGGTGTTCGCTCCTCATGTCTCCGCGGCGGGGATGGACAGTATCCCCCTTGATCGGCTGGCCCACGAAAGCTTCTCCATCCGCGGTCCAGTCCTTGAGCGTGCCTGTTTCGAAGTCAAGGTTGAGCGGCTTGCCGTCAGCGCCGAGCGGGCGGTAGCCGGCTGGATCCATGACATCCGCTGCCCAGGACGTGAGAACGAGAACCAGAGCGATCAGGATAAGAGCTGTGCTAAACCGCATAGGGCCTCACTACCAGGGGGAACTCATAAACCAAGCTACAAGGACTGAAGGATGCAGTAACTATACTGTCGGCAGCCAGGAGGGATTGACTCCAAGGATGGCTCTCACAAGTGTGCCAGTTCCAGGTCACCCCACTTTTGCTTCAGGTATTCCGCAACCAATCGTCGGTGACAGTGGTGTGGCTTGTCCTCGCTACAGAGCAAGCATGCTCCATCCAGGACTTCGGGGATTACAGCTTCCTCGATACGACGGTCCCTCATCAATTCGAGAAACCGCTTCTCATAATCAGCCCATTCACCTCCGTGTTTCTTGTAGCTGTCGAGCAACTCCTGAGTGGGCGCGAACAAGGGTTGGTGCGAATACTCAATCCCACAGATCTCTCGCAGGAAATAGCGAAGATCCTCCTTCTTTGCAAATCCTGAGAGTTGCGAGACGTTGTTGAGACGCACGTCCACCACTCTCTTGACGCCTGCCTTCCGCAAGCGACCAAAGAAGGACTCTGCCGTGGTCTTAGTGAAGCCGATAGTAAACAGCCTCATTTGAATGGCCTCGCTGAAAGCTGCTTCTCCGCGGCCCCCGTTGTGAACGCAATCTTCCTGCCGCGATTCTCGTACGCCTCCAGAATCGCATCCGCCCGAGTTCGAAAGAGGTCTGGGCCACCAAGGCCTTCCTCAGCCACGAGCCGCGAAATGGCTGCCTCATGACTTTCGAGACTGCCGTCCTCCAGTATGTGATTGACTTCGATTCCCTGAGCTACAAGTTGTCTGCAAATCAGGATTGCTCGGTGGCAAGTCAACGGATCCTTCTCAGCACAGACGATGGCAATGCGGTGAGTGCTAGCGACGTCTACCAATCGTGCCAGCCCTGCTTGAAAGAGGGACGAGCGAGCCAATCGGTCATAGCTGACCTTCCCATCGACATAGCAGGCCGGATCTTCCGAGCGGGCCCCAAGCTCCCGCCCCAAAAACACGTAGACGAGTCCCGCAGAGTTCAGGGCAACCTTCACGTTCTCTCGATTGAACTGAGGAGCATATCGACTATATGGTTGCGATCGCACATCCGCAACCGCCGTAACCTCGCGCGAGGCAAGCATGCTCAGGAAGACTTCAATTGAGTGATTGGAGTGGCCAATCGTGTAGATTGAACGTGGCATGGTCTGTGGTTTCCATGTGCTAGGGCGTGATTACCGACGCTGCTAACTTGTACGCATAACCATTGAAAACCTCGCCGAGGCTGAGACAAATCAGAGCTTCAGGGACAGCAATTGACTGATCCGGCCCAGCA
>Ga0073934_10008662_pt1 | contig 13473 bp, 12 predicted proteins | sample LarsenN4metaG_FD_76834 | JGI IMG/M metagenome (GOLD analysis project Ga0073934, IMG submission 76834) | Hot spring sediment bacterial and archeal communities from British Columbia, Canada, to study Microbial Dark Matter (Phase II) - Larsen... ...
CGTCTCGCGGTACGCCACCTGCGGCTTGCCGACGTTGGCCTCGACGCCGAACTCGCGCTTCATGCGGTCGACGATGATCTCCAGGTGCAGCTCGCCCATGCCGGAGATGATGGTCTGGCCGCTCTCCTCGTCGGTGCGCAGGCGGAAGCTCGGGTCCTCGGCGGCCAGGCGGCCGAGCGCGATGCCCATCTTCTCCTGGTCGGCCTTGGTCTTGGGCTCCACGGCCTGGCTGATCACCGGCTCGGGGAAGACCATCTTCTCGAGCGTGATGATGTGCTCGGGGTCGCACAGCGTCTCGCCGGTCGTCACGTCCTTCAGGCCGACGCAGGCGGCGATGTCGCCGGCCAGGATCTCCTTGATCTCCTCGCGCTGGTTGGCGTGCATCTGCAGGATGCGGCCGATGCGCTCCTTCTTGCCGCGAATCGGGTTGAAGACCGAGTCGCCGCTCTTGAGCACGCCGGAGTAGACGCGCACGAAGGTCAGCTGGCCAACGTAGGGGTCGGTCATCAGCTTGAAGGCGAGGGCGGCGAACTTCTCGTTGTCGTCGGCCTTGCGCGTGACGGGCTTGTCGTCGTCGTCGGTGCCCGGCACCGGCGGGATGTCCACCGGCGAGGGCATGAACTCGATCACCGCGTCGAGCATGCGCTGCACGCCCTTGTTCTTGAAGGCGGTGCCGCACAGCATCGGCTGGATCTCGCCGGCGATGGTGCGCTGGCGCAGGCCCTGCTTGATCTCGGCCTCGGTGAGTTCACCGGTCTCGAGGTACTTGTTCATCAGCTCTTCGCTGGCCTCGGCGGCGGCCTCGACCATCTGCTCGCGCCACTTCTGGCACTCGGCCTCGAGCTCGGCCGGGATGGGGCCGTACTCGAACTTCATGCCCTGCGACGGCTCGTCCCAGATGATCGACTTCATCTTGAACAGGTCGACCACGCCCTTGAAGTTCTCCTCGGCGCCGATCGGCACGACGATGGGCACCGGGTTGGCCTTCAGGCGCGCCTTCATCTGGTCGTAGACCTTGAAGAAGTTGGCGCCCGTGCGGTCCATCTTGTTGACGAACGCGAGGCGCGGCACGCGGTACTTGTTGGCCTGGCGCCAGACGGTCTCGCTCTGCGGCTGCACGCCGCCCACGGCGCAGTACACCATGCACGCGCCGTCGAGCACGCGCATGCTGCGCTCGACCTCGATGGTGAAGTCCACGTGGCCGGGCGTGTCGATGATGTTGATGCGGTGCTCGGGGTAGGACAGGTCCATGCCCTTCCAGAAGCAGGTCGTGGCCGCCGAGGTGATGGTGATGCCGCGCTCCTGTTCCTGCTCCATCCAGTCCATCGTCGCGGCGCCGTCGTGCACCTCGCCGATCTTGTGGTTCACGCCGGTGTAGAAGAGGATGCGCTCGGTCGTGGTGGTCTTGCCGGCATCGATGTGCGCGGAGATACCGATGTTCCGGTAGCGCTCGATGGGGGTTTTGCGGGCCATGAACTTTCTCCAAATGCAGGGGCCGCCTGCGGGTTAGCGATAACCCGTAAAGGCGGCCGAAGAACCGAAGGCGGCTTGTCTAGAAGCGGAAGTGCGAGAACGCCTTGTTGGCTTCGGCCATGCGGTGCACTTCGTCGCGCTTCTTCACCGCACCGCCGCGGCCCTCGCTGGCTTCGAGCAGCTCGTTGGCCAGGCGCGCGGCCATGCTCTTCTCGCCGCGCTTGCGCGCCGACTCCTTGAGCCAGCGCATCGCCAGCGCCTGGCGGCGCACCGGCCGCACTTCCACCGGCACCTGGTAGTTGGCACCGCCGACGCGGCGGCTCTTCACTTCCACCATCGGCTTGATGTTGTTCAGCGCGACCATGAAGATCTCGAGCGGATCCTTCTGGGCCTTCTTCTCGACCTGGTCGAGGGCGCCGTAGATGATGCGCTCGGCGACGGCCTTCTTGCCCGACTCCATGATCACGTTCATGAACTTGGACAGGTCGACGGAACCGAACTTCGGGTCCGGCAGGATCTCGCGTTTGGGAACTTCGCGACGACGTGGCATGGGAGTGACTTCCTTCGGTTGCTTCAGTTGACCAGGTTTCGATGACCCGGTCTTGAAAGGCCACGACGGACGGGCCTTTCACTTACTCGGCCGGCGCAGCGGGCGCCGGCCGCGGGGGCAGAAGGCCTCAGGCCTTCTTCGGGCGCTTGGCGCCGTACTTCGAGCGCGACTGCTTGCGATCCTTGACGCCCTGCAGGTCGAGCGAGCCGCGCACGATGTGGTAGCGCACGCCCGGCAGGTCCTTCACGCGGCCGCCGCGCACGAGCACCACGCTGTGCTCCTGCAGGTTGTGGCCTTCGCCGCCGATGTAGGAGATGACCTCGAAGCCGTTGGTCAGCCGCACCTTGGCCACCTTGCGCAGCGCCGAGTTCGGCTTCTTCGGGGTGGTGGTGTACACACGGGTGCACACGCCGAGGATCTGCGGGCTGTTCTGCATCGCCGGCGACTTGGACTTCGTCACCTCGGCCTGACGGCCCTGGCGCACGAGTTGGTTGATGGTGGGCATGCTTGGGACAATCCAGCTTCGTTGATCGGGCACTTGCCTCGGTGTTCGGCCTCGGTGTACGGTTGCGCCGAGGAGGAAAAGCCCTCCATTCTATTCACGAAGCGCAAGAGCCACAAGCGAGCGGCCGCCGTGCAGGGCGAATCGGTCCCGGGAGTCGTGCTGGACACCAATGTGGTGCTCGATTGGCTGGTCTTCGCCGATCCTTCGGTCGAGGCGCTGGCCGGCGCGGTCCGGCAGGCGCGCCTGCGCTGGTGGGCCACCGCCCCCATGCGCGAGGAGTTCGCGCTGGTGGTCGATCGGCTGAGCCGGAGTCGGGCAGAACTCGACTGTGAGCGTTTGCTAACCGAGTTCGACCGCTGGTCCGACCATCCTCCCGACCCGGTCCTCGAGCCCGCGCCGCCGCCGCCGCGCTGCGCCGACCCCGACGACCAGCCCTTCATCGACCTGGCCCTTGCCGCCGGGGCCCGCTGGTTGTTCACGCGCGACAAAGCCCTGCTCGCGCTCGCCCGCCCGTCGCTCGCCCGCGGCCTCGTCGTCACGACGCCGCTGCGCTGGCGCTACACGCCCAGGTAGCGGTGCCAGAGGCCGCGGTCGGCCTCCAGCGCCGCCGAGTCGCCCTGCCAGGCGAGCCGGCCCTTCTCCAGGATCAGGTGGCGGTCGGCCAGCGCCACCAGGCGCTGCACGTACTTGTCGACCACCAGGATGGTCTGGCCCTGGCTGCGCAGCAGGGCCAGCGAGCGCCAGATCTCCTCGCGCACGAGCGGCGCCAGGCCCTCGGTCAGCTCGTCGAGGATGAGCAGGCGCGGGTTGGTGACGAGCGCGCGGCCGATGGCCAGCATCTGCTGCTCGCCGCCGGAGAGCTGGTTGCCCAGGTTGCGTGCGCGCTCCGCCAGGCGCGGGAACAACTCGTAGACACGTGCCGCGTTCCAGGCGCGGCCGTCGGCGCCGGCGCGCTCGAAGGCGCTCAGGTGCTCGTGCACGCTCAGGTTGGGGAACACCTGCCGTCCTTCGGGCACCAGGGCCAGGCCGAGCCTGGCGATGCGGTGCGAGGGCCAGCCGGTCACGTCCTGCCCGGCCAGGTGCAGGCGGCCGGCGGTCAGCGGCAGCTGGCCCATCAGCGTGCGGATCAGCGTCGTCTTGCCCATGCCGTTGCGGCCGAGCAGGCCCACCACCTCGCCGGGGCGCAGTTCGAGGTCGATGCCGTGCAGCACGCTCGCCGAGCCGTAGCCGGCCACCAGCCCGCTCGCCCGCAGCCAGGGCGCAGCGCTCACGCGGCGCCTCCGAGGTAGGCGTCGATGACGCGCGCGTCGTGGCGCACGGCCTGCGGCGTGTCGCTCGCGACGATGGCGCCGTTGACCAGCACCGACACGCGGTCGGCGAGGCGGAACACCGCCTGCACGTCGTGCTCGATGAGCAGCAGGCTCGCCTCGCGGCGCAGGCGGCCGATCAAGGCCTCCATGCGCTGCGACTCCTCGGGCCCGAGGCCGGCCATCGGCTCGTCGAGCAGCACCAGACGCGGCCGGCTCGCCAGCGCCAGACCCACCTCGAGCGCGCGCCGCTCGCCGTGCGAGAGCGCGTCGATCGCCAAGCCCGCCTGGCCGGCCAGGCCGAGGGCGTCGAGCAGCTCGTCGGCGCGCGCCTGCGCCGCGCGCACGTCGGACGCGCGCCGCCAGGGGTCGAGGTTCGCGCCGTCCACCGCCATCGCCGCCAGCGCGAGCTGCTCGCGCACCGTGAAGCTCCTGAACAGGCGCGTGATCTGGAACGAACGCACCAGCCCGCGCCGCGCGCGCCGGTGGGCGCTCAGCCGCGTGATGTCGGTGCCTTCGAAGGCCACCTGTCCGGCGTCGCTGCGCAGCTGGCCCGCCAGCTGCGCCACCAGCGTCGTCTTGCCGGCGCCGTTGGGGCCGATCAGCGCGTGCACCTCGCCGCCCCGCACGTCGAGGTCGACGTGGTCGGTGGCCACCACGCCGCCGAAGCGTTTGACGAGGCCGCGCACCGCGAGCAGCGGCGGCGTCATCGTGCCGCTCCGCGGTCGAACAGGCCGGCCAGCCCGCGGCGCGCGAACAGCACCACCGCCAGCAGCACGATGCCGACGACGAACTCCCAGTGCGTCGTGTAGGCGCCCACCACCTCCTGCAGCAGCAGCAGCGCGGCCGCGCCGAGCACGCCGCCCCACAGCCGCCCGACGCCGCCGAGGATGACCATCACCATCAGCGTGCCCGACTGCGTCCAGTGCAGCAGCCCCGGGCTCACGTAGCCCTGCTGGTTGGCGTGCAGCAGCCCGGCGATGCCGCCGAGCATGCCGGCGGCGACGAACAGCACGAGCTGCAGCCTGAAGGTGGCCAGACCGAGCGCCTCGGCGCGGTCGACGTCGTCGCGCATCGCCACCACGGCGCGGCCGAAGCGCGAGGGCACGAAGCGCGCCATCGCCACCAGCAGCGCCACCAGCACCGCCAGCGCGACGAAGTAGAAGGTGGTCTCGTCCTTCAGCGACAGCCCGAACGGCAGCGCCGTGCGCGCGCGCAGGTTCAGCCCTTCGTCGCCGCCGTAGCCCTTGATCGAGTTGGCCAGGTAGAACAGCATCTGCGCGAAGGCCAGCGTGATCATGATGAAGTACACGCCGCGCGTGCGCAGCGCCACCGCGCCGATGGCCAGCGCCGTCGCGCCGGTCACCGCCAGCACGAGCGCCAGGTGCACGAGCGGCGAGAGCTGTCCCTCGGCGATCGTGATGCCGGTGACGTAGGCGCCGAGCCCGAAGAATGCCGCGTGGCCGAACGACACCAGCCCGCCGTAGCCGAGCACCAGGTTGAGGCTGGTGGCGGCGATGGCGTAGACGAGCACGCGGCCGGCCAGGCTCAGGTAGTACTCGGCGCCGAAGGCCGCCAGCACCGCGGGCAGCACCAGCGCGCCGAGCAGCGCCGCGCCGGCGAGCGCCGCGTGCAGCCGCGGCCGCGCCTCAACCACGAGCCGGGAACAAGCCCTGCGGCTTGAAGGCGAGCACCGCGGCCATCAGCACGTAGACCATCATCGACGACAGCGCCGGCCCCGCCGCACTGGCCCACTGCGGCGCCAGGAACTCGCGCAGGCCTTGCTGCAGCAGCGTGCGGCCGAGCGTGTCGACGAAGCCGACGAGCAGCGCGCCGACCAGCGCGCCGCGGATCGAGCCGATGCCGCCGATCACGATGACCACGAAGGCGAGGATGAGGATGTTCTCGCCCATGCCCACCTGCACCGCGAGCAGCGGCCCGAGCAGCGCGCCGGCCACCGCGCAGAGCCCCGCGCCGATGCCGAACACGCCGGTGAAGAGGGCGCGGATGTTGACGCCCATCGCCTCGGCCATCGGCCGGTTGGCGGCCCCGGCGCGCACCAGCGCGCCCAGGCGCGTGCGCGCGACGAGCAGGTACAGCAGCAGCGCCAGCGCCAGGCCCACGCCGAGGATCAGCAGCCGGTAGCTCGGGTACGGCAGCCCGGGCACGATCTCCACCGGCCCGGCGAGCGCGGGCGGCGCCGACAGCGGCAGGTCGTTGCCGAACACCATCTTCACGCCGTCGTTGAGGATCAGGATCAGCGCGAAGGTGGCCAGCACCTGCGAGAGGTGGTCGCGCGCGTACAGCGTGCGCAGCACGCTTGCCTCGAGCAGCATGCCGAAGACGGCGGTGATCAGCACCGAGCCGCCCACCGCGAGCCAGAACGAGCCGGTGAGCGGCGCCAGCCAGGCCGCGACGAAGGCGCCCACCATGTACAGCGAGCCGTGCGCCAGGTTGATCATGTCCATGACGCCGAACACCAGCGTCAGGCCGGCGGCCAGCAGGAACAGCATCAACCCGAACTGCAGGCCGTTGAGCGCCTGCTCGAGGAAGAACAGGCCGCTCACCGGCGCCGCCGCGGTTCAGGGCTTCATCTTGCAGTCGCCGGCGTAGGCGTCGCCGTGGTTCTTGAGGATCGGCTCGCTGAAGGACTTGTTGATCAGCCCGCCCTTGCCGTCGCTGCCCACGGTGCGCACGTAGTAGTTCTGGATCGGGTACTGGTTGACGTTGAACTTGAAGGCGCCGCGCACCGAGTCGAAGCGCGCCGCCTTGAGCGCCTTGCGCACCGCCTCCTTGTCGTCGAGCTTGCCCTTGACGTCGCGCACCGCGGCGTTGATGAGCTGCGCGGCGTCGTAGCCCTGCGAGGCGTAGAGCGTGGGCACGCGCTTGTACTCCTTCGTGAACTCGGCGACGAAGCGCTGGTTGGCCGGGTTGGTGAAGTCGGGCGACCAGTGCGAGGTGTTGAACAGCCCGCTCATCGCCGGCCCCACCGGGCCGATCACGTCCTGGTCGGCCGAGAAGCCGGGCAGCAGCAGCTGGATGTCGTTGCCGAGCCCGGCGCCGACGAACTGCTTGATGAAGTTGATGCCCATGCCGCCGGGCAGGAAGATGTACAGCGCCTGCGGCTTGGCGGCGCGGATCTCCGCCAGCTCGGCCGCGTAGTCGAGCTGCCCGAGCTTGGTGTAGTTCTCGCCGAGCACCTTGCCCTTGAACATGCGCTTGAAGCCGGACAGCGAGTCCTTGCCGGCCTGGTAGTTGGGCGCCAGCAGGTACACCGTCTGCAGCCCGCGCTGGTTGGCGTAGGCGCCGGCGGCCTCGTGGTAGGCGTCGTTCGGCCAGCTGACCGCGAAGAACAGCGGGTGGCAGTCCCTGCCGGCGATCGACGACGGTGCCGCGTTGGGGCTGATGTAGATGGTGCCGGCGTCCAGCGCCTCGGGCAGCGCGGCGAGCATGATGTTGGAGAACACCACGCCGGTCATGAAGTCGACCTTGTCGCGCTTGACCAGGCGCTCGAAGAGCTGCTTGCCCACGTCGGGCTTGAACTGGTCGTCGTTGACCAGCACCTCGGCCGGCAGGCCGCCGAGCTTGCCGCCGCCCAGCTTGACCGCAAGCTGGAAACCGTCGCGGATGTCGATGCCGAGCGCCGAGCTCGGCCCCGACAGCGTCGAGACGAAGCCGACCTTGACCCTGTCGGCCGCGGCGGCGGTGGTGGTGAGGAGCGCCAGCGCCGCGGCGGCGGCGATGCGGTGCACGAACGAAGCCATCAAGCAGTCCCTCGCAAGAACGATCGAACCGATCAAACCCAGACCTGGAGCACGTAGTCGAACGGCGCCTGCGCGTTGAACAGGTCCACGCGCTGCAGCACGATGCGCAGCGCCCCGTTCTCGCGGCGCAGCGAATGCCGGTAGCGCCCGCCGAAGTGGCGGATGCTGTCGCGCCGCAGCTCCATCATGTGGAAGCGCGATCGCACCTCGATGCGGTCGCCGGCCACCGCCTCGATGGCGACATGGCCGACGACATGGTTGGTCTCCCACAGCGGCGCCTGCGACCACGCGTTGGGGTGCAGCACGCGGCCCTTGCGGATCTCCATCATCGCCTTGTCCTCGGCGAAGATCGACGGCTCGAGCTCCCAGCTCGTCTGCTGCGCGCGCGCCGGGGCCCAGTAGATGCCGTCGTCGGCGAACAGGTCGATGAAGCCCTGCCAGTCCTTGGCGTCCAGCCGCTCGGCCTGCAGATAGAGGAACTGCTCCACCTCGCGCTGCAGGTCGCCGGCCGCGGCCAGGCCGGCCTGCAGCGAAGGCACGGCGCCCGGTGCGGCACGCGTGCGCCCGGCATGCGTGGGTTCGATGCGCTCGGCGCCGGTGGGCGCCGCGGCCGCGTCGCCCTCGATGACCACGTCCTGGTCGAGCAGGTGCTTCATGTCCGGCCCGGCGCTCGGGATGGCCTGCTTGTTCATGCCGCGGCTCCTTCCACCATGTAGCGCTTCCAGGCCTGGAACTGGCTGCGCATCACGATCTCCGAGGTGCCGTTGTTCGAGTAGCCCACGCCCTGGTCGTCGAAGCGGTCGCCGCCGTGGTTGCGGTGGAAGCTGACCCAGTCGCCGCCGGCGCTCTGCAGACCCCACTGGCCCTTGGTCCAGTTCTCCAGGTCGTCGGCGTTGATCATCGTGGCCGGCGAGTTGACGAGGTTGAAGTACCACAGGCTGCGCTTGTAGATCGCCTCGGGCGCGCCCTTGAGCCTGAAGTGCCAGATCTCCGACAGCGTGCGGTCCGGCGCCAGCGGGCGCAGGCAGCGCAGCTGCTGCAGCGGCGACTGCACCGAGAGATACGGGTAGACGAGCACGTGGTGGATGCTGCGCGAGAGGTAGGCCTCGGCCTTCTCCTCGCCGTAGGCCTTCTTGAGCAGCGCCTCGTACTCCAGCGTGTCCGGGTCCTGCGGGCGCAGGCCCATGTAGGCCTTGAGGATGCCGTGGCCCTGCGGGTAGTTGATGGTCTGCACGCCGTCCCACTTCTCGAAGCTCGACGCGAAGGCCGAGAGGTAGTGGTAGTACAGCGGCGCGCTGCCCTGCTGCTCCTTGAGCCTGCGCTCCACGCGCCCGGCGGCGATGCCGGTGCTCTGGTGCGTCACCGACGGGTGCAGCGCGTCGAGCTGGTTCTCCATGAAGAACTTCCAGTTCGAGTGCTGGATCACGCGGTGGCACACCGGCACCACCTCCACCTCGCCGAGCGGCGAGCGGTCGCACATGTCGTCGAAGGCGACCTTGGCCTCGCCGAGGAACGTCATCAGGTCGGGGCCCTCGGCCGCGAGGCTCGCGAACACGAAGCCGCGGTAGCTCGCCACGCGCGCCGCCGCCTTCATGTTGCAGTCGGGGTTGCCCTTGTCCATGCGCGTGCCTTCGTAGCCCTTGGCCAGCGGGATCGCGCGCACGCGCCCGTCGAGCCAGAAGCTCCAGGCGTGGTACGAGCAGACGAAGGCCTGCCCGGTGTTGCCGCACTCGTTGCCGATGACCTGCACGCCGCGGTGCGGGCAGCGGTTGTGCACCACGTGGATGCGGCGGTCCTGGTCGCGCACCATCAGCATCGGCTGGCGGCCGATCTGCACCGCCCAGTAGTCGCCCGGGTTGGGCACCTGCGACTCGTGGCCGCAGTAGACCCACACGCGCTCGAAGATGCGCTCGATCTCGGCGTCGAAGATCGCCGGGTCGGTGTAGACCCGCTTGTGCACGCGGTCGGGTTCGATCAGCGTTTGCAGCTCCATGAGGGCTCCGCGACGATGGACTCCGCTCTCGCGCCGACGATGACACAAAGCGCACGCTGCTTCAATTCGTTCAACCCGCTAAGCGGCCGGGGCCGCCGCGATGGCTGAGCGCAGCTTCGCGCGCGAGGTGCAGCAGCTGCGCCTGCCGGCGGGCAGCGAGTTCCGCGGCGAAGGCATCCTCGCGGTGACCAAGGCCCTGCTCGAGGCCGGGGTCGGCTACGTCACCGGTTACCAGGGCTCGCCGATCTCGCACCTGATGGACGTGCTGGCCGATGCCGAGCCGATCCTGGCCGAGCTCGGCGTGTACTTCGAGCCGGCGGCCAGCGAGGCGGCGGCCGCGGCGGCGCTGTCGGCCTCGGTGATGTACCCGGTGCGCGGCGCCGCCACCTGGAAGAGCACGGTGGGCACCAACGTGGCCTCCGACGCGCTGGCCAACCTGGCCAGCGGCGGCGTCACCGGCGGCGCGCTGATCATCGTCGGCGAGGACTACGGCGAAGGCTCCTCGATCATGCAGGAGCGCACCCACGCCTTCGCGATGAAGAGCCAGATCTGGCTGCTCGACCCGCGGCCCAACCTGCCGAGCATCGTGCAGGCGGTGCACGACGGCTTCGCGCTCTCCGAGGCCAGCCGCACGCCGGTGTTCCTGGAGCTGCGCATCCGCTCGTGCCACCTGCACGGCCGCTTCGTCACGCGCGAGAACCGGCGCCCCGCCTTCACGCTGGCCGATGCGCTGGCCGCGCCGCGCCGCGACACCAGCCGCATCGTGCTGCCGCCGGCCTCGTTCCAGCACGAGCGCGAGAAGCTCGAGCAGCGCTGGCCGGCCGCGGTGCGCTTCGTCGCCGAGCGGCGGCTCAACGAGTTCTTCGACGGCGACATCGCCGAACTCGGCATCGTCACCCTCGGCGGCCTGTACAACAACGTGCAGCGGGCGCTGATGTTGCTCGATCTGGGCGACCTGTTCGGCGCCACGCGCGTGCCGCTGTACTGCCTGAACGTGGCCTACCCGCTGGTCGAGGAGGAGGTGCTGCGCTTCTGTCGCGGCAAGCAGGCGGTGCTGGTGGTCGAGGAAGGCCAGCCCGACTACCACGAGCAGCACCTGAACACGATCCTGCGCCGCGCCGGCGTGGCCACCGCGCTGCACGGCAAGGACCTGCTGCCGCCGGCCGGCGAGTACACCCTCCAGGCGCTGCACGACGGCGTGCGCGCCTTCGTCGCGAAGTACCGGCCGGGCAGCGTGGCGCCGGCGGCGAGCCTGGGCATGCCGCGGTCGCCGGACCCGCCCGTAGCACCGACGCTGCCCCCACGCCCGCCCGGGCTGTGCGTCGGCTGCCCCGAGCGCCCGATCTTCAGCGCCACCAAGCTCGCGATGGCGCGCCAGGGCGAGCGCCACGTCAGCGGCGACATCGGCTGCCACCTGTTCGCGGCGCTGCCGCCGTTCGAGCTCGGCGCCACGACGATGGGCTACGGCCTCGGCGTGTCCAGCGCCTCGGCCTTCAACGGCGGCGGCAGCGCGCCCCGCGCGCTGGCCTTCATGGGCGACGGCGGCTTCTGGCACAACGGGCTGGCCAGCGGCATCGGCGGCGCGGTGTTCAACCGCAGCGACCAGGTCGTCGTCATCGTCGACAACAACTACTCGGCCGCCACCGGCGGGCAGGACGTGCCCTCGTCGCGCCTGCCGCACGCGCGCCGCAGCACTCAGCACCCCATCGAGCAGGCGGTGCGCGGCGTCGGCGTGCAGTGGGTGAAGACGCTCACCGACACCTACGACGTGAAGGCGATGCGCGCCGCGCTCGAGGAGGCGCTCGCCACGCCGTTCAAGGGCCCCAAGGTGGTGATCGCGCAGAGCGAATGCATGCTCAACCGCCAGCGCCGCGAGAAGCCGCAGCGCGCCGCCGCGCTGCAGCGCGGCGATCGCGTGCTGCACGAGCGCTTCGGCGTCGACGCCGCGGTGTGCAGCGGCGACCACGCCTGCATGCGCCTGTCGGGCTGCCCCTCGCTCACTCTGGCGCCGAGCGGCGATGCGCTCAAGCCCGACCCGGTGGCGCATGTCGACGTGCACTGCGTGGCCTGCGGCCACTGCGGCGAGGTGGCCGACGCGGCGGTGCTGTGTCCGAGCTTCTACCGCGCCGGCCGCGTGCACCACCCGCGCGGCGCCGAGCGCTGGATCGCGCGCTGGCGGGCGCGCCTCGTCGGCTGGCTGCAGGCGCGCCAGGCGCGTTCGCTGCGCGCGCGCGCGCTGTACCCCGGGCAGGCGTGAAGGCACGTGAAGGCGTGAAGGCCTGAAGGCGTGAAGCCGATCACCATCGCGATCCAGGCCCTGGGCGGGCAAGGCGGCGGCGTGCTCGTCGACTGGATCGTCGACCTCGCCGAGCACGAGGGCTACATCGCGCAGGCCACCTCGGTGGCGGGGGTCGCGCAGCGCACCGGCTCCACGGTCTACTGCATCGAGCTGCTGGCGCCCGACAAAGCCGCCGGCCGCACGCCGGTGCTGGCGCAGATGCCGGCGCCGGGCGAGGTCGACGTGCTGATCGGCGCCGAGCTGATGGAAGCGGCGCGCGCCGTGCAGCGCGGCTGGGCCCGCCGCGAGCGCACGCTGCTCATCGCCAGCACGCACCGCGCCTACGCGGTGAGCGAGAAGATCGTTCCCGGCAGCGGCGTGGCCGACGCGGGCGCCGTGATGGCCGCGCTGCAGGCGAGCGCGCGGCGCGTCATCGCGGCCGACATGCAGGCGCTGGCCGAGCGCTGCGGCAGCGTGATCTCGGCGGTGCTGTTCGGCGCGCTGGCCGGCAGCGGCGCCTTGCCCTTCGGCGAGGCGGCCTTCGCGGCGACGATCGAACGCGCCGGCGTCGGCGGGCAGGCGAGCCGTCGTGCGTTCGAAGAAGGCGTGCGCGCCGCCGCGGCGCCGTCGCAGCCTGGCCTCCGTGACCTCGGCGACCCTGGCGACCCCGGCGATCCGATGGCGACCGCACCGCGCCCGCTGCCCGAGCTGGCCGCCTCGCCCGCACTGCAGCCGCTCGTCGACCGCATTCGCCGCCAGTTCCCGGCCGCCGCGCAGGCCATGCTCGGCGAGGGGCTGGCGCGTGTCGTCGAGTACCAGGACCTCGACTACGGCGGCGAATACCTCGACCGCGTGCAACGCCTCGCCGCCAGCGGCGACGCGCTGGTGGCGACCGAGGCGGCGCGCTGGATCGCGGTGGCGATGAGCTACGACGACCTGCCGCGCGTGGCCGAGCTGAAGACGCGCGCGGCGCGCTTCGTGCGCATCCGCCAGGAGCTGGGCGCGCAGCCGGGCGACGTGGTCGTGCTGGAGGACTACTTCCACCCGCGCCTGGAGGAGCTGACCGCCACGCTGCCGCGCGCGCTCGGCGCCTGGATCGAGGCCTCGCCGCGCCTGCGGCGAGCGCTCGCGCCGCGCATCGACCGCGGCCGCCGCCTGCACCTGCACAAGCCGAGCCACCTGCTGCTGCTGCGCCTGGTGGCGGGCCTCGGCCGCTGGCGCCGCGCCAGCCTGCGCCACGCGCGCGAGACGGCGCACCTCGAGGCCTGGCTCGCGCGCGTCGAGCGGGCCGTTGCCGCCGACCCGGCCTTCGCTGTCGAGCTGCTGCGCTGCCGCCGCGTCGTCAAGGGCTACAGCGACACCCACGCCCGCGGCAGCAGCCGCTTCGACCAGCTCATGCAGGCGGCCGACCGCCTGCACGGCCGCGCCGATGCGGCGCCGCAGCTCGCCGCGCTGCTGCGCGCCGCGCTCGCCGACGCCGAAGGCCGGCAACTCGCGGTCGCACTGCAGGCGCTGGCGCCTCAAACGTAAGCGTCCAGCGAACCCATCTTGAACTGGGGCTGCGCGGCGATAACGATCCTGTCCAGTTAACGAATAGCTGGAC
>Ga0073934_10008663_pt1 | contig 13471 bp, 10 predicted proteins | sample LarsenN4metaG_FD_76834 | JGI IMG/M metagenome (GOLD analysis project Ga0073934, IMG submission 76834) | Hot spring sediment bacterial and archeal communities from British Columbia, Canada, to study Microbial Dark Matter (Phase II) - Larsen... ...
TCGTCGAGCAGCAGCAGGCGCGGCTTCGTCGCGAGCGCGCGCGCGAGTTCCAGGCGCTTGCGGCCGGCCACGGTGAGGTCGGCGGCCGGCTTGTCGAGCTGGCTCGCCAGGCCCACGCGCTCGGCCACCTGCTCGGCGCTGTCCAGCGCCGCGGCGCGCCGGGGCTCGTGCAGGTGCGCGCCGACGGCGATGTTCTCGCGCACCGTCTGCGCCGCGAAGGGCTGCACGATCTGGAAGGTGCGCGTCATGCCGGCGCGTGCGTTGAGGTGCGGCGCGCGGCCGGTGATGTCGGTACCGGCGTAGAACACGCGGCCGGTGTCCGGCTTCAGGAAGCCGCTCATGAGCGCGAAGAGCGTGGTCTTGCCGGCGCCGTTGGGCCCGATCAGCGCGGCGAGCCGGCCCGCGGGCAGCGCGAGGCTCACGTCCTGCACGGCGCGCAGGCCGCCGAAGGCGATCGACAGGTGCTCGAGGCGCAGCAGCTCAGCCATCGCGCCGGCCCTTGCCGAACAGGTCGCGCACCGAGCGCCCGGCGCCGGCCAGGCCGCGCGGCAGGAACATCACGATCAGCACCAGCACCGTGCCGTAGATGACCATGTTCAGCCCGGGCAGCTGGCCGAACAGGTTGCGCGTGGCCTCGGCCAGCACGTGCAGCACCAGCGCACCGGCGAGCGGCCCCCACAGCGTGCCCATGCCGCCGACGATGGCGCCGACCAGCGCCTCCACCGACACATGCGGCCCGAAGGCGATGCCCGGGTCGATGTACTGGAAGACCTGCAGGTAGAACGCACCGGCCGCGCCCATGAAGCCGGCCGACAGCGTGATGGCGCCGAGCTTGGTGCGGTGCGGGTCCACGCCAAGCGCGCGTGCCGCGTCCTCGTTGTCGCGCACCGCCTGCAGCTGCGCGCCGAAGCGCGAGTGGCGCAGCCACACCGTGACGAGCAGCGCCGCGACGACGAAGCCGAGCACGAGCACGATGGAGCCCTTGCGCGATGCGAACTGCAGGTTCGCGAACGAGGGCTCCAGCGGCAGCATCATGCCCACGCCCCCGCCCGTGAAGCCCACCGACAGCGCGACGATGCGGAACACCTCCGCGAAGGCCAGCGTCACGAGCGCGAAGTACGAGCCCTTGAGGCCGTAGCGGAAGCTGAGCGCGCCGACGAAGAGCCCGACCGCCGCCGCCGCCCCCACCGCCAGCAAGAGCGCCGCCCAGGCGTTGACGCCGTACGTCACCTGCGCGATCACCTGCACGTAGGCGCCGACGCCGAAGAACAGCGCATGCCCGAACGAGAACTGCCCGCCGTAACCGCCGAGCAGGTTCCAGGCCTGCGCCAGCAACGCGGCGTACAGCGTCATCATGACGAAGTTGAGCCGCACGCCGGAGTCGAGCGCGGCGGTGAGCAGCAGCACGGCGAGCGTGAAGGCGGCGACGGCGATGAGGTCGCGCTTCATGCGGCGCGATGGGCGTGCGAAGCTCTGCGCGAGCAAGGCTGCGGGCGGGGGCCCTTGCGGGGCTTCACTGCGGCGCCCTCCGCTTCGCTCCGGGTCCCCTGCGGTGCTCGGTCTTTCGGCCTGCGGCAGAACTCGCTTCACTCGCTGCGCTCGTCCCGCTCGAACAACCTGCCGCAAGAATGACCGACGGTCGCTCGCTTCGCTCGCTGGCCGAAAGACCTCCGCTCCTCGGCGCCGCAGAGGCGCCCCGCAAGGGCCCCCGCCCGCAGCCTTGCCGATACGTCGTCGGTTTTCGGGGGCTCCGAATGCCGCCACCGGTGCTGCCCACCCGCGGGCGAGCCGCGCAGACCCTCGAACGCCACGCTCCGCATGCCACCACGCGTGCCCTCATGCCTTCGCCCCGAACAGCCCCTGCGGCCTGAACAGCAGCACCGCGATGAAGATCGCGAAGATGCCGATCTGCCCGAGCGACTCGCCGAGCACCAGCCCGCCGAGCGACTCCACCACGCCGATCAGCAGCCCGCCGAGCAGCGCGCCGGCGAAGCTGCCCATGCCGCCCAGCACCACGATCGTGAAGGCCACGAGCACGAAGCCCGAGCCGACCTGCGGGTTCACGTAGTAGGCCGGCAGCAGGAAACACGCGGCCGCGCCCAGGCAGGCCAGGCCGATGCCGAAGCACATCGCGTAGACATGGTTGACGTCGATGCCGACCAGCCGCGCGCCCTGCTTCTCCTTGGCCACGGCGCGGATCGCGCGGCCGAGGTCGGTGCGCGCCACGATCGCCAGCAGCAGTGCCGACGCGGCGAGCGCGCCGCCGAAGGCCACCAGCTTGGGCAGCGCGATGAAGGCGGGGCCGATCTGCACGGTGGTGAGCGTGTAGGCCGTCTCGATGCTGCGCGTGTCGCTCTTGAAGAAGAGCAGCGCCAGGTTCTCGAGCACGATCGAGATGCCGAGCGTGACGAGCAGGATGTTCTCGTCCTTGCCGTGGCTGGCGCGGTTGACGATGAAGCGCTGCAGCGCGTAGCCGAGCGCGAACATGCCGGCCACCACCAGCGGCAGCGCGAGGTAGGGGTCGATGCCGAGCCGCGCCTTGAGCAGGTACACCGCGTACAGCGCCACCATCAGCAGCGCGCCGTGCGCGAAGTTGACGATGTGCAGCACGCCGTAGATCAGCGTCAGGCCGAGCGCGATCAGCGCATAGACGGCGCCGGTGGTCAGCCCGTTGAGGACCGACGGGAAGAGGATGCCGAAGTCGAGCAACGGCCCGGGGCGGTGGACTCAGGCGCGCAGCGGGAAGATCGGGTCGGCCTCGCGGTAGTCGCGCGGCACGATGACGCGGATGTCGCCCTTGATCACCTGCGTCATCAGCGGCTGCGCGCCCTGGTTCTGGCCGTTCACGAACTTCGTCGGGCCGTAGGGCATCAGGTGGTCGGCGAAGGTGCTGGCCTCGAGCGCGGCGTTGATCGCGGCGCGGTCGGCGCTCTTCGCGCGCTCGATCGCGTCGGCCAGCAGGCGCACCGCCGTGTAGGCCATGAAGACCTCGTAGGTGAAGAACAGGCCCTTGGCCTCGACGCGCTTTCGCAGCTCGGCGCTGCGCTTGTCCTTCGGGTTGAACCAGTGGTTGCAGTCGATGATGCCGCTGGCCGCGTCGGGGAACTCCTTCAGGAACTTGTAGCTCGAGGCGGCGCCGCCGAGCACGCTGTAGATCGCCTTGGGCAGCACCTTCTGCTGTTGCATGGTGCGCACCAGCAGCGCGTACTCGTTGAAGTAGTTGGCCGGGATGACGATGTCCGGCGCCACGCTCTTCATGCGCAGCACGATGTTGTTGAAGTCGCGCGTCGGGTTGGCGTGCTTGATGACCTCCTTGACCTCGAAACCGAACCCCGGCAGCTCGCGCGCGAGCAGGTTGGCCGTGCCGGTGCCGAACAGGCTTTCCTCGTGGATGATCATCACGCTCTTGGCGGGCCGGCCCGCGGCCACGTTGAGCACGTGCAGGTTGTTCACCGCCACCTGCGCGCAGGTGCGGTAGCCGGGGCCGAAGCGGAAGGTGTTCTTCAGGCCGCGCTCGACGATCTGGTCGGCCACGCCCACGTCCACCACGTGCGGCAGGTTGTACTTGGCGGCGGTCTGCGTGGTGGCCAGGCAGATCGCGCTGGCGAAGGCGCCCACCACGGCCGAGCAGCCGGCCTCGTTCATCTTCTCGATCTCGGCGCTGCCGGCCTGCGGCGTGCTCTGCGCGTCGCCGAGCAACACCTCGAGCTTGGCGCCGCCGAGGCTCTTGATGCCGGCCTTGTTGACGTCTTCCACCGCGAGCAGCGCACCCTCGCGGCACTGCTGGCCGGAGAAGGCCAGCGCGCCGGTCACCGGGTGCAGGATGCCCACCTTCACCGGCCTGGGCTGGGCGCCGCCGACGAGCGGGAAGGCGAGCGCCGCGGCGGCGCCGCCGGCTTGCTGGACGAATGTGCGGCGTGAACTCACCGGCGTGCTCCTCGATCGTGGTTCTTCAGGATGGGGACGCGAGGCCCGCCACCGCCTGGTGCGCGGCCTCGAGCCCCTGTTCGACGATGCGCTGCTTCCACGCCGGCGTGTCGACGTAGAACGCGTCGCGCATCTGGCGCTTGATCGCCTCGCGCTGCGCGGCCGGCGCCTCGGGGTGGTTGTACAGCCACTGGTCGGCGCGCAGCGCGAGCATCACCTCGTTCATCGGCAGCGTGCCGTATTCGAGCGCGATGCCGGTGTACTCGGCCTGCGGGCACTCGCGGTACGCGGCCTCCCACATCAGGCCGCTCAGCAGCGCCGAGCTCGAGCTGCCGTCGTAGATGGACGTGACCTCGCGGCCCCACCAGGCGCGGGCGCGCGCCAGCGTGGCCGCGTCGTCGCGGCCGGCGTAGATGCGTTCGCCGTGGCCGGAGGGGCCGAGGCCGGTGTGCAGGTCGATCCAGGCCAGGCGCCGGCAGCGCTGTGCGTGCTCCTGCAGCACATGCGTGAGCGTGACGCGGCTCCAGGTGGGGGCATGGCCGCCGAAGAAGATGCCCTGCGGATGGTGGTACTGGCCGGCGCTGAGTGCGGTCTGCAAGGCCTTGGCGCCATGCCTGGCGGCGTAGGCCGCGAGGCCGGCCTCGTTCTCGGGCGAGGGCGGCCAGGTCGGCGGCACGATCAGGTGCGCGAGTTCGTCGTAGGCGGTGTTGCGCGGCAGCGGCTGGTGGAAGTCCTGCCAGTTGCGGTTGAGGTCGACGTTCTCCTGCGTCGTGCGGCGCAGCCACGAGAAGCCGTAGGGGTTGAGCGCGTGCACGTAGAGCACCGCCACGCCCGCGGCGCGCGCCCGGGCGTGGAAGCCCGCGTCGGCGAGCAGCGCGCCCTGCACGCCCGAGCCGCAGAAGCCCTCGGGGCCGTGGCAGGCGCTGCTCAAGAGCAGCAGGCGCGGCGCATCGGCGGGGCCGAAGCGCGCCACGTCCATCGCCAGCGGCTCGCCGTCGCGCCCGAGCAATGGGTGGACGTGCGCATGCACGTCGAGGCCGGCCGCGTCGCAGGCGGCAACGAACCTGGCGCGCGCCTCGGCGTAGGTCTGCGCGAAGAAGGCCTCGGCCGTGCTCACCGCGGCTTCAGCCATTCCTCGGCGATCTTCACCCAGCAGCTGGCGCCCAGCGGGATCAGCTCGTCGTTGAAGTCGTAGCTCGGGTTGTGCAGCATGCAGGGGCCCAGGCCGTGGCCGCCCTGGCGGTGCGTGCCGTCGCCGTTGCCCAAGGTGAAGTAGCAGCCGGGCTTGGCCTGCAGGAAGAACGAGAAGTCCTCGCTGCCCATGGTGGGCTCGAAGGGCACCACGTTGGCCTCGCCGACCACCTGCGCCAGCGCCTTGCGCACGAACTCGGTCTCGGCGGCGTGGTTCACGGTGGGCGGGTAGTTGCGCACGAACTCGAACTCGCAGCTCGCGCCGAAGGTGGCGCAGAGGCCGTGCGCCACCTCGCGCATGCGCGTCTCGATCAGGTCGAGCGTCTCGAAGCTGAAGGTGCGCACGGTGCCGCGGATCTCGGCCGAGTCGGGCACCACGTTGATCGCCTCGCCGGTGTGGATCATCGTCGCGCTGATCACGCCGGGGTCGATGGGCTTGCGGTTGCGCGTGACGATGGTCTGCCAGGCCATCACCATCTGGCAGGCGATGGGCACCGGGTCGATGCCCATGTGGGGCAGCGCGGCGTGGCTGCCCTTGCCCTTGATCACCACCTTGAAGGCGTTGCTCGACGCCAGCATCGCGCCCGGGTTGACGCCGACCATGCCGACCGGCATGCCGGGCCAGTTGTGCGCGCCGAACACCGCCTCCATCGGGAACTTGTCGAACAGGCCGTCCTTCATCATCTCGCGCGCGCCGCCGCCGCCTTCCTCGGCGGGCTGGAAGATCAGGTAGACGGTGCCGTCGAACTGGCGGTGCTTGGCGAAGTGCTTGGCCGCGGCCAGCAGCATCGCGGTGTGGCCGTCGTGGCCGCAGGCGTGCATCTTGCCCTCGTGCCGGCTGGCGTGGGCGAAGCGGTTGTGCTCGGTCATCGGCAGCGCGTCCATGTCGGCGCGCAGGCCCACGGCGCGGCTCGAGCTGCCGTTCTTGACGATGCCCACCACGCCGGTCTTGCCCAGGCCGCGGTGGATGGGGATGCCCCAGTCGGTGAGGCACTTCGCCACCACGTCGGCGGTGCGGTTTTCCTCGAAGCAGAGTTCGGGGTGGGCGTGCAGGTCGCGCCGGATGGCGGTGATCGCCGCGGCGTCGGCGAGGATGGGTTCGAGGATCTTCATGGCGGGGTGAGGAGCGAACCGAAACCCATCTTACTGCCGGCCTCCCCGGTGCCGGCGAGGGGGAAAGCCCCGGGGCCGCTCAGCGCCGCACCTTGCCGTCCGCGCTCAGGATGGTCAGGTCGACGAAGCTCGAGCCGACGTGCTTGTTGGGCCCGAAGTCGACCGTGAAGCCGCCCAGGTTGTGGTCGCGCAGGCCTTCGAGCGCGGCGATCAGCGCTTCGCGCGTGATCTCGCGGCCGATGCGGCGCAGCGCCTCGACGAGCGTCTTGGCGGCGACGAAGCCTTCCATGCTGCTGTAGTTGACGTCCACGTTGGCGCCGGCGGCGGCCTGCAGGAACTCGCCGGCCACCGGCGTGAGCGGCGCGAACGGGAACGGCATCACCTGCGAGACGACGACGCCGCGCGCGTCGGCGCCCAGCTCGGTGGCCAGCGCCGCGGTGCCGACGAAGCTGACGTTGTAGAACTGCCCGCCGAAGCCGGCCTTGCGCGCCTCGCGCACGAAGGCGGCGCAGCTCTTGTAGGCGCTGATCTGCACCACCGCCTCGGGCCGCGCCGGCACGATGGCCTTGACCGCCGCGGCCACGTCCACCGAGTTGCGCTCCACCGTGCCGGTGGCCACCGGAGCGCTGTTCTGCCGCGTCAGCGCGCGCTGCACGCCGGTGAGGCCGGCCTGGCCGTAGCTGTCGTTCTGGTGGAACACGGCGATGTTCTTCATGCCGACGCTGAACAGGTGCTCGACGATGCGCGCCGTCTCGTCGTAGTACGAGGCGCGCACGTGGAAGGCGTAGCGGTTGAACGGCTCGCGCAGCACCTGCGCGCCGGTGAACGGGAACAGGAAGGGCACGCGCGCTTCGCTGGCCAGCGGCAGCGCCGCCACCGAGGTCGGCGTGCCGATGTAGCCGAACAGCGCCAGCACCTCCTCGGCGACGAGCGTGCGCGTGTTGCGCGCGCAGCGGTCGGGCTCGTAGCCGTCGTCCAGGCTCTTCAGCTCGATCGGCCGGCCGCCGATGCCGCCGCCGCGCGAGTTGACGCGGCTGAAGTACAGCCGCGCCCCGGCCTGGAACTGCAGCCCGAGCTGGGCCGCCGCGCCGGTCAGGGCGGCCGACTGGCCGAGCACGATGCGGCCGCGCTCCTGCGCGTGCAGGGCCGGCGCGCCGAGGGCGGCGGCCAGGCCGCCGAGCCGGGTCAGGACCAGTCTTCGGGTTCGCAACGGCTGCAAGGCGTTCTCCTGGAAGGCTCGGCCGCGCGGCTTGTGGCACAGTGTTCGCATGTCAGCCCCATCGCGAACCCGCATCGTGCAGGCCGTTTGCCCGCACGACTGCCCCGACACCTGCGCGCTGCACGTCACCGTGCAGGACGGCCGCGCGATCCGCGTGGCCGGCGACCCGGATCATCCCACCACGCACGGCGCTTTGTGTACCAAGGTGAGTCGTTATGCCGAGCGGACGTATCACGCCGAACGCGTGCTTCTTCCGCTCCGGCGCAGCGGCCGCAAGGGCGAGGGGCGCTTCGAGCGCGTCAGCTGGGACGAGGCGCTGGCCGACATCGCCGGCCGCCTGCAGGCCATCGCGGCGCGCAACCCCGAGGCCATCCTGCCGTACAGCTACGCCGGCACGATGGGCCTCGTGCAGGGCGAGGGCATGGCGGCGCGCTTCTTCCACAAGCTCGGCGCCAGCCTGCTCGACCGCACGATCTGCTCGGCCGCCGGCGGCGAGGCGCTGGCCGTCACCTACGGCGCCAAGGTCGGCATGCACGTGCCGCACTTCGCCGAGAGCCGGCTGATCCTGATCTGGGGCAGCAACCCCATCACGAGCAGCGTGCACTTCTGGAACTACGCCCAGCAGGCCAAGCGCGCCGGCGCCAAGCTGGTCTGCATCGACCCGCGCCGCACCGAGACGGCCGACAAGTGCCACCAGCACATCGCCCTGCTGCCCGGCACCGACGGCGCGCTGGCGCTGGCGCTGATGCACGAGCTGATCGTGGCCGACCGGCTCGACCACGACTACATCGCGCGCCACGTCGAAGGCTTCCCCGAGCTGCGCGAGCGTGCGCTCGAGTGGCCCGCCGAGCGCGCGGCGGCCGTCTGCGGCATCGAGGCCGGCGTGATCCGCGAGCTGGCGCGCGAGTACGGCAGCACCCGGCCGGCGGCCATCCGCCTCAACTACGGCATGCAGCGCGTGCGCGGCGGCGGCAGCGCGGCGCGCCTGATCGCGCTGCTGCCCTGCCTGGTGGGCGCCTGGCGGCACCGCGCCGGCGGGCTGCTGCTGTCCTCCAGCGGCTGGTTCCGCGAGGCGCGGCGCGACGCCTGGCTGCAGCGGCCCGACCTGCTGGCCGGACGCCGCCCGCGCATGCTCAACATGAGCACGATCGGCGACGTGCTGCTCGAGGCCACGCCCCGGGTCGAGGCGCTGGTCGTCTACAACAGCAACCCGGTGGCGGTGGCGCCCGAGAGCGCCAAGGTGGCGCGCGGCTTCGCGCGCGAGGACCTCTTCACGGTGGTGCTCGAACACTTCCTCACCGACACCGCCGACCACGCCGACTACGTGCTGCCCGCCACCACCCAGCTCGAGCACTGGGACGCGCACAGCGCCTACGGCCACACCTACGCCATGCTCAACCGGCCGGCCATCGAGCCGCTCGGCCAGGCGCGCAGCAACGCCGCCATCTTCCGCGAGCTGGCCGCGCGCATGGGCTACACGGAAGCGTGCTTCTCCGACAGCGACGAGGCGATGGCGCTGGCCGCCTTCGACCCGAGCCGCGTCGACCTCGCCGCGCTGAAGGAGCGCGGCTGGGCGCGCCTGGAGATCCCCGAGGCGCCGTTCGCCGAAGGCGGCTTCCCCACGCCCAGCGGCAAGGCGCGCGTGGACGTGCCCGGCCTCGGCGTGCCCGACCACGTGCCCAACTACGAGAGCGTGCAGTCGGCGCCGGCGCTGGCGCGGCGTTTCCCGCTGGCCATGATCTCGCCGCCGGCGCGCCACTTCCTCAACTCGAGCTTCGTCAACGTGCCGAGCCTGCGCGCCCTCGAGGGCGAGCCGATCGTCGAGATCCACCCGGGCGACGCGGCGGCGCGCGGCATCGCCAACGGCGCCGTGGTGCGCGTGTTCAACGAGCGCGGCAGCCACGAGTGCCGCGCCGAGGTGAGCGACAAGGCGCGCCCCGGCGTGGTCAACGGCCTGGGCGTGTGGTGGCGCAAGTTCGGGCGCGACGGCCGCAACGTCAACGAGCTGACGCACCAGCGCCTCACCGACATCGGCCGCGGCCCGGCCTTCTACGACTGCCTGGTCGAAGTTGAAGCCGTCTGAGCTCGCTGCGTGGCTGCGAACGGTTTCGCCGGATGAGCTGCGCGCCCTGCTGCTGCAGCGCCTGCGCCGGCCGAGGTTCTGGCTGATGGCCTCGCTCGGCCTCGTCGGCGCGGCGCTGCTCGCCACCGCCGCGCTGTGCCTGGGCACCGGCTGCAGCACGGTGGCCTACTACGGCCAGGCGGTGGGCGGGCACCTCGGCCTGCTGGCCAAGAGCCGTCCGGTGCAGGACTGGCTCGACGACGAGCGCACCCCGGCCGCGCTGCGCGAGCGCCTGGCGCTCAGCCAGCGCATCCGCGACTTCGCCGTCGCCGAGCTGAAGCTGCCCGACAACCGCAGCTACCGCCGCTACGCCGACCTGGAGCGCAACGCCGCCGTCTACAACGTGGTGGCGGCGCCCGAGCTCTCGCTCACGCTCAGGACCTGGTGCTTCCCGGTCGTCGGCTGCGTGGGCTACCGCGGCTACTTCGGCCGCGACGGCGCCGACGCGCTGGCGCGCCAGCTCAACGCCGAGGGCTGGGAGACCAGCGTCTACGGCGTGCCGGCCTACAGCACGCTGGGCAAGACCGACTGGCTGGGCGGCGACCCGCTGCTCAACACCTTCATCAACTGGCCCGAGGGCGAGCTGGCGCGCATGATCTTCCACGAGCTGGCGCACCAGGTGGCCTACGCCGACGACGACACCGCGTTCAACGAGAGCTTCGCCACCGCCGTGGAGCGCATCGGCGGCGCGCGCTGGCTGGCGCGCCACGGCAGCGCCGAGGCGCGCGAGGCCTACGCCGCGCTGGACATGCGGCGCAACGACTTCCGCGCCCTCACGCTGCGCTACCGCGAGGCGCTGGCCACCATGTACGCCAGCCACATCCCCGAGGACGAGAAGCGCCAGCGCAAGGCCGCGCTGCTGGCCTCGATGCGCGACGAGTACGCGCGGCTGAAGAGCGAGCGCTGGGGCGGCTTCGCCGGCTACGACGGCTGGTTCGAGCGCGCCAACAACGCCGCGCTCGCCGTGCAGGCGGCCTACAACGACCTGGTGCCGCAGTTCGAGCGCCTGTTCGAGAGGAGCGGGCGCGACTTCGAGCGCTTCTACGCCGAGGTGCGGGTTCTGGCGGCCTTGCCGAAGGCCGAGCGGCGCGCCAAACTGGCCGCCCTTTAGTCCCTCATCCCCTCAACCCCGACGCGCCGCCATGCCCGACATCAAGGTCCACCGCGAACACACCCTCGGCCTGGACAAGGCGCGCAAGGTGGCCTGGGCCTGGGCCGAGCAGGCCGAGAAGAAGTTCGACATGGAATGCACCGTGATCGAGGGCGAGTACAGCGACACGGTGGAGTTCACGCGCAGCGGCGTCAAGGGCAAGCTCGTGGTCGCCGCCGACCACTTCGACCTCGACGCCAAGCTCGGCTTCCTGCTCGGCGCCTTCAGCAAGACCATCGAGACCGAGATCCAGAAGGAGCTCGACACGCTGCTGGCCAGGAGCGCCGGCGGCGCGGCCGCGAAGACCGCGAAGAAGTCCACCAAGAAGTAGCGAGCGCACAGCGCGTGCCGAAGGGCGACGCCGCCGACGCGCACAGGAGACCGCGATGGACAAGATGAAACACCTGTCGGTCGTCGACGGCGCCTTCCTGCACATGGAAAGCGCCGAGATGCCGATGCACGTGGGCAGCCTGCACGTCTTCGAGCTGCCCCCCGGCGACACCGGCGACTGGTACGAGGCCGTCAAGCAGCACGTGGCCGGCCGCCTGCACCTGGCGAGCGTGTTCACGCGCAAGCTGGCGCTGATGCCCTTCGACCTGGCCAACCCGGTGTGGATCGAGGACGACGACATCGACCTGGACTACCACATCCGCCAGACCGTGCTGCCCAAGCCGGGCACGATGGAGCAGCTCGAGGCGCTGGCCGCGCGGCTGCACTCGAGCATGCTCGACCGCAGCCGCCCGCTGTGGGAGTTCTACGTCATCGACGGGCTCGAGCCCGGGCCGGGCGGCGAACGCCGCATGGGTTTCTACGCCAAGGTGCACCACGCCGCCATCGACGGCCAGGCCGGCGTGGCGCTGGCCAACGCGGTGTACGACCTCGGCCCCGAGCCGCGCGTGGTGCGCCCGCCGCGCCACCGGCGCGGCAACCGCTACCAGCTCGGCGTGGCCGAGCTGCTGACCGCGGCCTTCGAGAACCAGCTGCAGCAGGTGGTGGACCTGGCCAAGCTGCTGCCCAGCGTTGCCGGCCGTGCGGTGGGCGCGGCGCGCGAGGCCTGGGCCCGACGCGGCGAGAAGGGCGGCGAGGGCGACGACAAGGCCGCAGGCGCCCGCAAGGGCTCGCGCTGGCGTCTGGCGCCCGTCACGCCGCTCAACGCCAGCATCACCAACCAGCGCCGCTTCGCTGGCGTGGTGCTGCCGCTGGCGCAGGTCAAGGCCATCGGCAAGGCGCATGGCGCGTCGATCAACGACATGGTGCTGTGGTTGTGCAGCAGCGCGCTGCGCACCTACCTCAAGGAGGCGCGCGAGCTGCCCGCCGCGTCGCTGATGGCCGGCGTGCCGATCTCGCTGCGCGCCGAGGGCGACACCAGCTCCAACAACCAGGTCACCGGCACCGTGATGGCGCTGGCCACCGACGTGGCCGACCCGCTGGCGCGCCTGGCCGCCATCAGGGCCGCCAGCCTGGCCATGAAGGAGGGCATGGGCACCTGGCGCGACATCATCCCGACCGACTTCCCGTCGATCGGCTCGCCCTGGCTGCTCTCGGGCCTGACGTCGCTCTACGGCCGCAGCCGCATCGCCGACCGGCTGCGCTTGGCCAACGTGACGATCAGCAACGTGCCCGGCCCGCGCGTGCCGCTGTACCTGGCCGGCGCGCGCATGCTCAACTACCTGCCGGTGAGCATCGTCGTGCACGGCGTGGCGCTCAACATCACGGTGCAGAGCTACGAGGACCAGCTCGGCTTCGGCCTCATCGCCTGCCGGCGCGCGGTGCCCGACCTCAAGGACCTGGCCGCCGACCTGCGGCGCGCCTGGGTCGAGCTGCAGAAGCTGCCGGTGCCGGCCCCTGCCGCTGCCCCGGCTCCGGAGGTGCCGCAAGGGGTGGCCGACAAGGCACCGGCGAAGGCCAAGCCCAAGGCGCGCGCCCAGGCCGCACGCCCGCCGCGCGCCACCGCGCTGCCCACGCCGCCGCGCAAGCGCCGGCTCGAGGTGGTGAAGCCGGCGGCGGCCGGCAAGCCGGCGACAAAGGCCGCGGCCAAACCGGCGCGCAAGTCGGCGCGCCTGCGCGCGGCCTGAGCGCGGGCAGCGCGTCCAGCGCGTCCGCCGAGGGCGCCGCGTTCAACGCCCTCGGCGCCTGACGCACCCGTCGCACCTGTCGCGTCCGCAGTGTTCTGACCGGCGCCGCGCTGCCATACTCGTTCGCCCATGCCAGCGCCGACGGTCCGCCTGCGCCTGATCGGCATCCCGGCCGTCGAGCCGGGCGGCGCCGCCGCGGGCGGCGCGCTGGCCAACGAGCGCCGCCACCAGCTCGCCGTGCGCCTGGCGCTGCACCGCGGCTGGGTCACGCGCGCCGAACTGGCGGCGCTGTTCTGGCCCGAGCAGCCGAGCAAGCTGGCCTACACCAACCTGCGCAAGACGCTGTTCCGCCTGCAGGCCCAGCCCTGGGCGGCCGGGATCGAATCGCAGGGCGGCGCGCTGCGCTTCGCGCCGGCCACCGACGTGCACGAGTTCGAGACCGCGCTCGCCGAAGGCCGCCCGGCCGACGCGCTGGCGCTGCACGGCGGCGGCGAGCTGCTGGCCGGCTTCGACGACGGCACCAGCCAGGCCTGGACGAGCTGGCTCGCCTTCGAGCGCGAGCGCGTTCGCATGGCCTGGCGCGGTGCCGCGCTCGGCCTGCTGGCCGGGGAGATGGAGCCGGCCGCCGCGGTGGCGCTCGCGGCGCGGCTGCTCGAGGCCGATCCGCTCGACGA
>Ga0073934_10008664_pt1 | contig 13470 bp, 13 predicted proteins | sample LarsenN4metaG_FD_76834 | JGI IMG/M metagenome (GOLD analysis project Ga0073934, IMG submission 76834) | Hot spring sediment bacterial and archeal communities from British Columbia, Canada, to study Microbial Dark Matter (Phase II) - Larsen... ...
AAAAATTGGCGTTGCATAATTTTGGGATGATAGCGGATAAAATCGCACCCCATCGATCCAAAAAATTTATCCCCGCGAAAGTGCGGGGTTTTTCATGACAATTAACCAAAGACTATTGACTAGTAAAATTGGATGGTGGGCGATCGCTACTCCAAGCCCACCAGACACAACCACATTGACAGTGGTAAAATTCTTGCCACTTGCGACGGTATTCTTCTGTAATTACGGGCGAACGGCGATTAATCCACACTTGTGTAGCTTCGAGACTGCTAGAGTAGCATGTCGGACAGCAAAACTCACGAGCGTGAATTGCTTTATTAGTCCATTCAGGTGGGATAGGAGCAAAAGCATCTATGGTCATTAGTCATTAGTCATTGGTCAAAAGTCAAGGCAATAAGAACTTTTATTAGACTAGGTATGTAAATATCCTAAGCATATACCAAAAAAATCATACAAGCCGATGGTAGCTCACGGCTGAGGAAATCCCAATCCCCGATTCCTATTCCCGGTCCTTGATCCCTAGTCTTATGGAGCCAACCCCCGAAATTCGTCGTTTGTTTGATATTATGCCTGCCTCTGGTCGTATCATGACCAAAATTCTGAGTAAACCCCAACAGGCAAAAGTAATTGATGTTTCCTTTCCTTTGCCTTGGAACCGCGAGCGACCAATATATATTAACTTCGATTTGTGGTGTCGGTTGCCGAAACAGCAACGGGATTTGATCATATTGCGCACAGTTTGCTGGCTAACAGGGGTAAGGTGGTTTAAACCAGATATTTATCAAGGTGTAGCCGTAGCTGGAATATTAGGCGCATTGGTAGAATTCTCACAAACAGATCCAGTGGGTGTTGTTGTTGCTGGTGGATTGACTACTCTGGCTATATATCGGATTACAGCTATCAACCGTTCTCAACAGTCCGAGTTAAACGCTGATGAAGCTGCTATCAACATAGCCCAACGTCGTGGTTACTCAGAAGTTGAAGCGGCGCAACATTTATTATCTGCGATTGAGACTGTCGCCAAAATAGAAGGACGTAGTGCATTAACTTTTTATGAATTAATTCGTTGCCAAAACTTACGAGCGATCGCTGGTTTGTCTTCGGTGGGTGTACCGAAGAAATTATGAATTATGAATTACGTCTGATGTGAATAGAAGAAGTAACATCAGCTTTTTTGGCAATTTCCTAGTTGATTTTGATTAACGAACACTCATGGAACACAGATAGATTATCGGTGTGCATCTGTGTTCGACTTCAAAAACAGGATTTTTACTATAGTTTTAATTCACATTAGGCGTGAATTATGAGTTATGAATTACAGTGATAAATTTTGTATTTGTAACCATTTACTGGTGGTAAAGTTTGGGTATCAGAAACACAATTTTTGATTGCTTCTGGTTCAGCAGCATGAAAGTTTACTAACCATAGGTCAAGGGGACGGGGTAGGGTTTTTAAGGCATTTTGAAGAGTATTAGAAGCATTAGTCTTTTTGTCTTTATGGGCTAAGAGGAATTGTGCAGACAGGGAAAAAGAATTGCGAAACTTGAATTCTCTGGCGACTCCCATCATTTCACCAATTTGTACATGAGTTTTTTGGGTAGTAGCGATTAGGACTGGTACTTTAGATGTATTTTGAATCAGTTCTACAAACAAGTCTGGGCGGTAATATTTTTGATAACCTAAATTACAAACAACTGTAATAGCACTGAGAAAACCCATTACCCAAATAATGATCACAGACATTTTTCCTGTTACTCCCCACCTGACTATTTTTTCTTGGAGAGTATTCCAACTAATTGCCAGACTTGCCCCGATTAATACCACTACCGCAGGAAAATATACAAAGTTATAACGAGCGCCTCTGGTCAGATCAATACCCAGAAAATAAGTGAAGCAAAAGAACAAAGCGATCGCCGCTACAACTACACCAGCAAACACTTGGGTGATCATCCGGCTTTGTGTTTTTTCTAGCTGAGTTCTAAAGCCATTAAACAAAATTGGTATTGCCCAAATAAAGAAGATAATCATTACTAACCCAGAAGCAATTACTACTGGAATTTCTGGTGATTCCACTGGTAGCAAAGAAATCATCGTAATCCATGCTGCCATAGCTTGAAAAATCGGACTAATCCAAGCAATGCCAATGCGATCGCCCTGAATCCAATTTGTTAATTTGTCACCATAAGCATTGTGTAAAAATGCTGGTATCCAAACTATACCTGCCATCAAAGTGCCAATAGCAACAGCATAAATGCGTTTCCAGGGGGGGGAGAGAAAGGAGGTGGGGTGATGGGGTGATGGGGAGTTTATGTCATCTTCATTGGTGATCTGTGTTCGTGGCGATCTGTTTTTTGGTCTCCACTGTTGACAAGCTAGAAAAGTTAGCACAACGGCTTCAGTAACTAGGGTGAGCACAAAAAAATAATGAGTTGCAACACCCAAAGCATTAATTCCAATCCAAGCCAAAACTAGCCAAATGGGTAACTGAGTGCGTTTTTGAATGTGATGTGTAGCAACTACTAGGCAAGCCAGAGAAGCAATTACCCACAAAATAGCTAAAGTATAGTGACGAGCTTCTTGAGCTAAAAAGATACCATAAGGTGAAATTGCCATGAACGCAGCAGCTAAATGACTCACCAGACGAGAACGAAAAGCCAGCCAACTTAAACCATAAATCGCAGGAATAGATATTGCTCCAAAAATAGCAGCAAGCGATCGCGCTCCCCATAATGAAACTAGATCTGCTTGTGTGGGAAACAACTTCAGCCACAGGTGAGTTAGCACAAAGTACAAAGGTGGATGATTGCTTTCACTGAATAAATGCGTCAATACATCTTGAATTGTTGCACCGCTTTGGGGTTGCAGTGGTTGTAATAAAGCATCGATTGTGATCGGTTGATTTAACGGTACTGGCAAAAAACTATTTCCCAGACTAAATACTAAAGTAGAAAATTCATCTGTCCAAGGAGATTTTGCCGTCAAATTGGTTAAGCGTAAACCCATACCGATCAACAGCCAAACCAAGAGCAAACAGGGGTGAAACCAACGGGGATATGCTGGAGCCGCCATCACATTAATATTGAATTTAAGTATCAGACGTAAAATTTTAAATTAAAGTTCAACTGAACATCCTACTAAATTCAACATCACCTAGACTGAATTTATGCTTTCGTTGCGATAAATCCGACTTGGGCTTGACTGAATTTGAATTCTCCATATCCATGAATAACTCTGACTTGAAAGCCAACTCTTTGCAATTGTTGTAAAATTTCAGAACCCCTAAAACGTCATAACCAGCTTGGGTGAGTGCTTTTGCCCAGATACCACTACCACATCCTAAATCAACTACTAGACCCTTATTTATACCTTTTTGATGCAAAATTTCCAATAAGCCTGGTGCAGATTCACTTGAGAAAGCACCAAAACCGACATCGTGAATGTAAGCAAGATCCTCTTGATAACCTGCAAGTATACATAACATGACCAAGTACATACACTGGTCATACACACTTAGTTGCTTCAATTCCCAAAACAACTATTTAACTTGGGTAACACGCCAACTGAGTTTGAGGTTCACCCAAAAATTCCAAACAGTAGCAATAGCGATCGCAATCAAGTTAGCAACATAGCGGTTGCGAATCAGGAAATTAAACACCAAATTCAACACCAACACGTTTAACACCAGCCCCGCCAAACAAATAATGTTGAATTTCAAAAACCGCTTGCAGCGCTGACGCCATGAGTTCTGTTGCATCGCCACATCTGCAAAAGTCCAAGCATCATTCCACAAGAAATTATTAAAAATCGCAATTTCACCAGCAATAATTTTACTGCGAGTTAGGGGTAATCCTAAGGTAGTTGGATCACTGAGTAAGTAAAGCACCGCCATATCTACAAACACTCCACTCAGTCCCACTAAACCAAAACGCACGAATCGACCGACTGGGAAGTTTTGACTAAATTTCCCAATGTGTCCGGTGGAAAACTGTAAGCGCAACAAATGATGAATGTATTCTAGATATTGCTTCCAAGTAACTTTACTCTCACCTTGTTTACGTTCGCAAAAGACGTAACCAACTTCAGCGATTTGCTTGATTTGACCACGCCCGATCACCTCCAGCAATATTTTGTATCCTACGGGATTGAGAGTAACGTTCGCTATGCTCTGGCGACGCACCAGAAAATAACCACTCATGGGGTCTGAAACTCGACCAACTACGCTGGGCAGAATAATTAATCCTAACACTTGAGCCCCACGAGACAAAAAACGCCTGATTAAACTCCAACTGGAGACTCCCCCACCATCTATATGACGACTAGCGACTGCTAAATCTGCCCCCTTGATAATTGCATCTAATAGTTGTAAAAGCACATGGGGTGGATGTTGTAGGTCGCCATCTATCACCCCTAAAATAGTTCCTTTTGCTACTTGCCAACCCCGAATCACTGCTGAGGAAAGACCCCTCTCATCCTGACGCCGCATCACTTGTAATTGCGGGTATTTTTGTATCAAAGATTGTGCTATCTGCCATGTACCATCAGGACTATTATCATCTACTACTATCAATTCGTAGTTTCCAGGAATCCGCTCATCCAACAAGTTAGTTAATCTTTGGATAAGTTTTTCGATATTAGCAGCTTCGTTGTAAGTCGGAATAATCAACGAAAACCATACTAATTCTTGAGAAGGTGATTCTGGTATCTGTAATGTCCCTGATGGAACTGGTAACAATGAACTCGGTTGATTTATATTCATTCAGCAAAGGAGAGATTATTAAAAAGCAGCAACATTAGCATTTAGTGAGGGAGCTTATGTCGTTTATATTACTCTTTCTTGTATGAGTAAGATTGTTTATACTTGTTTAAATTTTCATTCAAGTCAATTTATACTATTTTAATTAGCAGCTATTATATAATATCTAATTGGATTTGAAAAAAAATAAGCTTTGAGTTATTGATAATTAGGACTGAGACAGAAATTGACAAATTGATTGAACCACCAAGACGCCAAGAAAGCCAAGGTTTTAGACTGTGCGTCCAGTTATAGTAGTTTACTAAAATGCGGATTTTATGAGAATATAGATAACACAAAATATTATCAATAGCCTTGTAAAAAAACAATTGAATTTTTGCATTCAAAACAATGCTTGCCAAGTTTTTAGCAATGAAATTTGTATTGGAGAGGAGATAAAATAAGTATTTTTAAGTCTATTAAGGTAATTTTTTTATCGACAACATATAAAATTTGTATTACGGCGATTTAATTAAAGATAAAATTTTCATTTGCTATCATAAGTCTTCTACTGGCATAGCTTGTGTTTTATCAGAAAGTAAAATTTTATTATGATAGTCAATTTTCAATCAATCTAGTCTTTGAGAAAAGCGATACATAAGGTGATAGATAGCACAGTAGAAATGATTCTTGACCGTGCCTTGATGGGATACGACTTATCTCCTGAAGAGGGATTGGTATTATTACAACAGTCTGATGCAAGTTCAATTGCTGCTATTTGCACAACAGCAGACAAACTGCGTCACCGCCAAGCAGGCGACACAGTTACCTATGTGATCAATCGTAATATCAACTTTACTAATATCTGCGAACAGCACTGTAGTTTCTGCGCCTTCCGACGAGATGCAGGTGACGAAGGTGCATATTGGTTAGATTGGACAGCAATTTTGGAAAAAACAAAAGATGCTGTCAAGCGGGGTGCAACGGAAATTTGTATGCAAGGTGGATTGAATCCAGCAGCACAAATTAATGGTAAATCTTTGTTTTATTACCTCAAATTGGTAAAAACTATCAAACAGGAATTTCCTCATCTGCATCTACACGCTTTTTCTCCCCAAGAAGTACAGTTCATCGCTAGAACCGATGGACTTAGTTATGCTGAGGTAATTGCTGCTTTACGAGATGCTGGTGTGGGTTCAATGCCAGGAACAGCAGCTGAAGTATTAGATGATGAAGTACGACGTATCCTGTGTCCTGAAAAGATTAACACAGCAACTTGGTTAGAAATTGTGAGTACAGCTCATAAATTGGGTTTACATACCACTAGCACCATGCTGTCGGGACATATAGAGAATCCAACACAACAAATTCAGCATTTAGAAAAATTGCGATCGCTCCAAAAAACTGCTGTCAATAAAGAATATCCAGCCCGAATTACCGAGTTTATTTTACTACCATTTGTTGGACAAGAAGCACCCAAACCCCTACGCCGACGTGTCGGTCGCGATCAGCCTGTGTTAAAAGACGCACTTTTACTTACCGCCGTCGCGAGGATTTTTTTAGGAAATTGGATTCCTAACCATCAACCAAGTTGGGTCAAATTGGGTCTTCCAGGAGCAATTGCAGCTCTAAATTGGGGCTGTAACGATATTGGTGGTACATTAATGGAAGAACACATAACCACAATGGCAGGAGCCATTGGGGGTACATGCATGGAAGTTGAAACCTTGCAAAGTGCGATCGCTTCTCTGGGAAGACCTTATCAACAACGGGATACTCTTTATCACAGAGTTAGTTGTTAGTGGTTAGTTGTTAGGAATCAGTGAACAGTGAGTACTAGCAGCCGCAGTGAGTAATAGAATTTGCTCACTGATAACTGAAACTGATAACTGAACAACACTCTCCCCAGATCCAGAATGATCCCCATGATACCAATCCAGGATAGTATGGACGTTGATTTACGTATAGTTTCACATCAATGATTATGAAGCGCTATTGGTCACGTCTGCTTGCTCTGGTCTTAGTTGTAGCTATTGGCCTAATGGGTTGTTCCGGTAGTCCAGATGGTTTGTCTGGCGATTATCGCCAGGACACATTGACTGTACTCAATACTTTAAGACATACCCTAGAGTTACCAGACGATTCACCAGAAAAAGCAGCAGCGCAAGCACAAGCGCGTCAACAAATAAATACTTTTGCAGCTCGTTATCAACGGGATAATTCTGTGGCAGGTTTGGGTTCTTTTACAACCATGCGAACTGCCCTTAATTCCCTTGCTGGACACTACAGTTCCTATCCCAATCGTCCTGTACCGAAAAAGCTCAAAGATCGTCTAGAAATGGAATTTAAGCAGGTCGAAATGTCACTACAGCGTGGGGCGTAATTGTCTGTTACAGAGAAACCGTTGAGAGTCTCTAGGTTTTTGCCAGGAGATGAAAACGAGTTTTGATACAGAGATTTGTCAAGGTAGCGACTGCTGTTCAAGAGTCAAGAGTTTTTATTGGCGTACATTGACAATTGACTCTTGAAACTTAACTATTGTTAAACTTGATGCATAGTGATCTCTGTGATGCCACTTAGTACTTCTCAGTTAAAGGAGAAAGGGAAAAGGGCAAGGGATGGAAATAACACTCCTACTCCTTCACCTTTTCCCAGACACAGATGAAAATTAAGTGTGCTTATCCAAGAAATATTGAAATGTCACTGTATTGATATTAATGATCAAGCTACTAGCAACATCATTGGGACTTAATGTGATAATTTTTGATCACTCAACTAAATCAAAAATGCGGCAACAGAAATGAGGTTTTGAGAGTCAGTCAAAACTAGGCTGCAAAGCCTCAGAACTAAGCTTGGAATTTTATACACTTTTCCCAAATCATCTGAAATTTGGGACAAATGATTATTTTGTCATGTTATTGCTAAGTTATGTTTAACCGTCCCCTGAATGTTGCAAAACCAATATTCTTTTGGCGGCGTCTTTTCGCTGCGATTTTCAGCAGTAGTATGCTGATGTCATATTTTGGCAATCAGTCTGCACAAGCACAGGAAGTCAACCAATATTGCCAAATATCAGCAGCACAAGCGCAAGCAAAAGAAAAATTACGTTTGTCAGCCCTGCAAGGCGATCAACAAGCGCAAAACCAGTACCAAGAACTCGTACGCCAACACAAACAAGCTGTACAAGAATGCCGAAATCGCAACTGGCCACAAGTGCAAGCAATCTGGTTGCGTTTGTATCCCTGCGATATTCAGCCGGGCGAAATCGACAGAATCATGGATCGAATAGTCAATCGGGGCTATAACCAAGTTTATTTGGAAGCATTTTACGATGGACAGGTATTATTACCAGCAGCCAATAATCCTACAGTATGGCCTTCTGTAATTCGCACACCAGGGGCAGAAAATACTGATTTACTATTGAGGGCAATTCAAAAAGGACAAGAACGGGGTTTAAAAGTCTACGCCTGGATGTTTACGACTAATTTTGGCTACACATATGCCCAGCGTCGTGACAGAGAAGGAGCGATCGCTCGCAATGGCAAAGGTCAAACGAGCTTATATGTTGTAGATGACGCTTCTCAAGTATTTATTGACCCCTACAACCTACAAGCAAAGCGTGACTATTACCAGATGGTACAAGAAATTTTACGCCGTCGTCCCGATGGAATACTGTTTGATTATGTACGCTATCCACGACAAGCAGGGGCTGATTCTATAGCCACTAAAGTTACAGATTTGTGGTTATACAGTGAAGCTACTCAACAAGCGTTATTTCAACGGGCGCAAAATAATAAAGGCTTAGAATTAATTCGCCGCTTTTTGAGTAAAGGATACGTGACAGCAGGAGATATCAGTGAAGTTGATAAACTCTACCCCCAAGAAGGAGAACCAATGTGGCAAGGGCGTACACCACCGCCACCGCCACCAATAGAACCACCATCACCAATAGGACAAAAAGCTGTCGCTGCCGTAATTCCTCCCTTACAAAGACAACCAATCCTCCAATCAGAATTATGGCAGCTCTCTGTTGCCCACGCCATGCAGGGTATTCTGGATTTTGTCAATCTAGCTGCTTACCCAGCCCAAAAGCTTGGTATTCCCGCAGGGGTAGTATTTTTTCCTGATGGTAACCAAACTGTCGGAAAAGGTTATGATTCTCGCTTACAGCCTTGGGATAGGTTTCCCAGTTCCTTAGAATGGCATCCGATGTCTTATGCAAACTGCGGCAATGCCACTTGTATCGCAGCACAAGTACAACGAGTTTTAAGCATGGCTAAACCAGGTACTAAGGTAATTCCTGCGATCGCTGGTCAATGGGGTAAGAATGTTAACGGTCGCCCATCACTAGACACGCAAATGCAAGCAATAAGACCATTTGCTTCCCAACTAACAGGGGTAAGCCATTTTGCCTATTCTTGGCAAGATCCAGAACACGACCAACAACGGAAATTCTGTCGGGTGAAGTGATTGGGGATTGGGGAGGTCGGGAGATGGGGAGACAAGGGAGACAAGGAAGCAAATTAACAACCAACAACTAACCACTAACCACTAACAACCAACAACTAACTTTGTTTCTGTACAAATAGCATGTAAAGGTTTGTCCCACGGGTCTATTGGTAATTCGGGTAAATAAGCAAAATCAAAGACAATGCCAATAGCGGATTTATTTGCCCACTCAGGTGCAGCAAGCAAGCGATCGTAATATCCCCCACCGTAGCCCAAGCGATAGCCTTGTTGGTTACAGGCAACACAAGGTATAAGGATTAAATCTACTTGCTCATAGCTTATAATTGGAGCGTTGGCATAAGGTTCCGGAATGCCATAACACCCAATTTCTACTGCCTCATTGGGTGTCCATTGATGCCAGAATAAGGAATCACCGACACAGCGAGGCATTCCCCATATTTTGGTAGGGGTATTTTCCAATAAGGGACTTAAATCAGGTTCTTGACGAAAGCTGAAATAAGCAAGTACTGTTTTTGCCTGGGTAAACTGTGGTGAACTTAAAAGGTTAGTGCAAATGCGATCGCTTTTTTGTTTCCATTGTGCGACTGACATTGATTGACGTTGTTTAAGAAGCGATCGGCGTAGCTGTGTTTTATCCATTAAATAATTTATAAAAAATAACCACAAAGACACCAAGGCAAAATTCTTTGTGTCTTAGTGTCTTGGTGGTTCTATTATGCTTAATTCAACTCAGACTGAACTTACGCAGCGTTTTGACGCCACCATTCAATGGTATTTTTCAACCCTTGCTTGAAATCCACCTGAGCAGCAAAACCAAAGGCTTGTTTTGCCCTTTCGGTATCCAAGCAACGGCGGGGTTGACCGTTAGGTTTGTCGGTTTCCCAAACAATTTCACCTTCGTACCCCATCAATTCACAAATTAAGCTAATCAAGTCACGAATGGAGATTTCGTAACCAGTTCCCAGGTTCACGGGTTCTGGGTCGTTATAGTATTGCGTACCCATGACAATACCCCGCGCTGCATCTTCTGAATAGAGAAACTCGCGGGTAGGACTACCGTCACCCCAAACAGGGATTTGCTTTTCTCCCTTAATTTGGGCTTCGTAAACTTTGCGAATTAAAGCTGGGATAACATGGGAGCTTCTGGGATCAAAGTTATCTTCTGGACCGTACAAATTCACTGGCAAAAGATAAATGCCGTTAAAGCCATACTGTTGGCGATAAGCTTGCAGTTGGACTAAAAGGGCTTTTTTGGCTATGCCGTAGGGAGCATTAGTTTCCTCTGGGTAGCCATTCCATAGGTCATCCTCTTTGAATGGCACTGGGGTAAATTTGGGATAGGCGCAAATAGTACCCACGCAAACGAATTTTTCTACGCCAGCTTGATAGGCAGCATGAATTAGCTGGGTTCCCATCATCAAGTTGTCGTAAAATAACTCGGCGGGTTTTTCTCGATTGAGACCAATACCGCCGACATGGGCTGCTAAGTGAATGACAATATCTTGTTGATCAACTGCACGCTGGCAGTTTTCCATCAGGCGTAAATCACAATCACGCGATCGCGGTAATGTAATTTTTTCTGGGTTGGCTCCAGCTTTGTATAACTGGTTGACTACCTGACGTCCCAGAAAACCAGTACCTCCAGTTACAAGAATGCGTTTATCTTTGAGTTCCAAGGCATTCATCTTTTGTCCTCGTGGATCTTGTTCACAGATGCAGCACCCCTACTTCTTGACGAATCATGGCATTATCCATAATTGTGTTTGCTAATTTCCCGTTGGGAGAAGTCAAACCTAAAGCTTGTAAGTCTGCTTCTACCATCAAGGAAACTAGTTCCTCAAATGTTACTGAAGGCTTCCAGCCCAATTTTTGTTGCGCTTTTGTCGGATCACCTATCAACAAGTCTACTTCTGCTGGGCGGAGATAGCGTGGGTCAAATTCCACATGATCTTGCCAATTGAGATTTACATAACCAAACGCCAGTTCTAGGAACTCTCGGACTGTATGGGTTTCCCCAGTGGCAATTACATAGTCGTCAGGTTCGTCTTGCTGCAACATCATCCACATTGCTTTGACGTAATCTTTGGCATAACCCCAATCCCGCTTGGCATCCAGATTACCCATATATAGTTTTTTCTGTCTACCAGCAAAAATGCGGGCCACTGCCATCGTTATTTTACGTGTGACAAAGGTTTCACCCCGTCTAGGTGATTCATGATTAAAAAGAATACCGTTGCACGCGAATAAGCCGTAAGATTCCCGGTAGTTTACCGTTTGCCAGTGGGCATAAACCTTTGCACAGGCATAGGGACTGCGGGGATAAAAAGGCGTAGTTTCTTTTTGGGGTACTTCTTGTACTAAACCAAACATTTCTGAAGAACCAGCCTGGTAGAAGCGCACCTGAATACCTGTACGGCCTTGATAGTCGCGGATTGCTTCTAAAAGACGCAGTGTTCCCATTCCCACTGCATCAACTGTATACTCTGGTGCATCAAAGCTGACCCTTACATGGGATTGAGCGCCCAAATTGTAAATTTCTGTTGGCTGGACTTCTTCTAAGATGCGGCGCAGTGTAGTACCGTCTGTTAGATCCCCATAGTGAAGAAATAACCGCACTCCCTCTTTATGAGGGTCTTCATAAATATGATCAATGCGGTCTGTGTTGAAGGTGGAAGTCCGGCGAATAATGCCATGAACTTCGTAACCTTGTTCGAGTAAAAATTCACTTAGGTAGGAACCATCTTGACCGGTAATACCAGTAATCAACGCTCGCTTTTGTTGCGTCATGCTCAATTATCCCTTGTCGTTTCTGATGATTATTGATACAGGCGACCTGGTACAACTTAGCAATAATTTGCTTAATTGACCAATGGGAAACCTACGAGTTTCCTTGCTTCTATGTTAGTTAACCTCAGTAAATATGCTGATTTTAAATCATTTTCAGGTACTTTTGTAATCAAAACAGATAAATTTGTTGATACTGTCTATTTTTTCTAAAACCTTTTACTAAAAGTTTATATATTTTTTGAATTGCAAAGAATTTATAAAGCTTAAATAATAGAGATAATTTTAAGTGACAACTACATTGATTTTTTGACTAAATATTTTTTGCTAATTGATTATAAATATAAACTATCCTACTTTTAAATACAATTTTTCTATCATACCAAATTGTAACAGTTAGCATTGTTTTAAATTCCACGAATAGTCCTTTAGCAAAGAATCCCAATCTAAAATCCATCTTCAAAAGCTTTAGCAGAGGTTTCATCTGCTCAAACTTTTTGCAAAATCCAAAATTGGTATGAGTCATCTTTATTTTGCATTTGGGGCATTAACTGCCCCACAAAATCAGGGTGTGCTAATTTTTCAGTAAGCTCCGTTATCTTTAGGCATGATTACCACACGAATCGTTTTCAAAACTATCCATAGATCGAGCCAAAAGTTCCTAAATTTTACATAATGCAGGTCTATTTGGACTCGTCGAGGGTAAGGAATGTCATTGCGACCAGAGACTTGCCATAATCCAGTTATTCCAGGTCGGATAGTTAAAATCTGATCAATGTAATAACCGTATTTTGGTAATTCTTCCGCAACTAATGGTCGTGGACCGACAACACTCATATCCCCTTTGAGAACGTTCCAAAATTGAGGAAATTCGTCCAGACTGGTAATTCGTAAAAATTTACCGATCGTTGTAATCCGGGGGTCGTGTTTGAGCTTGAAATTGTTTTCAAACTCTTGCCGCAACTCTGGTGATGTATCCATCATTTGCATTAGTATTTCGTCAGCATTCGTCACCATTGTGCGGAATTTTATACAATTGAAAGGCTTGTAGTTTTTACCAACCCGTTCTTGAACATAAAAAATTGGGCCTTCCGAGCTTAAAGCAATCAACAAGGCCAAAATTAAATAAACGGGAGAAAACAAAATTAATACAGAAAGCGAAAAGACAATATCAAATAGTCGTTTAGCAAACTCTCCGTTGAGAACCTGAAAAGACAGACCTCTAGGCTTTATTCTAGGCGTCTTTGCTGGTTGACCGCGTTTTAAGAACGTACACGATCGCCCAATCAACGTTAATCTGGCTTCACCAGATGGTGAACGTCTTTCAGGCAAAGAGGGGCTGTCTGTGAAAGAACGCCCCGTCCCGGATGCGCTACGTGAGCGCTTGCCGGAGAGGAGTGAGCTCTGGGCAGTCATCATACTCCTTAATAATCCACACCACACATAGTCCCAATCTTAAAGCTAAACGCAGGTGCTTCTGGGAG
>Ga0073934_10008665_pt1 | contig 13470 bp, 10 predicted proteins | sample LarsenN4metaG_FD_76834 | JGI IMG/M metagenome (GOLD analysis project Ga0073934, IMG submission 76834) | Hot spring sediment bacterial and archeal communities from British Columbia, Canada, to study Microbial Dark Matter (Phase II) - Larsen... ...
GAGAGGAAGCACGCGCCGACCTCGGTGCCGCCGGACAGGTTGATGATCGGGAGCCGTCCGCCGCCGACCACCTCGAAGAACCAGCGCCACGGCTCCGGGTTCCAGGGCTCGCCCGTGGACGCGAGGATCCGCAGCGAGGAGAGGTCGTGCGCCCGGACGGGCGTCTCCCCTCCGGGGATGAGCGCGCGGATCAGCGTGGGGGAGACCCCGAGCTGGGTGACGCGGTGCCGCTCGACCAGGTCCCAGATCCGGTCGGGCGCCGGGTGGTCGGGCGCGCCGTCGTACAGGAGCACCGTCGCGCCCAGGGCCGTCGCGCCGACGACCTCCCATGGGCCCATGATCCAGCCCAGGTCGGCGAACCAGTACAGGACGTCGCCGGGGCGCACGTCCGCCTGGTACGCGACCTCCTCGGCGATCTTGACGAGGAACCCCCCGTGGACGTGGACGGCGCCCTTCGGCCTGCCCGTGGTGCCGCTCGTGTACGCGATGAACAGCGGATGCTCGCTCGGCACCGGGACCGTCTCGAACGAGCCCGGCTGAACGGCGAGCAGGTCGTCCCAGCGGACGTCCCGGCCGGGGGTCCGCGGCGCGTCGTCACGTCCGAGGCGCTCCCACACGACGACGTGCCGCACCGTGGGGGAGGCGTCCGCGGCCGCGTCGGCCGTCTCCTTCATCGGGACGGTCCGGCCGCGCCGGGGGAAGCCGTCGGCGGTGATCAGGACGACCGCGCCGGCGTCCCCCAGCCGTTGGGCGACGGCGTCGGCCGCGAAGCCGGAGAAGATCGGGAGCCAGATCGCCCCGAGCTTCGAGCACGCCATCACCGCCACCACCGCCTCGGGCGAGGGCGGCAGGAAGATGCCGACCGTGTCGAGCGCGCCGACCCCCAGGGATGCCAGACCGTGCGCGAGGCGGTCCGAGAGCTCGCGGAGCTCCCGATAGCCGATCGACCGGGTCGTCCCCTCCTCGCCCTCCCAGAGCACGGCCGGCGCGTCCGGGGTGCGGTCGGCCCACCGATCGACGCAGGCGTGCGCCACGTTGAGGGAGCCGCCCACGAACCACCGGGCCCACTCGATCCCGTCGCTCGCATCCAGGACCCGTCGGTACGGCTGGAAGAAGCCGATCCCGAGGTCGCGGACGACCGCGTCCCAGAACCAGCCGACGTCCTCGACGGAGCGCCGCCGGAGATCCCGCTCCCCGGCGATCCCGTTGGCCCGCATGAAGCGGGTGACGTTGGCGCGGTCCCGCACGTCCTCGGGGGGTCTCCACACGATCGCCACGGGCCCCACCTCCGGCCCCGGGAACCTCCCGGTAACCTCTTCCCTCGGAGAGCGTATGGCGGACCCGACCACCTCGCAGCACCCGGACATGGGCCGTCCGCGCGCGCGCCGGGCGTTCCTGGCCGCGACCGCGGGTGTGGCCTCGTTCCTGCTGCTCCTCGGCGTGGCCGGCATGGGAACCTACTTCTGGACGCGCGCCCAGATCCGGGTCATCCCCGACGTCGACATCGGGGCGGGGGGCGCGCCCGGGACGTCACCGGTGGCCAACCAGCACCCCGACATCGGCGGCAGGTGCGCGCGCGAGGCCTGCACGTACCTCCTGCTGGGGAGCGACTCGCGGGAGGGGCTGTCCGAGGAGGAGCAGATCGCCTTCGGGACCGATGCCGACATCGGCGGCGAGAACCGCTCGGACACGATCATCCTGGTGCGCACCGATCCGCTGCGTCAGGAGGCCGTGTTCCTGTCCTTCCCGAGGGACCTGTGGGTGCAGATCCCCGGCCGCGGTGAGGGGAAGATCAACTCGGCGTTCGAGGGCGGGATCGAGGGCGGTGGGGCGCAGCGTGTCGCCCGCACGATCCGCGACCTCACCGGGCTGCAGGTGAACCACGTCCTGTACGTGGACCTCGCCGGCTTCCAGGGGCTCGTCGATGCGCTCGGCGGCGTGGAGATGTGCGTGCCCTACCCGATGCAGGACCCGCTCACGGGGCTGGACATCCCGGCCGGGTGTCAGCGGTTCGACGGCAAGACCGCCCTCGCCTACGTCCGCACACGGCATCAGCCCTGCGACACGATCCCCGACTTCGCCCGGATCGGGCGGCAGCAGCAGTTCCTTCGCGCGGTCATCTCCAAGCTGCTCTCGCCGGGCGAGCTCCTGCGCCTGCCCGGGCTCGTCCCCGACCTGCTCGCGAACCTGGTCGTCGACCGCGGCTTGCGCAACCCCGCCGAGCTCGCGTACCTCGCCGGCCAGCTGAACGGCGTCAACACCGGCGCGGCCGACTTCCGCTCGGTGCCGACGGTCACGGACGGCATCTACGTGAACGGGCAGTACCTGTCGATCGTCCGAGCGGTCGAGCCGGACGCGAGCCGGCTCTTCGAGGCGCTGCGCGACGGCGATCCGCTCGGCGACCTGGGGCAGGAGCTCCCGCAGACACCCCCCTCGCCGGCGAACATCGCGGTCGACGTGTTCGGCAAGGGCGACGGGACCGTTCCCGATCAGGTGCTCCAGATCCTGACGCAGGGGGGCTTCCTCGTCGGGGTCGACGTGCTGGACGCGCGCGAGCTCGACGTGAAAGGCTCGGTGATCCTGTTCGCGCCGGGCGAGGAGACCAAGGCGGAGGTCGTGGCCCGCTACGTGCCCGGCCTCCGGATGGAGCCCGCCCCGGCCTCGATGCTCAGGGGCGCGGACGTGGCGGTCGTGATCGGTCCCAACTTCGTGCCGCAGCCGCTCGAGGAGCAGCCGGCGCAGACGCCGGCGGACTGCCCGACATGAGGGCGCTGGTCCTGTCCGGCGGCGAGGGGTCCCGGCTCCGGCCCATCACGCACACCAACGCGAAGCAGCTGATCCCCATCGCCAACACGCCGATCCTGTTCCACGTCCTGTCGGACGTCCGCGCGGCGGGGATCCGCGAGGTGGGCATCGTCGTGGGGCAGACGGCCGCCGAGATCGAGGCTGCGGTCGGCGACGGGTCGGCCTGGGACCTGTCCGTCACCTACATCCCGCAGGAGGCGCCCCTTGGGCTCGCGCACGCGGTGCTGACGGCGCGCGACTTCGTGCGGGGCGAGCCGTTCGTGATGTACCTGGGTGACAACGTCCTGCTCGAGGGCATCGGGCGTTTCGTCGAGGAGTTCGAGCGCACGCGGCCACACGCGCAGATCTTCCTGGCGCGGGTCCCGGAGCCCGAGCGCTTCGGCGTGGCGGTGCTCGAGGGCGATCGGGTCGTTCGGCTGGTCGAGAAGCCCCGCGAGCACATCAGCGACCTCGCGCTCGTCGGCGTGTACCTGTTCGACGATCACGTGCTCGAGGCGGCCGAGGCGATCGAGCCATCGTGGCGTGGCGAGCTGGAGATCACCGACGCGATCCAGTGGCTGATCGACCACGGGCGCACGGTGCGCGCGGAGATGGTCGAGGGTTGGTGGAAGGACACGGGCCGCCCCGAGGACCTGCTCGAGGCCAACCGCATGATGCTCTCGACGCTCGAGCCCCGGGTGGATGGCGACGTCGACGGGGCGTCGCGGCTCGAGGGGACGGTCGTCGTCGAGCCGGGCGCCAAGGTCGTCGGCTCGAGGGTCCTCGGGCCGGCGATCGTGGGGGCGGGCACGCTCCTGGAGTCCTCGACGATCGGCCCCCACGCATCGATCTCCTCGGGGTGCGAGATCCGCGGCAGCGGCGTCGTCGACTCGATCGTGATGGAGGGCTGCCGGATCGTGGGCGTGCCTGCGATCGAGGGCTCGATCCTCGGACGAGGCGTCGAGGTGCGGCACGGGGGTGGTGGCGGCGCGCTCCGGCTCGTGCTCGGCGACCAGAGCCGGGTCGACGTCGACTAGCCTGTCGCCGTGCGAGCGGTCCTCGACGCGAGGCCGGCCCTCGACCCGCTCCGGACGGGGGTGGGTCACTACACGCAGCAGCTGATCCGCCACCTCCCGCACGTCGATCCCGACGATCGCTTCGTGGCCTGGTACCTGCATGCGCGCGGGCTGCTCCGGCCCCGGCGGTTCTTCGCCGACGTGCGCGCGCCCAACCTGGAGGAGGCGGCGAGCCGGTTCCCCACCCGCGTGTTCCAGCCGGTCTCCTGGCGCCTGCGCGGGCCGAGGATCGAGTGGCTCGTGGGCGCGTTCGACGTCCTGCTCGCGACGAACTTCCTCCCGCCGCCCACCGGTCGGGTGGAGCGGACCGTCCTGGTCGTGCACGACCTCGCGTTCGAGCGCTACCCCGAGACCGCGCCGCAGATCGACGACCGGTGGCGCCGCCGGTTCGCGCGCGCGATCCGACGGTGCGGGGCCGTGATCGTGCCGTCCGTGTCGGCGAAGGGCGACCTCGTCGCGCGCCACGAGATCCCGGAGGAGCGGGTCCACGCCGTTCCCCACGGCGTGGACGCGGAGGCGTTCGCCGCGGTGTCCGAGGGCGAGATCGAGCGGGTGCGGCGGCGGTTCGCGCAGGGCCGTCCGTACCTGCTGTTCGTCGGTGGGCTGGAGCCCCGCAAGAACCTCCGCCTGCTCGTCCGGGCGTTCGCCGCCTCGGGACAGGACGCGGCGCTCGTGATCGCGGGGGGTCGCGTGCGCTGGTTCCCGTCCGAAGAGGCGCGCGTGTGGTCCGAGGTCCGGGCGCTGCCCGAGCCGGCGCGCTCGCGCGTCGCGATGACCGGGTACGTGAGCGATGAGGACAAGCGCGCGTTGATCGCCGGGGCCGAGGGCCTCGTGTACCCCTCGCTGTACGAGGGGTTCGGGTTCCCGGTGCTGGAGGCGATGGCCGCGGGAACGCCCGTGCTGACGTCCAACGTGTCGTCGTTGCCGGAGGTGGCGGGCGAGGACGCCCTCCTCGTCGACCCCAAGGACGAGGCGGCGGTCGCCGATGGGATCCGGAGGCTGTTGAGCGACCGCGACCTGCGCGAGCGCCTGATCGGGCCCGGCCGTGCGCGGGCGGCGGGGTACACGTGGGAGGCGACGGCCCGCCGGACGGCCGAGGTCCTGCGCTCGGTCGCCGCGCGCGAATGGTAGGCGCCGTCGGCCCCACGGGTAGACTCGGGCAGCCATGACCGAGCGCCGGCGGATCCTCGTGACGGGCGGAGCCGGGTTCATCGGCTCCCACCTCGTGGACCTGCTGCTCGAGCGCCCGGAGGTCGGGGTAACGGTGCTCGATCGGCTCTCGACCGGCGGGCGGCGGGAGAACCTCGTCCAGCACGAAGGGGACGAGCGCTTCCGGTTCGAGCTCGGCGACGTGAACGACCTCCACCTGGTCGATCGCCTCGTGCGCGATGCCGACGCCGTGGTGCACGCCGCCGCCGAGTCGCACGTGGACCGGAGCATCGCGGGTCCGCGAGCCTTCGTCCTGGTCAACGTCCTGGGGACGCAGACGGTGCTCGACGCGTGCAGGGCCTACGGGCGACGGCTGCTCATGATCTCGACCGACGAGGTGTACGGCCCGGGCGACCCGGAGGGAGGCCTGTTCGCCGAGGACGAGGCGCTGTGCCCGCGGAGCCCGTACGCGGCTGCCAAGGCCGGAGCCGACCTGCTCTGCGCCGCCTACCACGCGACCTACGGCGCCGACGTCACCGTCGTCCGAGGGACCAACGCCTACGGCCCTCGCCAGCTCGAGCGCGTCGTGCCGACCTACAGCCTGGCGGCGCTCCAGGGCCTGCCGGTCCCGGTCTACGGCGAGGGCAGGCAGCGCCGGGAGTTCCTCCACGTCCGCGACTGGGTGCGGGCGGCGGCCCTGGTGCTCGAGCGCGGAGAGCCGGGGGTCGTCTACAACATCGGGGGCGGGTTCGAGCTCGAGAACCTGGACCTCGCGAGGCGGATCTGCGCGCTCGCCGGCGCATCGGAGTCGCTCATCACGTTCGTCCCGGACCGGCCGGGCCACGACTTCCGGTACGGGGTCCGCTCCGACCGGCTGCGGGATCTCGGGTGGGCGCCGGAGACCGCCTTCGACGAGGGCCTCGCGTCCACCGTCGAGTGGTACCGGGGGCACCTCGCGGAGGTGCTCGCCGCGACCCCGGCACCGGTGCGATGAGGCTCCTCGTCACCGGCGCCGGCGGCGGGCTCGGGCGTGCGTTCCTGGACGTCGTGCCCTCGCACCACGACGTCCTCGCGCTCACGCACACCGATCTGGACGTGGGGGACCATCACGCGGTGATGCGCACGGTGGTGCCCGCGCGGCCGGAGGCGATCGTCAACCTCGCGGCCTTCACGGGCGTCGACGCGTGCGAGTCGGAGCCGCAGCGCGCCTACCGGGACAACGCGCTCGCGGTGCAGAGCCTGGCGCTCGCGGCGCGTTCCTGCGGGGCGGTCCTGCTCCACGTGTCCACCGACTACGTGTTCGACGGGGAGAAGCCAGAGCCCTACGACGAGCTCGATACGCCCAACCCGCTCGGCGTGTACGCGCGGAGCAAGCTCGCCGGTGAGGGGTTCGCGCGGGCGCTCGTGCCGGAGCACTTCGTGGTGCGCACCGGCTACGTGTTCGGCGCCGGCGACGACTTCCTGTCCGGGTGCGTGCGACGGCTCTCCGAGGGCTCGGCCGAGGCCGTCGGCGCGATCGCCGACCGGATCGGGACCCCGACGTACGTCCGGCATCTCGCGGACCGCATCCTCCCGCTCCTGCTCACGATGCGCTTCGGCACCTACCACCTCGGCGGCCCCGAGGCGGCGTCGTGGTTCGAGGTGCTCGGCCGCGTGAAGGACATCGGCGGCCTGCCGGGGGAGATCTGGCCCCAGCGGGGGGACGACCTGGGCCTGCCGGCGCCACGCCCCCGGAACTCGGCGCTCGTGAGCCGGTTCGCCGCCGAGGTCGGCGTCCCTCCGATGCCGCCGCTCGACGACGCCCTGCGCGAGATGCTGGCGCGCGCCTGACACGTCCGTTGGAGGCTCCCGGCTATCGCGTGGCCTCGCGAAGGACGGCGCTGAAGCGGTCGGCGAGCGTCGGCCAGGCGAAGCGCTCCTCCGCTCGCGCGCGACCCGCGCGTCCCATCGCGACGCGCCACCCTGGGTCCCGCAGGAGGCGCCCGATCGCCTCCCCGACCGAGGACGCATCGGTGCCGTCGACCAGCAGGCCCGTCACCCCGTGCTCGATCGCCTCGTCGGTCCCGCCGGACCGCCCGCCGACCGCCGCCTTGCCGGATGCGGCGGCCTCGAGGTAGACGATGCCGAAGCCCTCGACCTCCAGGTCCAGGAACCGCGACCGGCACGGCACGGCGACCAGATCGGCGGCCGCGTAGCAGCCGGGGAGCTCCGCATCGGGCACGGCGCCGGCGAACGCCACCCTCCGCCGTGGCAGCCTCGAGGCGAGGCGCCGCAGCCGGCCCTCGTAGCCGCCCCGTCCCACGATCACCAGGGTGGCGTCGCAGGTTCGGATCAGCCGTGGCATGGCGCGCAGCAGCACGTCATGGCCCTTCCGAGGGACCAGCCGGCTGGGGGAGAGGATCAGCGGACCGTCGCGCAGACCGAACCTCGCCCTGAGGTCCAGCGCCTCCGTGTCGGGGTGGAACCGGTCGACGTCCACGCCGGGAGGGAGCAGCGATATCGGGACGTGCTCCGGCACGGCGCGGGACAGCGCCCTGGCCGTTACCCTCGTGATCGCGAGCACGCGCGACGCTCGCGAGGTCGCCCAGCGGAGCGGCGCGGCGAGCCCGGGCAGGAGCGCCATCCAGTACTCGCTGCCGTGGGTGCAGACGACGTACGGGGTCCCGCGCGCGGCGATCCCCGGACCGAGGAGCGCGAGCGGCAGGGCGTGTCCGAACGCGACCACATCGATCCCTCTCGAGCGGATCAGCGACCGAACGGTCCTGGCGACACGAGGGCTCGGCCGGAGGGAGGTGTCCGCGTCACGGACGATCTCGAAGGGCTGGTGCCCGTCGAACGGCTCGGCACGTGCCGCGGCCGGTGCGAGCACGGTGACCCGGTCCGTCGGCAGGTTCGCGGCGAGGTTGTACAGGTACTGCTGGACGCCGCCGAAGACCGGCGGGAAGTCGTTGGTCACGATGAGGACCCTCGGCATCTGCGCGGGTGGGCGCAGGGGGCGCTGGTCCGAGGGCTCGGCGCTCGGCTCGTCAGGACGCGGTGAGGTCGGTCCCACGGGGGGGAGGGGGTCGGGTGGCGCGTGGTCGAGCGATGACGACTCCTGGTCCGGGTGGGGGCTCACCTCGTCCACCGATACTAGGTGGCCGATCGCATCACCGCCTCGCGCCGACCGATGGGCCGGCGTCGCTCCCGTGGCCGAGCCCGGGCGGAGGAGGGCCGGCCGACATGGTGGACGTCACAGGCGTGCCGCAGCCGATCGTGCCGGGCCCGGAGATGGAGGAGCTCGCCTCGTTCCACCGCGACGTGACGTGGGACCAGGCCGTGGGCGATCAGGAAGAGCCCGGCGAGGATCCGCACGCTCGCACCACCTCCGCGACCACCCTACGGCAGTCGGGACATCAGGCGCGCTTGCGCGCCTTCCAGACCTCCTCGCTCGGCCACCGTCGGGCCCACTCGGGCTTCACCCACGGGAAGCGCGTCCTGGCGCCCTCGGGCGCGCGGAGCTCGACGAGGTCCTCGACCTCGAACCCGCTGGCGCGGAGGAGGCGGATCCACTCGCCGTGCGGGATGTGGAACTCGGTCGAGCCGTCCTCGGCCCAGTCGAACCGGTGCATGCCGAAGTGGTCGCGGTGCAGGCCCTCGTCGACGGGGGCATCCTCGTCGAGCGGCGTGCAGATCATCGCGAGGTACGAGTTGCCCAGGAACGCCAGTCGGCCGCCAGGCCGCAGGAGACGCGCCGCCTCGGGTATCCACCGATAGGGGTCGCACCAGATCGCCGCCCCGTACTCCGAGATCGCGTGGTCGAAGCTCGAGTCGGGGAACGGCGTGCGCTCGGCGTCGCCGTGCACGAGCGGGAAGCGGAGCCCGAACTCGTCCTGGAACCGTCGCGCGGTGGCGAGCTGCACCGGGGAGTTGTCCAGGCCCACCGGCCGGGCACCGCGCCGCGCGAGCCACGCGCTCACGTACGCGGTTCCGCATCCGAGCTCGATCGCGTCGAGCCCCTCGACGTCCCCGAGCATGCCGACCTCGGCCTCGGGCACGCCCCACGTGCCCCAGGTGGGCGCGTCTGAGGCCCACGCCTCGTGGCCCGGCTCGACGAACTCCTCGGCGAAGGAGTTCCAGGCGGTGCGGTTGGCCAGCACGTGGTCTCCGGTCATGCCGAGAACCATACGCGCTCGTCTGCCCGCGTCGGGCCCGCTCTGGGAGGGTCTCCTCGCTCAACCTGTTCTTGGAGAGCTGGGAGCGGAAGCCAGGACGGCCTCGCACAGCGGAGGTTGCGTAGCCAGCATGATAGTGTTTACGCTATCATCGCGGGCGTGGGTGCAGGGGCGCTGCTCCGCGAGGCTCGCCGGCGGGCCGGGCTCGGCCAGCGAGAGCTCGCGCGCCGGGCGAAGATCCCCCAGCCCACGCTCTCGCGCATCGAGCGCGGGCTCGCGTCGCCGCGCTTCGAGACCCTCGACCGACTCCTGCGCGAGTGCGGAGCGGCGCTCGACCTGGTGCCGCGGGCCGGTAGGGACGTGGACCGGACGTTGATCAGAGAGCGACTCGCGCTCACCACGGCAGAGCGCGCACGGCTGGCGGTCCGTGAGTGGGAGCGCACCCGGGTGTTCCGCCGGAGTGGGAGCGCTCGATGACCGAGCCCGCGTTCGACCCGCTCCGAGCGCTCCGCGCGCTGTCCGAGCACGGCGTGCGGTTCGTGCTGATCGGCGGGTACGCGGCGGCGCTCCGCGGCTCGCCGATGCTCACCGGTGACCTCGACGTCTGCCACGCGCGAGACGATGCCAACCTCGATGCGCTTGCCGCGGCGCTGCGGGAGCTCCGGGCGACGCTGCGCGGTGCCCCGGAGGGCGTTCCGTTCCGCCTCGACGCGGCGACCCTGAAGGCGGGCGACCACTTCACGTTCTCGACCATCTGCGGCCCGCTCGACATCCTTGGCACGCCCTCAGGGACCGACGGCTTCGCCGACCTGAACGCCTCGGCGACCGACGAGGACCTGGACGGTCTGATGGTCCGCGTGGCCTCGCTGGAGGACCTGATCCGCATGAAGCGGGCGGCGGGGCGACCCCAGGACCTGATCGCGGTCGAGTGGCTCTCGGCGATCCGCGACGAGCTCGACGACAGCCCCTCGGCCTGACGGCTCCGCACGTCTTGTCCCAGTACTTGCTGGTGAGTAGACTACCACCATGCAAGCTATGACGCGGTACGTGTTCCCCGACCACGAGCGGTTCTTGGACCGCACGGCCGAGCTCGAGCGGCTGCGTCGGTGGTGGGATGACGGATCCGACCCTTTCCCACTCGTGCTGTATGGGCGCCGACGGACCGGCAAGTCGTGGCTGCTCCGCGAGTTCGCTCACGGTAGGGCGGCCGACATCTTCGTCTGCGACAGCCGGGCGGAGGGGGATCAACTCGCCACCTTCGCTCGCGTGCTCGAGGGTTCGGTTGGCGTGAGACCGGAGCTCGCCGACGTCCGGTCCTTCTACGAGCTCCTGTTCCGCCGAGCCGGCTCCACGCGGCGCCTCGCGGTGATCGACGAGTTCCCGATGCTGCTCGGCGCCGGGTCGGCCGCCGACTCGACCCTGGCCGCCACCCTCGAGGAGATGGCCGGGACCACCGCGCTGAAGCTCGTCCTGTGTGGGTCGCAGGTCTCGACCATGGAGTCGCTGCTCGCCGAACGGGCGGCGTTGCGCGGGCGGGCGACGACGCTGCTGCTACGGCCGCTCCGCTTCGACGAGGCTCTCGGGTTCCTTCCGGACCTGACGCCCGCCGAGCTCATCACGCGGTACGCGATCGCCGGAGGCATGCCCCTGTACCTGCGCCGGCTCGGACGCCGCGGCAGCCTGAAGACGATCATCTGCGAGGACGTCCTCAGCCCGCTCGGGCCGTTCTTCGACGAGGTGCGGGACGTGCTCAACATGGAGCTCACGAGCACGGCGACGCACTTCTCCCTGCTCGCTGCCCTGGCGGGCGCGCCGAGCCTCCCGTGGGACGAGCTGGTCGCCAGATCCCGGGTCGAGGAGTCGGTCGCGTCCAGGTACATCCGGACGTTGGAGGACCTGCATCTCGTCCAGGCGGCCAACCCCGTCTTCGCACCGCCGAACGCCCGCCGGCGCCGGTACCGACTGACGGACCCCTTCATGCGCTTCTGGTTCCGGTTCGTGTTCCCCTACCAGTCCGAGCTCGCCGCCGGCATGCGCCCCCAGGATCACTACGAGCGGAGCGTCGCTCCGTTCCTGGGGGAGCACGTCGCCCCGGTGTTCGAGGACATCTGCCGGATCTGGGTGCGCAGGAGGTTCGGGGAGGCCGTCGAGACGGTTGGCCCATGGTGGGGTCTCGCGCGCCACGACCTGCGTAGGAAGAAGCTCCGCTCCACGGAGGAGATCGACGTGGTCGGGGCGCTCGGGACACGGGTCGCCGTCGTCGGCGAGTGCCGGTGGCGCGCGGAGGCGATGCCCCGTGACGTGCTCGACGACCTGCTCGAGCACAAGCTTCCCGCACTCGCTCAGGCGGGAGCGGATGTCTCCTCGGTCAAGGTATCGCTCTTCTCGCGCGGCGGGTTCCGGGCCGGTCTTGTGGATGGGACGCGGCGGAGCTCCGTCGAACTGGTCGATCCCACACGGCTGGTCCGCGACCTCGGGTCCTGACTCCCTCGCCGGCGTCACGTCGGTCGTGTGGGCGCCTCGGCCAGGGCGGCCGCGAGGAACCGGTACGTCCACTCCTCGGCGAATCGCCGCGAGTCGGCGAACACGATCGGCACCTCCGGGTAGCGCACCTGGAGGCGAGCCAGCATGTCGGCGAGCCAGGCGCCCTTCACGTGCTCGAGCCTGAACAGCGCCGAGTAGCGCCCCTCGACGACCACCGCGGCCGATGGGACCTCGGCGAGCCGCTGCATCTGGAACGCCATCGTGCCGTCCGAGAGCGACGTCGCGAGGTTCTCCAGGGTCTTGCGCTCGACGGTCGCGATCGGGTCGCCCTCGGCCACGACGGCGTAGTCGCCGGCCGGCAGCGCGAGCCGCTCGGTGACGACGTCCCTGCCGGCGAACCGGTACGGGTACCGCTCGCGGGTGTCGATCGCGACGGACAGGCCGCCCGGGAGCGACCGGGCGCGCGGGATGCGAGCGCCAGGGTTGGCCGCCTGGGCCGCCTTGCGGGTCTGCCAGAAGATCGCCGGCCGCCCGCGGGTCTCGGTGAAGACGAACTGCGAGCGGGACAGCCTCGGGCGGTCAAGGACCAGGTCGATCACCGCTCCTCGCCGGCGGCACGAGGCGACCGGCACCGCCTCGACGATCTCGGCGTCCGCCGGCCAGTCCTCCTCGAACGGGTGGCAGTAGATGCGCGAGGCTCGAGGCCACGTGTCCCGTGCCTTCAGCACGATCCCGCCCTCGATCGGCAGCCGCAGGAGGTAGGGGAGCGTGCTGTCCTCCTGCGGGTTCCGCGCTATGGTGAACACGTGGGCCATGGGCTGCGAAGGCAACGGTACCCGCCGGGGGCCGCCGCCGCACGCGCGCCGCGGCCTCAGGCGACGCGGACGCTGTTCACGGGCGCTAGGCGCTCGTGGACCGAGAACCACGACCCGCCGCCGTCGGCCGAGCCGAACACGTCGCCGCTCGTCGCGCCGAAGTACAGGCCGAGGTCCTCGCCCTCGCCCTCGCGGTCGAACGCCTGCCGCAGGATCGTGAGGTAGGCCTCGGGCGCGGGCAGGCCGCCGTCCAGGCTCGTCCATGTGGAGCCGGCGTCGCGGGTGCCGAAGACCCGGACCTTGCCCTCGGGCGTGACGCGGTCCTCGGCGCCGACGAGCGGGATCACGAACGCGCTGTCGGGGTCGCTCGGGTCGATCGCGAGCGGGAAGCCGAACCCGCTCGGAAGGCCGGCGCGGATCTCGGTCCAGCTCTGGCCCGCGTCGTCGCTGCGGTACACGTTGCCGTGGAACTGCATGAACAGGCGCTCGGGCCGCAGCGGCGCTCGGTGCATGTTGTGCACGCAGAGCGCGTTCGTCCCCTCGCGCGCCTCCTCGGGGAGGTACTCGGGCACGAGTCCGGTGTAGCCGGTGCGCCAGGTCGCGCCGCCGTCCTCCGTGAGCCACACGCCCGCGGCGCTGATCCCGATCGCGAGGCGGTCGGGCTCGCCCGGCCACGGGCAGATCGAGTGGAGCGCCAGACCGCCGGCCCCCGGCTGCCAGTCGCCCGCGATCCGCTCCTGCCACAGCGGCTCGTTGAGCGTCCACGTCTGGCCACCGTCGGTGCTCGTGAACAGGCTGGCCGGCGCCGCGCCGGCGTAGAGCAGCCCGTCGGCCTCGCCCGGCGTGATCGTCCAGATGCGCTCGACGGCGGTGTCGCTGGCCTCGGGGAACGCCGGGCCCCGGGCCTGCTCCCACTCGCCGGTCGGGTCGTCCGCGTACAACACCCGCGGGCCGTAGAAGCCCGAGGTGACCGAGGCGAAGTACCGACCGCTCCGCGGGTCGCGCATC
>Ga0073934_10008666_pt1 | contig 13466 bp, 10 predicted proteins | sample LarsenN4metaG_FD_76834 | JGI IMG/M metagenome (GOLD analysis project Ga0073934, IMG submission 76834) | Hot spring sediment bacterial and archeal communities from British Columbia, Canada, to study Microbial Dark Matter (Phase II) - Larsen... ...
TAGTAATGGTTCTGCTAAAAATAACACTAAGCGGGAATCAGGAATATTGGGGATAATAACGTTCTGCTCTACGGTCAACCTGATTTCACCGTTACCGTACACATCCGCTAAACGTGCAATTTCAAACATGTCTTCGGCTGTCAACCGACCAACGGGAATGTGTAATCCTACGTAGTTTAATTCTGGTTGTTTTTGTTTGTATACGCCGATATGGTCGCGTTTTTCCCAATCAATTTCGTCTTTAGGTGCTGCTGGTAACAACGGCTTACCCAAGCGCTGTTCGACTTCTGAGCGAAATTTCTGTAAACCCCATTCGTCGATTAACCACATCAGCCGCGATTTTTGACGGTTGGCACGTAAGCCGCGATCGCGGAAAACTTCTAAGACGGCTCTACATACGGCAACTACATCTGCTGGTGAAACCCAAGCATCTAGGGGAATGGCAGCTTCACAGCGTTTAGCAGAAAAGAATCCACCCACTAAGATATTAAATCCAAAGACTTTGCTGCTGGAGTTATAGGGAGTTGGGGTGAAATCTTTTTCCCCATCTTCACGGAAGGCAGGTACAAAAGCTAAATCGTTAATCTCTGCGTGAACAGAATTATCCCGTCCTCCGGTGATGGCAATATTAAACTTCCGTGGTAGATTAGTAAACTCTGGGTTACCTTGGCCTTTGTTGGTAAGCATGTCTTGAATTTGTTGCACCAACTCGCGCGTGTCGAACAACTCATCAGCATCTAATCCTGCCACGGGATCACCAGTAATGTTGCGGACGTTGTCCATTCCTGACTGCACACTGGTTAAGCCCACTAGATGAAATTTATGAAAAATTTCTGGTAAATCCTCAATCCGAATGCCTCGTAATTGAATATTCTGCCTAGTAGTAATGTCAGCACTGCCGTCATCACCGTAACGCTGCACTACTTCAGCTAGTACTCGCATTTGAGCGGCTGTGACGATACCATTTGGCATCCGCATGCGCATCATAAATTTGCCTGGAGTAACTGGGCGAAAAAATACCCCCACCCACTTCAAGCGATGATCGCGATCGGTTTCGTCCATTGCCTCCCACCCAATAGAGGCAAATTTCTCTATCTCTGCCTTGACGGCGAGTCCATCTTTTTCTGCCTTAAATTTCTCGAATTTATTGAGGCTGGCCGTGACGGTAGTTACTGCTTCTGTCATGATTAGTTATTAATCATCAGTCATTTAGATATTGGGCATTAGTTGTCGGTCATTAGCCTGACACTAATGACAAAGAACAAATGACAAGGGACTCAGATATTTGATCAGTTGGTCAATTCTTCCGGGATACTGAATCTTAATATTGATTCACATGCATTCAGGTTAAAGTTGTAAACACATAAAAATCGTATAGTTTGTTACGAAATATCTGCAAAAATGCACATTATGTATCAAAAATATGCATTTAGTGCATTAAATATCAGCGATAAATCGCCGGAAAACCCTTAAATGATTGTGATTGCAAGTATTTTGTTGTCTGTTGATTGTTGTTTGTTGATTGTTGTACGCTGCGAGAAAGAGAAAGCAACAATTGCCAAGGATTAGAATCCTTGATTCATAGCCAAAGTCGTCTTCAGACGACTCAATCAAGTACCACCAACTACTGCAATCAGTTATCAGATAATTCCCAAGGTGTCACTTGGTACTGTCCACTATTAACTAAATTTCCAACCAGTAACCACTAATTACCAACAGTGAATCATATCAACCAGCTTTTATTGCGAGCACAAGCAGCACAAGGTACTGCTGACTGGCAGTTGTTAATTCAATACCTGCATGAGTTAGTTCTAGAAAAGAAACCAAAAAACCCAGAAATACAAGAAAACCAAGCAGAACTGCTAAAGCTAGCACTTTCAGTTCTGGTAGTGGGGGATTTTCAGCAACGCTGGGAAATAGTCAAGGTGATTCAGCATCTGGGAGCGATCGCTATTCCCCCATTAATAGAGATATTGACAGATGAAGAGGCGGAAGAAGAACTGCGCTGGTATGCAGCACGCCTTTTGGGAGAATTTCAGCACCCTGATGCCATTTCTGCCCTAGTAGAATTACTGAAAACAGAAGATGACGAAGACCTCAGAGCAATGGCAGTATCCGCCCTGGGACAAATGGGTACACTTGCAATTGCTGCTTTGACAGAACTTTTGAGAGATAACACCACACGTTTGTTGGCAGTGCGATCGCTATCCCTGATCCGTCATCAAGAAGTGATTACACCTTTATTGAGTGTAGTAGAAGATACCTCAGTAGCCGTCCGCGCTACTGCAATTGAAGCTCTTGGTAGCTTTCATGATCAACGTGTACCACCAGTACTGATACGGGCTTTGGATGATATTGCTGCACCGGTGCGGCGAGAAGCTGTACAGGGTTTGAGCTTCCGCCCAGAATTACGCGACACATTAGATTTAGTTACCAAAGTGCAACCCAAACTCTACGACTTTAATCTGGAGGTTTGTTGTACTGCCGCAGTTGCTTTATCGCGTATAGGTGGTGACGACGCTGCTAAGTATTTATTTCAGGTACTAATGTCACCCCATACACCAGGAAAATTACAAATGGAATGTATCCGCGCTTTAAGCTGGATGGAAACGCCTTCTAGTTTGGAACATCTCTGCACAGCGCTTAACCAACTAGAATCAGTAGCCTTATGTCAGGAGATTGTAACTGTTCTGGGACGAATCAAACAACCACAGTTAACGCCAATTGCAACGGAGATATTATTAGCAATACTGCAAAAACAGCACCCAGCACTCGAAAATGCCGCTTTCAAAGGAGTCCTCGCTTTATCATTAGGGCTATTAGCTAGAATCGAAGCTAAAGAAGCTTTAATTGCCCTGACGAAAGATGCTGATGAACTAGTGAGACTACATGCGATCGCAGCCCTGAGAAATCTTGAGGTGAGAAGAGAGTAAGGAGTGTGGGGAGACAAGGGGGACAAGGAAGAAATTACCTATTTCCTATTAAGAGTTCCTTCTTAACCAATGACCAATGATAAATGACCACCAACCACCAACAAACAACTATTCACGTAAATAAGTAAACACAAAAATTGTTGTTTTGATTGCTAAAAGTCATTAGATGTAACAAACTCTACTAAAATGTTGCTACAAATACGTTAAGTTAGTTAAGGCCATAAATGTAATGCAGGCTACACCAACATGCGACTAGAGCAGTTGCAAGCCTTCCTAGCGATCGCGGACACCGGTAGCTTTCAAGGGGCAGCAAAAAAATGTAGTGTTACCCAATCGACTATCAGTCGCCAAATCCAGGCGCTGGAAGCAGATTTGGGGTTGGAGTTATTTCACAGAACTGGTCAAGCAAAGCTAACACTAGCTGGTGAACGCCTGTTACCCCGCGCCCGCAAAATTTGCCAAGAGTGGCAAACGGCGACCCAAGAGATAACGGATTTAGTAGCAGGAAAGCAACCTGAATTGTGTGTAGCTGTGATTCACTCACTGTGTGCTTACTACTTGCCACCAGTATTGCAACAATTTTGTCACGATTATCCTGAGGTGCAACTGCGGGTAACATCCTTGGGTAGCGATCGGGCTTTAAAAGTCCTGAAAGATGGGCTAGTAGATATGGCAATTGTCATGAATAATCGCTTTTTAACTGCCGGGAAAGAAATGGTGGTAGAAGTTTTATATGATGAACCGATAGAAGTTCTTGTCGGGGCCAATCACCCTTTAGCCCAGTATGAACGCATTCCTTGGTCAGAATTAGTTCGTTATCCGCAAGTTGTATTCAAAGATGGTTATGGAATGCAACGTCTAGTCCAAGATCGGTTTGAACGCCTGCAAGCTACACTCCAGGCAGTTTTAGAAGTCAACACTTTGGATGCTTTCCGGGGAGTAGTGCGTCAGGGAGAATTAGTAGCTTTACTACCCAATTCAGCATTGGTAGAAGCACGTAAAGACGTAACCCTTGCGGTTCGTCCCCTAGCTAATAATAGTTCTGCTGACAACTCTAATTTGACTCGCCGAGTTGTGATGGTGACAACTCAAGACCGTTTGCAAATTCCTCCTATTAAGCATTTTTGGCAGTTAGTGAGGGAAAATGTACCACCACAAGTTATTTTAGAGCGATCGGCTTGTTAATTGATAGTAGTTAGTTGTTAGTAGTTAGTTGTTGACTTTATAACCACTAACCACTACCCACTATCCACTAACCACTAACTTTTGACCTATGAACAATACATTTCGGGACTTACTGAAAAAGGTAGGCAGTGGTAATCATACGGGAGAAAACTTGACTCGTGAGGAAGCTGCTACAGCAACTAGGATGATGCTGCTGGGTGAAGCGACACCAGCCCAAATCGGGGCTTTTTTAATTGCCCACCGCATTAAACGTCCTACGGGAGAAGAACTAGCAGGGATGCTAGATGCTTATGATCAACTAGGGCCAAAACTAGCATCTATATCTTCTGTGCGACCAGTGATGGTTTTGGGTATACCCTATGATGGCAGAACCCGCACAGCACCAATTAGCCCAATCACAGCTTTATTGTTAGCTACTGCTGGACAACCAGTGGTGATGCATGGGGGCGATCGCTTACCAACCAAATATGGTTTACCTTTGGTAGAAATTTGGCAGGGTTTGGGGGTAGATTGGACTGGGTTAACGTTGGAAAAAACTCAGCAGGTGCTTGAGCAAACGGGAATTGGCTTTGTCTACGCTCCTCAGCATTTTCCTTTAACCCGAAGTATTTGGGAGTACCGTGACCAGTTAGGTAAGCGCCCACCTTTTGCCACAATGGAATTAATTTGGTGCCCTTATGCTGGCAATGCTCATATTGTGGCGGGGTTTGTCCATCCTCCCACAGAAGCTATGTTTCAAGACGCTTTAGCCAGGCGGGGAGTAACTAATTTTACAACTGTAAAAGGATTAGAAGGTAGTTGTGATTTACCACGCGATCGCACTGCTATTATTGGCTTGCTAACACCTGCAACTAGCAATGAAATAGCAAGATTACATTTGGTTCCCCGTGACTACGGCTTTACTAGCAAAAATGTACCCCTGGGTACTACGGTCGAACTAGTATTAGATATGCAAGCCGTACTCAAAGGTATACCTTCTGAACTGATGGAAACAGCTTTATGGAACGGTGGGTTTTACTTGTGGCGTTCTGGTATTTGTTCAGATATGCTAGCAGGTATCGCAAAAGCCGAAGAATTACTGAGAACTGGTGCAGTAGCAGCCAAACTTCAAGAAGTTACTCAAAGCATTTATAACTTGAACCCCACAGTCTATAATTCAAGGCTACTAACCATTGACTCTTGAGTGTTAAGTGATAATTCCGAGCAGGGTAAAACCTTCAAGATTTATCTGTAGAACCAATCCAAAGTCCAAAATCTAAAATCCTATTAACGGATGACTATTGACCAACAACTAAAATTAACCCTTCACGGGCAATTATGGCTTCTGGAAAAGCAGATGCAATTTCTATTTGCACCTGATCAAGCCAATCGTCGCTATGGTCTGGGTGGTGGTGAGAAAACACTATTTGCTTGATGTTAGATGTAAGAGCCAAATTTACAGCAGTTTGCCAGTGTGAATTATCAGATTCAGTTTTGTGGAATGTCAAAGAAGTGCTGATATTAGTAATCAGCAAATCAACATCTTTTACTAAATGTGTGATGCTTTCTTGCTCAGCTGTATCAATTTCCTTTTGTAAATCAGTGACATAGGCAACGATATAATTCTGCCAACTGATTTTATAGCCAATAGACTTTTGGGTTTTATTAATTAGTGCTGTTGTAATCGTGACATCATCTAGCTTTACTACCTGACCTGGGTTTAAGTTGTGAAACTGCAATTCCGATTGCATCACCTGTAAAGGATAAGGAAAGTGGGGTAACAGCATCTGATCACATAGACATTGCTTTATCGAAGCTCCATTTGAGGCTGCTGTTCCATAGATGTGAAAACTATTTTCAGGAATAAATGCTGGGGCAAAGAATGGAAATCCTTGGATACGATTTGATTGGGAGTTAGTAAAAAATAAATGAGCTTCTATTGGTTGCTGTTGTTTTAGCCAACTTTTACCTAGTACACGTAAACCAGTACCTCCATCAAAAATGAGGCGTTTGTTAGCTAATTGCATCTCTACACAGGCGGTATTACCACCATAATGGCAGGTATTGCTCCCAGGGGTGGGAATTAAGCCCCGTACACCCCAAAATTGCACTACGAATTTTTGCTCATGGTTAGGGACTTGAGTAGCTTGCTCTTGGTTTACGTAGCTCTGGGGGGACGACAGCTCAAAATTTGACATCTTTTTTGCGATTAGGTCTTACTGAGCAGGTCATCATAGTAGCGAATTTCCAAAATACGATTTTTTTCGTCCACAATGACAACAGTCGGAGAGTAAGTTTTTAACTCTTCTGTAGTAAACTGCCCGTAAGACATTATAATCAAGCGATCGCCTGTAATGCCTAGACGTGCTGCTGCACCATTGAGTTCAATCGCTCCAGAATTTGCCGGAGCTGGGATCGCATAAGTAGTAAAGCGCTCGCCATTAGTAATGTTCACTACTTGTACCTGCTCATAAGGTAAGATACCAGCTTTTTCCATCAAGATGCGATCAATACTGATACTACCTATATAGTTGAGATTCGCTGCTGTCAGAGTACAGTTGTGAATTTTTGCGAGAAGAAGGGTGCGATGCATTACCTGTGGGGATTGGAGGAAGTAGGACAAGGGAAGGGAAGGGAGAGGGGGGAGACCAGGGAGAGGGGAAGACAAGGGAGAAATATTGCTTCCTTGTCCTCCTTCCCCCTTCCCCAATCACCTTTACTTTTTACCAGCTTGAATGCATTTTTCAACTAGGGGCATAACTTGATCAACATCATGCCAACCAAGAATTTCTGTCACTTTTTTTTCAAGATTTTTATAAGTACGGAAAAACTCTGCTATTTCTTCTAACCGATGTGGGGCTATGTCTTTAATCGATTTGACGTTGGCATAGCGAGGATCTTTGTCAGGCACACAAAGGATTTTTTCATCGCGATCGCCTCCGTCGATCATTTCTAACATACCAATGGGTCGTGCAGCAATTATACACCCTGGGAAGGTAGGTTCGTCCATAATCACCATACCATCAAGTGGGTCTCCATCATCAGCTAAAGTGTTGGGAACAAAGCCATAATCATATGGATACTGCACTGATGAGTAAAGCACTCTATCTAAAGCAAAAGCTTGTAGCTCTTTATCGTACTCGTATTTATTTTTACTTCCACCCGTAATTTCAATCAGAACGTTAATTAGACCTGGCTTAGGCTGGGGGGGAATAAGGGATAAGTCCACAACAAAACTCCTGAGTTAATAGTCAAACATGGGCGGAGCCTTGGTTGGCTCCCCGTGTAGAATTTTAGGGCCAAGAGGGACATATCCCAATAGGGAAAAAGGATCAAACTTTCAAAGACCAGGGAGAACTCTGAAGAAAATGTGTTTATTGCAAATCAAAACAAATTCTTGATTAAGTAAATTGGTGTGAATAAATACGACTTGGCTATTTGACTGGTAGTAGTGAAATTTTGTGCCGAAATTAAATTCGGCAAAAGTTGGGGAATAATCCTAAAGATCCCTTGTGGACAAATTGCTCTCCTGTTAGTTTTAGTTTATTTGTCGGTTATTCAACAAAGTAATTATTCACATTTGTTCACGAACAGTAACTTTTTTCCACCAATTTGACTTAGTTGATTTCCAAACAGAAAATTGTTTATCTATTTCTAATCATCACCTAATGTTTTTTAAAATATTTCTAACTTATGTAATTTTTCTCAAGTTTACAGCAAGTGTTTATTTTTTGAATGTAAACATAAATAAATTTTTTGTATTCCACTATCTAATCGCAACCTCAATTTACATCATTCTTCATAAAAACGTCACATTCATTTTCTATAATTAGAACTATGAGAATAAAAATTGCATATTTTATCTCAATAAGTGTAAATAAAGTTTAAGTACTTAGACACAATTAATTACACAGATTATTTCTAAGAGTACCTATTGCCTGTATCCACGAATGAACTTAATTTTGTCCGACTACTTATATAACGTGGAATTAAGTTTTAAATGATATTTAGCACCAGTCGTAATCAGCCGTGAAATAAATTTGCGGCTTAGAGCTAAAATCTCTTAGGAACGGGTTCAAATTTATAGCTCAGGTTTATACGTGCCTTTTGACTAAGGAATAATTAGTATGTTTTATAAAATTTTGGTTGGCATAGATAATTCTGAAATTGGACAATGCGTTTTTGATGAAGCTCTTGCTTTAGCACAAAAACTAAACGCTAGTCTGATGTTACTTCATGTTCTTGATCCTTTTGATGAGCGTTACCCAAGTTCCATAGCTTTACACACAGACAGTCTCTATCCCAGTTTTCGTCCGGAAGCTGTAAATTACTACATGAGCCGCTGGGAAACACTCAAACAAGAAGGTATAGAATTTTTAAAGATTTTTTATGATCAAGCGATCGCCAAAGGTGTAACAACTGAATATACCCAAAATTTTGGTGAACCAGGTAGAGTGATTTGTGAAGTAGCTCAAAATTGGAAAGCTGACTTAATTATGATTGGTCGGCGAGGTCGTCGGGGTATCAGTGAGTTTTTCCTTGGTAGTGTAAGCAATTATGTTCTGCATCACGCTCCCTGCTCTGTTTTGACCGTACAAGGATTAATTCATGCAATTGAACCAAATAAGCTAACTACAAAACTTAAGTAGATTGGTAATTGGTAATGGGTAATGGGTAGTTGTTATTTTGCCTCATAATCCATTACCTCTGTGCCATTGCTCTTGATAGATATTTATAACATTTCAAGATATTTAGCATTAGAATAATTTATTTTTACTTTTATAACAATGTTGATTAAATTACAGCATAGCAGTAATAAATAGAGTATTGTATAAGTTTCAAAAATAATCGTTTTGATATTGAAAATTCAGCTATTTTGTGAGCCATAACTTACTAAGCTGCTGTAATAATTTGGTTGATAGTAAGCTTTTTACTGCTTATTTTTAGCATTTAGGTGCTAAAGACCAATTCAAAAACTGATGTATTTTTTTAATAAGGAGATAAAGAAATTCAATAGACTGCTTAAAGGAACTAGTCAACATCAGGTAGAAATTCTTGTTGCAATTGAAACTTGTAACAGGTCTCTACTGAAATGGAAACAACAGGTACGAGATTTCATATTGGTAGGCGGAATTTATTCACAGCTATTCGGAGAAGTTATTGGGACTGGTGCAAGATGAGAAGTTAAAACAGGAATTTTTGTAAATACATATCCTATTTTCAATAAATTTCAGATAACTTTGATTTATCAGTAGCTTTTTAAATTGATATTGTCCAGACAATGTGCGGATATAACAATATATTAGTATTCATTTGTTGCATACTTAACTAAAACGATTGACATTAATTTCTTTTAATGTCAGCCATTTATTTTGATAAGCCAGATGATGCCATGAAGCGAAGAGTAATAGCCTAGTTAAAATAGGATTATGTGCTGATGACTCACTTAATTCTCTCCCAAAGAGTATGCTGCCTGTAAGGAGTCCACATATGAATAGATATGCTTTGCTGTCACAGTCACAAATCAGTAAAGTGTTTGTGTTGACAAATTTTAGGAAAAACTTTCCAGATTTAAAATCAAGAGGTATCAATGAATTTTACTACTTTTAGCAAACAGACAAACTCATATAAATTACTTAAACAAAGACCGCAATGGCAGGGAGAGAATCTGATGGACACCAGTATTGAAACTGAAGATCTAATTATGCCAGATTCTTCAGCAGATACAGTCATTTCCAGTCACTCAAATCGCGGTCGTGTGGCTATTTTTATTGATGGTTCAAGTCTATTTTATACAGCTTTACAACTTGGAATTGAGATAGACTATGCCAAACTACTTTGTTGCTTAACCGAGAATGCAAAGCTATTGCGTGCATTCTTCTACACCGGTGTGGATCGCAATAATGACAAACAGCAGGGTTTTCTGTTGTGGATGCGTCGTAATGGTTATCGGGTAGTTACCAAAGAATTAGTCCAGTTTCCCGATGGTTCTAAAAAAGCCAATCTAGATGTAGAAATGGCTGTAGATATGATCAATTTAGTTCCCTACTACGATACTGCGGTTTTAGTGAGTGGGGATGGAGATTTAGCCTATGCTGTGAACGCGATCGCTTACAAAGGAGTACGAGTAGAAATTGTGAGCGTCCGATCAATGACCAGTGATAGCTTAATCGATGTTGCTGACAGCTTTATTGACTTAGATATAATCAAACAACACATTCAAAAAGACTCTAACTCTGGTTACAACTACCGTCCTCTATCAAACACCAGCCTACAATAAAAATTTCCTGATCAATTCATCCTCATCTATGCTGGTATATTGCCAGAGCAGTAGATATTTTCTGGAGTAAACTGCTCTTAATTTACTCTGTGCATTTTACTCGCCTCTTACTCAAATGGATATTTTAATCGTTGAGGATGAACCGGAAATTGCTCAGTTGATCCAACATTCTCTAGAAAAAGAAGGATTTGTTTGTCGCATCTGTCGTGATGGGAACACCGCTTTGCGGATGTTTCAAGAGCAACCACCAGACTTAATTATTCTGGATTTAATGATTCCTGGCTTAGATGGGCTGGAAGTTTGTGCCAGAATTCGGCAAAAACCAGGGGTAAAAGACCCTTATATCTTGATGCTCACAGCCAAAGGCGAGGAAATAGACCGCGTGATTGGCCTATCTACTGGTGCTGATGATTATATGGTGAAACCCTTTAGCCCAAGAGAGCTAGTAGCCAGAGTACGCGCTCTTTTGCGGCGTAGTCTGCGGGGTGGGGGTCAACATCAAATTTATCGTACGCAACATTTTACAGTAGATGTAGAACAGCGTACTATCAGTCGTCAGATAGATTCTCAGCCACCAGAAATTCTAGAGTTAACAGCTCTAGAATTTAATTTGTTGAGTACTTTTATCAGCAGTCCTGGTCGAGTTTGGAACCGCAGCCAGTTAATTGACAAACTTTGGGGTGATAACTTTTATGGTGATGAACGGGTGGTAGATACTCATGTAGCGCGGTTGCGGAAAAAAATAGAGCCAGATCCTGCTAACCCCACTTTTGTTAAAACTGTTGTAGGCATAGGCTACAAATTTGAAGACTCTCATGTAGTGTAAAGTTTAAATGATTAACAAGGGTCGGCGATCAACAAAGTCCTTACCTTTGGCAACTCGCTTATTTTTCTCCCACTTGGTAGTGATGATTGTGGGGGTATTTACCCTTGTAATCATCAGCAAACTTTCTTCTCCACGTTTTTTTGTCCTGCACTTACAGCAATTAGAAAAACGAGGTTACAGATTATTTAATGTCCGTACAGAATTAGTTGACGGATTTGAAGGTGCTTGGAGACGCAGTACTATCTGGTCAGTTATTGTCGGTGGTACAGCAGCAGGAGGATTAAGTTTCTGGGTTTCTAGGCGGATTATGCAAGGTTTAACCGAGATGGAAAAAGTTACCCAGGAGTTTGCCACAGGTAGACTAAATGCTCGCCTACCGATGTCCGACATTCCAGAACTTAACAGACTGGGGACAAGTTTTAATCGTATGGCAGCCAGCTTAGAAGGGGTAGAAACGCGGCGGCGGGAATTAATAGGAGATATGACTCATGAATTGCGGACACCCCTGACAGTGGTACGCGGTTATTTGGAGGAACTAGCTGATGGGAGTATAGAACCTTCCCCAGAAATTTATCTACGGTTAGTTAGAGAAACTAAGCGCTTAGAACGTTTAGTCAATGATTTGCAGGAACTTTCCAAGGCAGAAGCTGGTTATTTGCCAATTAATATCCAGCCTGTAAATATACGTCCTTTATTAGAGTCATTAGTAACTAAGTTCACCGATCAATTGCTCGAAGATGGCCCGGTTCTACAACTAGAGTCTCCACCCCAGCTGCCTCTTGTTTTAGCAGATATTGATCGGACAGAACAGGTGTTGGTAAATTTAGTTGGTAATGCAGTACGCTACACAAGTCAAGGCAAAATTACTATTCGAGCTTGGGTTGATGACTCAAAACTTTGGATAGCAGTCATTGATACAGGTATGGGAATAGCACCAGAAGATTTGCCTCATATATTTGAACGCTTCTGGCGAGCTGACAAATCTCGCGATCGCCACTCTGGTGGTACTGGTATTGGTTTAACCATCTCCCGCCGCTTGGTAGAGCTACAAGGCGGCTATATGGAAGTAGAAAGTGAACTAGGACAAGGTAGCACTTTTCGTTTTTGTCTGCCTTTATCTTCAAATTCAGCCCAGAGTTGAGAGGAGTGGGGTGATGGGGTGATGAAGAAAGCGAGTGAATAGCACAATGACTAATAGTTAAGATGCCTTCTTCAGTGTTTAGTTGCGTGCTGCATTATCAGAAATTCAATACAAGAAATTGACATAGCACAGTCATAGCTAGTTCATATCAGACTGATAGTTATAAATTATTATGTCTATGATTTTTATGGCTGCATTTTTAGTGAGTTTACTAACTTTATCTGGTTGGGTTGCGATCGCCTACTTATTTCCCAACAATGATTCTCACGATTAAATGGGATTAACTATGCAACAAGAACTTTAGCCAATATGTAATACTAATTTTGCATAATTAGCTTGGTTCTCCAGCCCATGAAGAATGACAAAGGACAAATACCCTGATTTTGATAAAATCAGTTGGAGCTTATTAGTGGGTTATAAGCTGTGCTAGCAGCCTTACTTTACGGTAAAGAAAATTTACGCTTGGAAACAGTTGCTGACCCTACTCCCAAAAAAGGAGAGGTAGTGATCCAAGTGGGAGCGGCGACAACTTGTGGTACAGATTTAAAAGTGTGGCGTCGCGGCGGTCATGCCAAGATGCTGAAACCTCCTACTCTCTTTGGTCATGAAGCGGCTGGGCAAATCGTTGCCATTGGTGAAGGTGTCACAGGTTGGCAAATAGGCGATCGCGTGGTTGCTAATAATTCGGCTCCGTGCATGAATTGTTTTTTTTGTCAACGTCAAGAATATTCCCTTTGTCCCAATTTGACATGGAACAACGGTACTTTTGCTGAATATCTCAAAATTCCTGCGCCGATTGTAGAGCATAATTTATTGCCAATACCAGAAGATTTACCTTATGAATTGGCAGCAATGACAGAACCTCTGGCTTGTGTGCTACATGGGGCAGCTCGTTCCAACGTCAAGCTTGGAGATCGGGTGGTAGTTTTGGGAGATGGGGCGATCGGGCTGATGTTTGTAGCTAAGTTGACTCATGATTTAGGGGCGGAAGTACTGTTATTCGGTGGTAATGACGACAGGCTAGAAATTGGTCAAAAACTTGGTGCAGCCCAGACGTTTAATTATCGACAGTTACCAGATATACCTACCTTAGTCAAAGAATTTACAGATGGTTGGGGTGCA
>Ga0073934_10008667_pt1 | contig 13466 bp, 9 predicted proteins | sample LarsenN4metaG_FD_76834 | JGI IMG/M metagenome (GOLD analysis project Ga0073934, IMG submission 76834) | Hot spring sediment bacterial and archeal communities from British Columbia, Canada, to study Microbial Dark Matter (Phase II) - Larsen... ...
AGATGTCATACTTGGGCGAGGCGCTATTGCCCGCCACATCGCTGGCCGTGTTCAAAACCGCCCGCCCCATCAAAACCACGCCACCCCACAGGTTCCGCGCGTAAAGAGGAATGTCGGTCGGATCATCCAGATCGTCGGTCTCCGACGTGAAGATGATCGGACTGTGCGCGGTGCCGTTGGCGAAGATTTTGGCGCCGCGGGTGATGATGAGGTTGGCGGAGCTGAGGCCGGTGCCGGCTTTGCCGCGAATGACTGTGCCGGGTTCAATGTTCAGGACACCGCCCTCGAGCAGATAAACAAAACCATCCAAAAGGTACTGATTGGTTCGGTACCAGTTGTTGGTTCCGGTGAGGTTTCCGCTAATCGTAATCGTGTTCTCGCCCAGGATAGGACGGTTGGGCACCAGCCCGACCTGCGATGCAAACGTCCAGCCGGAAATCCAGAGATCGTTTTCATCGAAGGCCCCGCGATAATTCACTGGCGTGTAGAAACCGTCGTTCGGCGCGGTGAACGGACTGCTCAAAGCCGGGCTGCCAGGACGCGGACGCGGATCCAGCCGGAAGGCGGGCCGATTGGTTCGGCTGATACTGCGCAGTTCCGGATTGGCGAAGAGGTTGCTGTTGGCCGGATTGTTCAACACGCTCTGGGCATTGGCGTTTTGCCAGTAGTTCACCGGCACCCCGTTCGAGGCAAAATTCCAGAACAGGTTCCCCGCAAACGTCGCCAGCCCGCTCGTGAAATGCGTGTTGGCACGATCATCAATGTTCCCGCCAATGTTGAACTCGGTGAAAATGCTGTTGAACACCCGCGGCGCCGCATACTCCCGGACAATGAACGCCCGCGCTCCCGAAGAGTTCGTGCCCGGCCCAATGTAGGTCGCGTTGTAAATCTGATAGTTGCCCACCGGACTCGCCCCCGTGGCAATGCCACTCGGCTCCCCATTCCACTCGCCCCCGTTGTCCTTGCGGTCCGGAGCCATCAACGCAAACCAGAACTGGTTCTTCCCCCGATAGCCCTGGTCAATGTCGAAGTTGTCATCGTCGCAGAAAATGCTGCTCATATACTTGGTGTTGACCGTCCCCCCGAAAAACTCCACCGAGTCGTCGCCAGCCCCGAAACACTCAATGTTTTCGATTACCGTCCCGCGCCCGACCGCGCAAAGCGACAGCGCGTTGATCTCCTTGTTGGGCAGAATGACCACCGAAGAGTGGCGGATGGAGACGTAGCGCATCACGCCGGAACTGTCGTTGTCATCGTCCCCGCCATAACGGTGCACAAACTGACCGTTGATCTGCTGGTCGGGCAGCCCCTCGAAGATGTCATACTTGGGCGAGGCGCTATTGCCCGCCACATCGCTGGCCGTGTTCAAAACCGCCCGCCCCATCAAAACCACGCCACCCCACAGGTTCCGCGCGTAGAGAGGAATGTCATCCGGATCAAGCAGGTCGTCCGTTTCCGAGGTGAAGATAATCGGCTTGGCCAGCGTGCCGTTGGCGAAGATTTTGGCGCCGCGGGTGATGATGAGGTTGGCGGAGCTGAGGCCGGTGCCGGCTTTGCCGCGGATGACCGTGCCGGGTTCAATATTGAGGACACCGCCTTCTAATACATAGATAAAACCGTTGATGACATATTCATTGGTGCTGTACCAGGTCACGTTGCCTGTGATGTTTGCCGTCACCTGGACCGTGGCGGAGTGCGCCTGGCTCCCCAGAAACAGGCTTGCGCCCAGCGCCAGGGAGTGGAGGAGCTTCTGCGATGAGTTTTTCATAGGATTCTGCTTGTTGGCCATTAGGTCGTCTGTGTCGAGTGACTCGAATTACTGTCGAATCAGGCCAAAATATGGGCAGTGGACTTGACGTTTATATCGCGGCCCCGTGACGTTCCGGTGAAACGCGCTTTTGCGGGACTTGAGAAAGGCCTTCCACAGAGGCCCGCCAACGGGGTTACGGGCGTCCCGCCCGCGTCTTTGGTTTGAAAACGTAAACTCCGACCGGGCCCTGGAATGGGAAACCGTTGAGGGTGGCGCCGGGAGCCTGGGGATCGGTGCGGAAGGCCACCAGGGTGGGCAGGCCGTTGCGCTGGATTTGCGCACCAATAGCGGCGGTGCTTTCGATAAGCCTGAAGGTGTAGTCCACAGGCCGCGCCGACGGGCTGATGGCGAGAACGGTCAGCACATGAAGTTGGCTGACGCGATTGGTGGGGCCCAGATGCATCGTCACCGTACCGGGCCAGAGGGCATCAGCCGGAGAGTCCACCCGCTGCCATGGGCGCGGATCCCTTTTTCGTCCTGGAGCATGAACAATCAAAGCGGCCCGGTCCAGGGCAAGCCGAAGGTCTCCCCAGTCCGGGTCCACGCGGGTGCCCGAGGGGGGGTGCAAGCGCATGGCGTAGGTCACCGGTTCTGGAGCCGCCATACGGTCATAGATCACGATCAGGTCCGGGTCCACCACCACCACCGTTCGCCGGAGGGTGGTCAGACGGTCCCGATAGCCTGCTGTGGCATCGAGGATGGCGGCGCGCCACTCAGGACCGCAGGCCTGCTCGACAAGGGTCAGGCTGTTCTCGCAGGTCATGGCGGGCCCCCGGCCGTTGATCAGAATCTGCCCGAAGAGGTCATCGGCGCCGCCGACCGCGGGAAGGTTCCGCCGCGGGCTTTGCAGGATGGTCTCCCCATGCGCAACCAGATCGAAGGTGTTCAGGATCCATGGCGCCTGAGGGCAGGCATTGGTCGCCAGCGAGAACTGGATGGTGTGGTCCGCGTTGGTCAACACCAGCCCGCGCGCGGCGGGATCCGGAGTCGAGGCGGCAGGCAGTTCAGAGTGTTGATTGCCAGGCGAAGTCGCAGCCGTGGCTGAAAACCATTCCGCAAGCAGAGGCAAAGTCACCGCAATTCGGAGGACCGCGCAAAGGGCTTTGCCGGCCAGCGGCGCCGGGACGGTCACGCTAGAACTCATAGCTGAGGGACAAACCGAAGGCCATCCCGCGCTGATAAGAGGAATAGAGCAGGTTGCTATCCTTGCCGTAGGTGCGCTCGTAACGGGGGTTGAGGAGGTTCTTGGCGGCGAAGCGGAGGGTGGCGTTGCGGCTGATTTTCTGCGAGATGATGAAATCCAGGCCGGGCGCGGGCTGCTCATAGACATCCTGCGTGTTCAGCTTGACGATGGAGAGGCGCGGCCCGGCGACGTTAAAGATCAGGGAGGCGGAGGTGCCGGCGCGAGGATTGTTGTAGCTCAGGTCAAGGTTGACGATGTAGGGGGATTGATCGTAGAGGGGCCGGGTGGGGCTGGCGTTGGTAAAGAAGTTCTGTTTGGCCGCCAGGTCATTGGTGCTCAGGCGGACCTCCGATTGCAGCAGGGAAACGTTGCCGCCGATGCTGAAGTTCTTGAAGGAGTCGCCGAGGAAATCCAGGTTGCGGCGGGCCTCGAACTCGATGCCGTAGAGCTTGGCATCGTTGTTGAAGAAAGTGATCACGTCACCCTCCTGCTTGATGTTGCCCCGCTCGATGGCGTTCTTGAGATCCTTGTAGAACAGGCTGACGCTGACCAGCTCGCCCGGCCGGGGAAACCATTCCCAGCGGATGTCGTAGTTTTCGATCGCGCTCATGCGCAGACGGGGGTTGCCCTCGATATAGTCGCTGATGATGGGATCGTAGCTATAGTAGGCGGCGAGCTCCCGGAAGCTGGGGCGGGCGACGGTTTCACTGTAGTTGAGCCGGACATTCATGTTGGAGGCGGGGGCGACAATGAGGCCGGCGCTGGGGAGCAGATCGGTCTGGGAGAGACGCGTGGCGTTGGTTTTTTCTCCGGTGATACTGCTGGCGAGATAACTGATGGAGTCCACGCTCAGGTCGGTGGACTCGAGGCGTGCGCCACCCACCAACCGGACGTTGCGCAGCACGGGCAATTCTTGCATGAGGTAAGCCGCGGGGATGTCACGTTTGCCCGTGTAGATGCTGTCGAAAACCTGCACATAGTCCCCCCAGTTGAACGAGACGCTGCGCGGGCGTCCCTGAAAGTAGTTGGTGCGCAGGGAAATCAGGCCGAGTTGATCGGCGTGCAAGTAAAGATTGGGGTTGTTGCTATAGCCGCCATGGCCGGGATAGTAGAACTGGCGTTCAAGAAAGGTGCGGTCGGCAATATTCTGGTAAAGGCCAAACTTGATCTTGCCTTCCTCATCGGTCCAACTGCGGAAGGGAAGAATCCAATCGAGGTTAACGTGGTCATTGCCCTCTTCAAGGTTCCGGAAGTAGCGGGTGGGTTTGTTCGGGCTGGGAATGCCGCTGCCGGCGGTGGTGTATTCGTCGCCGGTCTTGACGTCGTTGAAAAAGCGCGCGTTGGGTTCGTCCTGAGTGGTTTGGGTCAACGCGACCAGCCAGTTGAACTGGAGGTCACCGATGTCAGGGAACTCGTGTTTCCCCTTCATCTGGTAGGTCTGCAGGTTGCGCTCAATATAATAGAGGTTGAATTTCCGGTAGGTGGCGGTGGTGTCGTAGATGTCTTTGCCCTCGTCCTGGATGCGAGCCTCATCCGAGCCGTTCTGGTTATAGAAGAAGGTGAAACCCAGTTCGTGGTTTTCCCAGGGCTGGTAGGCCAGGTTGACCATCCCGGACCAGTTGACGACGCTCACGGAGCGGGAGTCGCGGAAGCTGCTCTTGAGCTCGGTGCCGTTCTGGTAACGCCGGGTGACGCCGTTCTCGTAAAACGAGTAGTCGTGCTTGTAGCTCATGCTGGCAAAATAGCCGAAGGGGCGGTTGAAGAGGTAGGTGGAGCCGCCGGTAGCCATGGCCAGATTGTGGTTGAGGGGCGGCGCCTTGCGCATGGGAGCAAATTCCGTGGTGCCCATGGCGCGTGAGATCCGGTCCAACAGGACCGCGTTGCTCATGCTGCGGTCAAAGGTCGGGGAGCCGATGAGGCCGCTGGACAGGGGGGCATCGGGGAGGGGCCGGCCGGGCGGGGTCAATTGGTTAACAGCCGCAGGGAGGGCGCGGGAGCCATCGTCCATACCCAGCCAATCCAGGCCGCCTCCGTGGTAAGTGAGGAAACGGTCGTTGAGGCTGGACTGGGTGTTGTATTCGCCGCCGAGAGAAATGGTGAAGAATGGTTTTTCGAAGAATGACTTGGTGACGACGTCAATGCCGCCGCCGGTGGCGGTGCCGGGTTGGTCGGGGGTAAAGGTCTTGGTCACCACCACCTTGTCAATGACCTGGGCGGGAAACAAGTCCAGGGGAACGGATTGCCGGTAGGGGTCGGCTGACGGGAGATTGGCGCCGTTGAGCGTGGTGGAGACGTAGCGATCGCTGAGCCCACGCACCACCGCGAACTTGCCTTCGACGATGGTGGCTCCGGCAATCTTGTTCACGATGGCTCCGGCGTCGGAGACACCGCTGCGGGAGATTTGTTCGGTGCCGAAGGACTCGGTGGCGGCGGTGGCTTTGGCACGTTCGGCCAGCAGTTGGCTGACCGTGCTGCGAGGCGGGGGGGTGAAGCTGAGGGGCGGTGTGATGGCTTTGGGGGCAACGGTGACGCGGGGAATGGGGTTGGTGCGAGCCTGCGCGGCGGGTTGACCGCCGGTGGATTGGCCGCTGACCTGGGTGCGGGTGTCCTGAAAGAAGGTGTCGCCAGCGGCGGCGGGCGCATCCGAGGCCACGGCGCGCCGAGTGCCCCCCCCACTCGAGGGGGGCAGGCCCTGGTTGATGGGCGGAAGTTTGGCAGGCTGAGAGCGAGTCTGAAGCGGCTTGGATTCGACCTTTTGTTCCGTTTTCTTTTCCGAGCGGACGTATTGGAGAACCGACTGGGCCAGTTTTTCGAGGCGTCCGGTACGAGCCATCCACCATCCAACCGCGCCGATGATCAGAACGTGGAGGATGACAGCGATCCAGAAACTCGTGCGGTCTTTGCCGTCCTTTCTTTTCCGGGCCATGAGTGCAATCCAAGCGCTCTATATGCTGAGCAGGGTTGGAGTGGGGTGGCGTGGCGGTCTCAGCGGCCCAAACTTTCTGTGGCCAGACCGACCTTGGTCACGTTGGCCGAGACCAGAACATCGAGAACGTTGATGATCTTCTGATATTGGATGCGCGCATCGCCGCGCACGACGATGTTAAGCTCGGGGTCCTGCTTGCGGAATTCGACGAGGGTTTTCAGCAGCTCGTCTTCCGTCATTTCCACGGTGTTGAGCATGATCTTGCCTTCGTTGTTGACGGTCACGTAGTTGGCTTTGGGAGGGGCTTCCTTGGGCCGGCTGGAGGCCGAGGGGAGAGAGATGTTGATGTCGTTGACCGGAGGGGCAGTGGTGATGATAAAGATGACGAGGAGAACGAAAGCCAGGTCGAGCAAGGGGGTGATGTTCAGCTCCGTGAGCGTGTGATGCTTGCTGGCGGAGTATTTTTTCATGGCGGGAGGGGCGAAGCGGTGACGTGGGCTCAGACCACCGCCAGTTCACTCTTGGCTTCGGGAGCAACCCGGCGCAGCGCATCGGCGATTTCGTCCGCAATAGGCCGGTTGTCCACGTAGGCGTGTTCCAGGGCGGCGTGGTACTCGGAGGCAAAGTTGTCGAGTTCCTGGGTGATGGCCCGGATGGTGGTGATCATGTAGTTGTAGGCGAACATGGCAGGGATGGCCACGAACAGGCCTACCACGGTGGCGATGAGGGCGCCGGCCACGCCGGGGGCCATAGCAATCAGGCTGGCCGCCTGCACTTTGGCGATGCCGGAGAAGGTCTCCATGACACCCCAGACCGTGCCGAGCAGTCCGATGAAGGGGCCACCGGCGACGGCTGTGGAAAGAATGATCATGCCCTTTTCCAGGGAGATCGCCTGGGCGCTGACGGCGCGTTCCATGGCCACGCGCACGGATTCGAAGCTACCGGCACTGACGAGGGTCTTGCCCCGGAGGGAAACCGGGTTGTTCTTAAGGTGATAGGACAGTTCCTCGGCGGCGGCGAGATAGACGTCGTAGGCGGGCGCGCCCGGGAACTCGACTTGCTTGTTATAGAGCTCCATGGGATCGCGCGTGGCCCGGTAGGCGGTAAAGAACTTCTTGCCGACGGTGCGGGCTTTCCAAAGCTGACGGCCTTTCTGGATCATCACCGTCCAACTGAACATGGAGACGATGATCAGCATGGTGATGGTGATCTTTCCCTCGGTGGTGGCTTTTTCGAACGCGAATTGGAGGGCATTCGCCAACATCGGGTTGCCAAGGAGTTGTTCCATATAGTATGTCAAGCTTGCTCAGTGCGGTGTTGCGTCTGCATCGCGAAGACAATTTGGGGACGCCAGATGGCGAACGAATGGCGGGCGCGTGACTTCCGTGTGAACATCCGGACCCGGATGGGGGCCGCTCCGGGAGGCCGGTCGAGGGCCAGCGGCGGAGCGGCTGTGCTGGAGCCGCCTGCTGAGTGTCCACTGCCCGTTCCGGGCCAAAGGGGTTCATGCCAGGCTCAGGAGGCCATCAGGCGGCGGATGGGGCAGCGCACCTCTCACCGGGGGGCTTTGCCGGTTTCCTCCGGTCCCGTGGCAGTGTCGTTGTCCTCGGCCAGCACGAGGCGCCCATCGCGGCGGCTGACGCGAATGGACAGTCCGAAGCAATGGCGAAAAAGGGTGACCAGATAGCGCCGGCTGCACCCGCAGAGGCTGGCGAGTTCCCTGGCCTCGTAATGGGATAGTTCGCCGTCGGTCATCTGAGAGACCAGGGTGATGAAGCGTTCGTGCACGGTGCCGTTGCGCCTGGGGTTTGTGGGGGGAGGCTGGTGTTGCTCGGCAAGGGCGGTCGTTGCCAGGTCCAACATGGCACAGCGCTTTTCGAGGCCGGAGCAGGTGTGGGCCTGGGCCGCCAGGCGGAGGAACTGGCGACTCACCGGATGGGTGGGCTGGAAGATGCGGGGTGCGTTGATGGCATTACGGCTGAGTGCGCCCAGCCAGCGGCGCTCCGGCAGGGTAAAAAAACCAATCAGCCAGGCGGGGTTAAACTCGAAATGACGCAGCGTCACTTCGCCGATGCGGCTGGCTCGGAGAACACCGGAGTGGCGAGGGGGCACGATCAGGGTTTCGCCGGCGTTAACCTGAAGGGAGAGGCCCTGGCCCAGCCAGTAGGCCTGACCCCGTTCCAGGTAAAGGAAGCCGTATCCCGTGGGTGCGGTGACTCGCTCACCCGAAGGCGGAAGATGCTCCTGTTCCAACGACAAATGCCGAACCCGAATCACAAGAGTCAACTCTCGGCATCCGGCGTTACGGATGAATGGCGTTCAGGCCACTTTTATGCGAAATCGGGGCGAGACGCAGGGGGCGCGGTTCACACCGGGCATGGAGGACACAAAAGCAAGAATGGCCGAGGGGTGGGTTTCGCTCTGGAGAGCTCGGCCATAGGGTAAAGAACCCGCCAGGCTGCTGCCCCGGGGGCCGGGCGGGCTCTGGCCCCATGGCCACACGCGGTGGCCGGGGGAGTCTGTTGACGCGAGCCTGCCTGGCAAGAAGTTCTCCGGCTGTCCCCTTTGAGTTAATGGTGGCCGAAGAGCATCAGGAGGCGCATGGTGCCGTAGCTCAAGGCGCCGCTGATCGGGATCGTAAGGACCCACGCCCAGAGCATACGCTCCGCCACACCCCATTTGACCGCGTTGAGACGTTTGGTGGCGCCCACGCCCATAATGGAACCGGAGATCACGTGGGTGGTTGAGAGGGGAATGCCGAAGTGGGTGGCCACACCGATGACACTGGCGGCAGTCGTCTGGGCGGCAAATCCATGAATCGGCTGCATGCGCACCACATTCTTGCCCATGGTTTTGATGATTTTCCATCCTCCGGCCGCCGTTCCGGCCGCGATGGTAATGGCGCAAACGACCTTGACCCAGAGCGCGATATCGAACGTGGGCGTTCGCAGAAAACCCAGCAGTGGCGGCAGATGATCAAAGACATGCGATTGGGTAGTCGCGGCGAACAAGGTCAGGGCAATAATGCCCATGGTCTTTTGGGCGTCGTTGCGGCCGTGTTCGTAGCTCATCCATCCGGCGCTTAAGAGTTGCATGCGGCCGAAGAAGGTGTTGACCACTTTGGGGCGCATGCGGCGCAAGAGAATCAACAGCAACCCCATGATGACAAAGCCCACAATGAGCCCACAAAGGGGTGCCATAAACATTGGCTTGACCACCTTGTGCCAAATTCCGCCGTGCTCGGTGATGGCGCGGGTGGTGACGAGGAGAATCTGGCCGGCGGTATCGTCGGGCATGACGACCTGAATGTGATTGGTGCCAAGGGTGTAATTGTTGGTTGTGCCCGGACCGAAGCCGGCCTGGCTCACGGCCTGGACCACTTCTTTGGGGGCGGGGATTAATTGGCTGACGATTTTCGTCTTGGTGCTGATCCATTTGATGGCGGTCCACTGACCACCGGCGGAGGCCAGGGTGGCACCAGCCAGGCCGCCGATGAGTGCGTGGCTGGAACTGGAGGGCAGACCGATCCACCAGGTAAAGAGGTTCCAGGTAATGGCGCCAATGAGGGCGCTCATAATGGTGATGGAGGTCACAAACTGAGTTTCCACCAGGCCCTGCCCAATGGTCTTGGCCACAGCGGTGCCCATGAGCGCGCCGACGAGATTGCCAAAGGCGGAGAGAACAATCGCCTGCGCCGGGGTGAGCACTTTGGTGGCAACCGAGGTGGCAATCGCGTTGGCCGTGTCGTGAAAGCCGTTGACGTACTCAAACGCCAGAGCCACCAACACGACGCAAATGACAAGGGTCATGGGAGCGGCAGAACTCAGGAATACTTGAGGACGACGTGCGAGATGACGTTGCCGGCGTCGCGGCAGCGATCCATGACTTTTTCCAGGAGCTCGTAGAGATCCTTGAGGATCAGGACGCGCAATGGATCCTGTTTGTTGGCGTAGAGGTCGCGCAGCAACTGCAGCATGAGCTTGTCGGCTTCCCCCTCAATCATCTGGAGGCGAACGTTTTGCTGGGTCAGGCGGTCGAGGTTGCTGTGGGAACGGAGGCCTTTGACCATGGCCACCATGATGTCCGTGGCCTCTTCAAGCATGCCCAGGTGTTGCGTGAACTGGACATCGCGCAGTTGAGGCGCGGCGAGAATAAAACGCTCGGCGAATTTTTCCACGGTCTTGGGAATGCGATAGAGTGCGTGGGAGAGAGCCTCGATGTCTTCGCGTTCGAGCGTGGTGACAAAGGTGCGGCAGACCAGTTCGCTGATCTCGTGGGCGATTTGTTTCTCCTTGCGCCGCGAGGCCACGAATTCGTCGAGGGTGGGGGTGACGGAGGGGTTGGTCAGGATCCGTTTAAGGGCCTGAACGCTGGTGCGTCCCTCTTCGGCGCTGGCCTCGAGGAGCTCAAAGAACTTGTCGTCTTTACCAAGGAGTTTCTGCAAGGAAAACATAGCAACACAATCAGAGCCACAGTTTCGGTTCGATTCTTGTCACACAATTGTAACCTTGGTGTCCAGAGATTAATTGCCTGGGAATCAATATCATAATCGAGTCTTATGACCTATGATGGGGGGGCAAACCGGGGGTTCAGGTGGCAAAACCCAGTTTTTCCGCCGCCCATTGAATGCCATAGGCGACACAGGCGGAAGCCGGCAAGGTGAGGAACCATGCCCAGAGGATGCGTTCAACGACTGTAAACTTCAAGGCATTAAGCCTTTTGGCGGCGCCAACACCCATGATAGAGGTGCTGATGGCGTGTGTGGTGGAGACGGGCATGCCCATCTGCGCCGCAGTGAAAAGAACGGTGGCGGCGGTGGTCTCGGCGGCAAACCCGTGGACCGGCTGAAGTTTGACCATCTTGTGGCCCATGGTCTTGATAATACGCCAGCCGCCGGCGGCCGTGCCGGCGGCCATGGTCAGGGCGCAGACCACCTTGATCCAGGTGGCGATCTCCTGCTGGCCTGTGGCCGCTGGAGGGGTGTGCAGGAAAGTCAGGAAGGAGGGGAGGTTGTCAAATGTGCCGGCTTTGGTAGCGGCGACGAGGGTGAGGGCAATGATGCCCATGGTTTTCTGGGCGTCATTGCTGCCATGGCTGAACCCCATGTAGGCAGCACTGAGCAACTGGAGACGTCCGAAAACGCGGTTGACCGTCACGGGGCGCCAGTTGCGCAGAAGGACATAGAGGAAGGCCATGAAGATGAAGCCGACCAGGAGCCCGCAGATGGGGGAGGTGAACATGGGGATAATGACCTTGTAGAGAAGGCCTTTGCCCTCCCACCAGTGGCCGGTGGGGGCGGGCAGAGACCAGACCAGGGCGCGCCAGTTGTTGTGGGAGACGGCCAGGACGGCGCCGCAAAGGCCGCCGATCAGCGCGTGACTCGAACTGGTGGGCAGGCCTACATACCAGGTAATCAGGTCCCAGATGATGGCCCCCAGCAGAGCGCAAACGATGACCTGGGAGGTGACGAAGTGGGTGTCCACGAGGCCGGAGGCCACGGTCTTGGCCACAGCCGTGCCCACGAGGGCACCGATGAGATTGGTCATGGCGGCCAGAACAATAGCCTGTCGGGGGGTCAGGACCTTGGTGGCCACCACGGTAGCAATGGAGTTGGCCGTGTCATGAAACCCGTTGATATATTCGAAGATGAGGGCAACGAGTATAACGGTGAGAACCAGAGTCATAACCGCGGCTGCGCCTAGGATTGCTTGAGAACGATGTGAGTAATCACGTTGCCGGCATCGCGGCAACGATCAATGGCTTTTTCGAGGAGCTCGTAGAGGTCCTTAAGAATGATGACCTGTTGGATGGGGCGACGCCCGCTGTAAAGGTCGCGGAGCAGGTTGAGCATCAGTGTGTCCGCTTCACCTTCGATTTGTTGCAATTGCTCATTGGCTTCTTTAACTGCTTCAAGGTTGTTGGCTTTCCGGAGGAGGCGGACCATGGCCTCGACGTGGCTGGAGGCTTGGTTCATTAACGAGACCTGCTGGTCGAAGCTGACTCCCTCGAGTTCATCGCGGTAGATCAGAAACCGTTCGGCAAAGCGTTGGATGGTCTTGGGTATGCGATAGAGCGCGTGGGAGAGAGCCTGGATGTCTTCGCGTTCGAGGGTGGTGACGAAGGTGCGGGCGAGAAGGGCGTTTATTTCGCTGGTCACCGATTTGTCCTTTTCCCGGGATTCAAGGAAGGCCTGCAAGGCGTTTTCCCTGGAGGAGTGAGCCAGCAAGGATTTGAGGGCGTCGGCACTCGCCACGCCTTCGGCGGCGCTGGCTTCGAGCAGGCCCATAAACTTGTCGTCTTTTCCAAGGAGTGCCTGAATGGAAATCATGGTGATGGATTCTGACACAAAATCGTCACGGAATCTCAACGGGTCTTTTGTTACGTTTTTGTGACGCGCCTTGAAGGTTAACATGGGGGGACTTCTGAGTAGGACACGGGGGCATCCGGTGAAGTTTGTACATCATAAATATCTAAGCCGTAACAGATAAAGCATTACACTAGATCGTTCATGAAGGGCCGCAGCCTGCTGAGGGAATGCCGATGAGGGTAATGATGACGGGAATTCAGGAGTTAAGGATTGACGGGAAAACGGGTGGGGGTGAGTGTTACAGAAAGACGGCAGTGAGTTGCTCAAAGTTCACCGAACCGCCATTGCTCTGTAACATTTATCCCTGATAGAAAGGAACGTGCAAGACATGGCACAGCATCTGGAAAGTTCGCTGCAACGCGACATTGATCGGATCCGGTCGAAGCTGATCGAGATGGTGACGCTTTGCGAGGGCGCACTGAATGCGTGTGTGCAGGCGCTGACGCAGCGGAACCGGCAATTGGCCTACGGGGTGATACTACGCGATCAGTTGATCGACGAGTTGGAGAAAGAGGTGGACCGGCTGTGTTTGGAGTTCCTGGTGCGGCAGCAGCCGGTGGCGAGTCACTTGCGCTTCGCCTACGCCACCATCAAGATCAATTTGGAACTGGAGCGCGTGGGGGATTACGCGGAGAGCATCGCGCGCCAGACGTTGAAGTTATTGAATCTGGACTATCGCTTTTCCACCGACCGTTTGCAGGAGATCGCAGGTGTTTCCATTCCCATGCTGCGGGATGCGATCCAGGCCTTTGTTCGGCAGGACGCAGGGCTGGCTCGCAAGACCATCGAAACGGAAGACGCGGTGGACTTGCTGAAAAGCAAGCTCAACAAGGATCTGGTGGCGCTGTTCCGCGAGAACCAGATGCCTTTTGAGGTGCTGAATCCGCTGATGATGATCACTCGACGATTCGAGCGGGTGTCCGATCAGGCCCGGAACATCAGCATGGAAGCTCTCTACCTGTGCACCGGCGAGCCGGCCAAGCACCCGGGGTCGGAGGTTTTCCGGGTTCTGTTTGTGGACGAGCACAACTCCTGCCGCAGCCAAATGGCGGAAGCCATCGGGAATTCGATGGGTCTGGAACGGTTCCACTTTGCAAGCGCGGGTCTGGAACCGCAGCCGATTGACCAGGGGACGGTGGCGTTTATGAGGGACAAGGGGCTTGACGTGTCGCGCATGGTG
>Ga0073934_10008668_pt1 | contig 13465 bp, 10 predicted proteins | sample LarsenN4metaG_FD_76834 | JGI IMG/M metagenome (GOLD analysis project Ga0073934, IMG submission 76834) | Hot spring sediment bacterial and archeal communities from British Columbia, Canada, to study Microbial Dark Matter (Phase II) - Larsen... ...
GCCCGCGACGGTGGTGCTGTGGCAGATGCGCGCCTGGTGGTCGCAGTTGTTGCTGCCCCACAGCGTCATCCACTTGCGCAGCAGGTAGGCCTGCTCGTTGTTGTGCTTGGACGAGCCGACCACGAAGATCGAGTCCGGACCGCTGGCCTTGCGCAGCTCGAGCATCTTCGCGCTGATCTCGTTCAGCGCCTGGTCCCAGCTGATGCGCTCGTACTTGCCGTTGACGAGCTTCATCGGGTACTTGAGGCGGAACTCGCCGTGGCCGTGCTCGCGCACCGCCGCGCCCTTGGCGCAGTGGGCACCGAGGTTGATCGGGCTGTCGAACACCGGCTCCTGGCGCACCCAGACGCCGTTCTCGACCACCGCGTCGATGGCACAACCTACCGAGCAGTGGCCGCACACCGTGCGCTTGACCTCGACCTTGCCGCTGCCGAGGCCGGCCGCGGGGTCGGCGGCCTGCGCCTTCTTCACCAGGGTGAGCTGCGTGGCCGCCAGGCCGACGCCGACGCCGAGACCGGAGCGGCGCAGGAAGGCGCGGCGGTCCATCGTGGGGATCGCGCGCGAGACGCCGCGCGCGAGGCTGGCAACGAGACCGGAGGTGGACGCGGGCGTTGCGGCCGTGTTCTTGCGGGTGAGGAGCATGAGGTGACCTCTGGCGGAAAGACTGCGGGACGCCGTGCGCGTGTCAGACGCGCGTGGTGCGGTAGTAGCGCAGGACGTGCTCGCTTTCGCGGTAGCCGGCCGAGGTGTCGGCCTTGTCCGCGACCTTCACCGGCTCGGCGGCGGCCGGCACCGGCGAGCGGGGCAGCAGCGCGGCGGCCGCCGCCGCCGCACCGGCGACCCCTGCACCGGCGAGTGCCGAACGGCGGGACAGCGGGGATGACTTGTTCTGGCTCATGGCGTGACTCTCCTGTGCGCGCGCGGGTGGGTTATGCGCCCAACTGCATATGATTCGCCGGAGTGTAAGGACTTCAATCCGTAGCGGTACCGAGTCCGACGGCTCGCGGTTGCGACAGTTTGTCGCGCGCAGGCGCAGCTTGACGCGCGGCGGCGAAGACCCTGCGCGGCGGGGGCCGCCCGCCCGCGAGGACATCGTCGCGCCGATAGAATCGGCGCCCTTTCCAACCCCCAGGCCTGCCCGCATCCGCGCGCCGGCGCCCGAGAGATGAACCCGAAGCCCTCGCTGCGTGTCGCGGTGCAGTTGTCTCGGCTGCACCGTCCTTCGGTGTGGGAGGAATGGCGCTTCCAGCTCGATGCCGTGATGCTCGACGACGGCAGCTTCGGCGCGCAGCCACGCTGCGTGCGTGACGATGGGCGCCAGGCCCACTTCGTCTTTCCCGGTCTGGAGGTCGTGCTGCATCGCGACGAGGCCGAGGGCTACTACCTGAACCTCAGCTCGCCCGCGCCGGTGTGGTTCGTCATGTGGCGCATCGACGACGAGGACCCGTCGCAGGCCCGCCCCGAGCTGGTGACCCTGTCCTACAACGAGGCCGGGCGCTGGCTGGACGCGCAGGAGCGCGTCGACAACCTGCCCCTGCCGGGCGAGGTGCGCGACTGGCTCGCGGCCTTCACGGCCGAGCACTACAAGCCCGAGCCGAAGCAGCGGCGCCGCCCGGCGTCGTTCCGCGCCCCCGACCAGCGCTGACCATGGCCGACGACAGCTTCCTGTCGCGCTGGTCGCGGCGCAAGAGCGAGAGCCGGCGCGGCGAAGTCCCCCCGCCCGAGCCGGAAGCGCTGCCCGTCGTCGCGCCCGCGGCGCTCGAGGCGAAGCCCGTGGCCGCGGTGCCCGCCGAGGTCGAGCCCGCCGCGCCGAGCGAGCCGCCGCCGACGCTCGCCGACGTCGAGTCGCTCACGCCGGAGGCGGACTTCTCGCGCTTCGTCAAGTCCGACGTCGACCCGGGCGTGCAGCGCGCGGCGCTGAAGAAGCTGTTCGCCGATCCGCACTTCAACGTGATGGACGGGCTGGACGTGTACATCGACGACTACAACGCGCCCGATCCCCTGCCGAAGTCGATGCTGCGCCAGATGGTGCAGTCGCGCATGCTCGGCCTGTTCCAAGAGAGCCCGCCCGCACCGCCCGCCGAGGCCGCGCAGGGCGGGGCGGATCCCATCCCCCGTGCCGACGACGGCGCGCCGGCCGCGCCGCCGGATGCCACCCTCCCGACCGAGACCGCCCTCGATGAAGACCCTGATCTGCGACTGCAACCACACGATGCCGCTGGACGCGGGCAGCCTGAGACAGGCGCTGGCTCGCACCCCGGGGGCGAGCCCTGAGGGGCTGGATCAGGTCCACACGGTGCTGTGCCGGCGCGAGGCGCCGGCGTTCCAGCGTGCCGCCATCGACACCGGTGCGTCGGCCGAGGAGCTGCTCGTCGCCTGTACGCAGGAAAGCCGGCTGTTCCTCGAACTGAACGAGCAGACCGAGGGGGCGGCCAGCCCGCAGGTGCGGCCGATCCGCTTCGTGAACCTGCGCGAGACCGGCGGCTGGTCGAAGGACGCGCGCGCCGCGATGCCCAAGATGGCCGCCCTGCTGGCCGCCGCGCAGTTGCCGGCGCCCGAGGCGGTGCCCACCGTCAGCTACCGCTCGGCCGGCCGCTGCCTGGTGATCGGCGGCGCCGATGCCGCGACGCGCGCCGCGGCGATGCTGGCCGACAAGCTCGACGTGACGCTGCTCGTCGATCGCCCCGGCGGCGCGCTGGCGCAGGCGCACACGGTCGGTGCGCACCACGGCCGGCTGGTCTCGCTCGACGGCTGGCTGGGCAGCTTCAAGGCGCGCTGGTCGCACGACCAGCCGATCGACCTGGACCTGTGCACCCGCTGCAACGCCTGCGTGGAAGCCTGCCCCGAAGGCGCGATCGGGCTGGACTACCGCATCGACCTCGCCGCCTGCAAGAGCCATCGCGACTGCGTGCGCGTGTGCCAGGCCGCCGGCGCGATCGACTTCAACCGCGAGGCCGAGACGATCGAGGAGACCTTCGACCTCGTGCTCGACCTGCGCGAGAGCCCCGCCTTCACGCAGCACCAGCCGCCGCAGGGCTACCGGCACGTGGGCGGCGACGAGCGTGCGCTGGTCGACGCCGTGCTGGCGCTGCGCGAGCTGACCGGCGAGTTCGAGAAGCCGCGCTTCTTCCGCTACGACGAGAAGCTGTGCGCGCACAGCCGCAACGAGCAGACCGGCTGCACGGCGTGCATCGACGTCTGCTCGGCGCGCGCCATCCGCAGCGATGCCAGCCGCAAGGGCAAGACGAGCGGCAAGCCGTCGCGCCACGCCGCGGCGCAGGCGGGCGGTGCCCCCTTGCCGATGCCGGTCGGCGGCGGCGTGATCGTCGAGCCGCACCTGTGCGTCGGCTGCGGTGCGTGCAGCACGGTGTGCCCGAGCGGGGCGATGAGCTTCGCCTACCCGGGCACGCCCGACCAGGGCCGCCGCCTGCGCACCCTGCTCACGGCCTACGCGAACGCCGGCGGCCGCGACGCCGCACTGCTGGTGCACAGCGAGGGCGCCGGCGCGCGCCTGCTCGGCGAGCTCGGCCGCGCCGCGCGCGTGGATCGCGCCGTGCACGGCGTGCCGGCACGCGTGCTGCCGTTCGCCGTCTGGCACACCGCCAGCGTCGGTCTGGACCTGTGGCTCGCGGCCATCGCGATGGGCGCGAGCCAGGTGTGGGTGCTGGCGACCGCCGAAGAGGCGCCGGAGTACCTCGACGCGCTGCGCGAGCAGATGGCGGTGGCGCAGGCCATCCTGCACGGACTGGGCTACCAGGGCGAGCATCTGCGCCTCCTGGAGGCGCGCGACGCCCGCGACCTCGCGGCGCTCGATGCCGCGCTGCAGGCGCCGCCGGCCCAGGGCCCGAAGGCGGCCGCCGCGTTCGCCGTGCAGGCGGCCAAGCGCAACACGCTGGACCTGGCGCTCGCGCACCTGCTGGCGCAGTCGCCGCAGGCGACCGTGGTCGGCGCGCCCGGCGCGGCGCCCATCGCGCTGCCCAAGGCCGGCGCGCCGTTCGGTGCGGTCGCGGTCGACACCGGCAAGTGCACGCTGTGCCTGGCCTGCGTCGGCGCCTGTCCGGAGCGCGCGCTGGCCGACAACCCCGAGCGCCCGCAGCTGAAGTTCGTCGAGCGGCTGTGCGTGCAGTGCGGCCTGTGCGAGAAGACCTGCCCCGAGCAGGCGATCACGCTCGTGCCGCAGCTCGCGCTGGCCGATGCGATGGAGGCGCGCAAGGCGGCGCGCGTGCTGCACGAGGTGGAGCCGTTCCGCTGCATCCGCTGCGGCAAGCCGTTCGGCACGCTGCGCGCGATCGAGGCGATGGTCGCCAAGCTCGCCGGCCACGCCGCCTTCCAGGGCGCGGCGGCCGATCGCCTGAAGATGTGCGGCGACTGCCGCGTCATCGACATCCACACCAACCCGAACGAAGTGCGCATCACGGACCTCTGATGACGATGAACACCGCGCCTGTCACGATGACGACCGCCGACGGCGGCGAGGAACTCGCGCGCGCCGAGCTCTACGGGCTGCTCTCGCGCCTGTGGCTCGCGCCGCCGGACGCCGCGCTGATGGAGCAGTTCAAGGTGGCCGTCACGCAGGCGCCTCAGGAGGGCGCACTGCTCGAGGGGCCGTGGCAGGCGCTCGTCGGTGCGTTCCGCGAGATCACCGCCGAGCAGGCGCGCGACGAGTACGACGCGCTGTTCCAGGGCGTGGGCAAGCCGGAGGTGTTCCTCTACGGCAGCTACTACCTCACCGGCTTCCTGAACGAGCGCCCGCTGGCGGTGCTGCGCCAGGACCTCGCGGCGCTGGGCCTGGGCCGCGACGACGCACGCCTGGAGACCGAGGACCACGTCGCCTACGTGCTCGAGGTGATGCGCTACCTGATCGCCGGCGACGACGTCGCGGTGTGCAACCTCGAGCGGCAGCGCCGCTTCTTCCGCGCCCACGTGCAGCCCTGGGTGGAGGCGCTGTGCGACGCGGTGCAGGCGCACCCGGCCTCACGCGCCTGGCGACAGGTGGCTGCGCTCACGCGCGCCTTCGTGCAGGTGGAGGCCCAGGGCTTCGACCTGCTCGAAACCTGACGGCGCGCGCCCGGTCGGCGGGCGGGCCGCCGGCACGAGGGTGAGCCACTGCCGGCCCTGCCGCAGCTCGACGCTCGAGGAGATCGGGTCGATGCGCAGCAGGTGCAGCCAGCCGTGCTCGACCAGCGCGCGCACCACGGCGTGTTTCGCGATGACCTGCTCGATCATCGTGCGCGTCGCCTCGACGTAGACCGACAGTCGCAGCGCCTCGTGGCGCCAGCCGCCGGCGTCGGCGAGCGACTGCAGCGGCAGGCCGATGCGCAGGTCGCCGCCGTTGCCCTCGAACACCCCGATGCGCCGGCCCACCACGTTGTGCAGCAGCTTGTTGCCGCTGCCGTAGCGACGGTTGTCCAGCGTGGAGGCGTGGTACTGCAGGTTGATCCAGTTCGCCACCACCATCGGCGCGCTCATCAGCAGCTCGAGCACGTGGCCGTCGTGATCGTCGCGCCAGTCGTAGTCGTGCAGGAAGCAGCGGCCGGCGAGGTTGAGCCCCTGGGTGCGGCGGCGCGGGGCGATCACGAAGGCCGCGTTGTTGGCCAGCCCCCATTCGGGTCGCGTCTGCGACCAGTCGTTGGCGCGCCGCCGCAGCGCGGCGGCGAGCGCGTCGTCACGCCCCGCGAGCGCGCCCAAGCCCAGCGACGCGGCACGCTCCGCACGCGTGCGTGCGCCCGCCTGCGCGAGCGCGCGGCGCAGGCCCGCGAGCGTGTCGCGCAGCGCGGCGGGCACCCGATCGGCGTCGAACAGGCGCACGTCGTCGGTGGTGGTGTCGTGCAGCGCGGCGAGGAAATGCGTCTCGCGCGGGATGACGACGCCGCGCAGCGCCAGCGCCTCGCGCACGGCGCCGTGGTTGAGCAGGCCGGCCAGCACACGCGCGTTGACTTCGCCCGTCTGTCCGCCGCAGGCGCCGCAGTCCAGGCCCGCGGCGTGGGCGTTGTTGGCGCTGGTGCTGCCGTGGCCGCACAGCATCACCAGCGGCGCGAAGCCGCGCGTCAGGCCCATCGCCTGCAGGATGCCGTGCGCGACGGACGCGGCGGCATCGGCGTCTTCGTCGACCAGCGCGAGGTGCGGCCGCAGCCGGGCGGCGTCCCGCCCCAGCCCGGTGTCTTCCCAGCGCGCCGGGGGCGTGGTGGACGGCAGCGAGTCGGCCACCAGCCTGGCGCCGTAGGCCAGGCCGCAGGACTCGACGAAGCTGAAGCCCGAGGCCGCGGCGGCACGCAGCTCGGCCCAGCGCTGCCGCCAGTCCAGGGCGGCGCGGCGGCGCTGCGCGAGGTGCTCGCCCAGCGAGGCCGAGCGGTCGTCGCCGGTCTCGCCGACGGTGTGCGCACTGGCCAGCAGGCCGGGCAGTTGCGGGCGCACCAGCGCGCTGCCGAGCGGCCGGTAGTCGATCGGCAGGCCGAAGAAGCCGGCGAAGCCGCGCGTGCGGACCGTCGTGTCCGCCGCCTCGAGCGCGCGGCGGTAGGGTTCCGAGCGCACGTCGATGCAGAACACCGCCTGCACCGTCGTCGGCGCGGGCTCGGCCGCGCGCGGCGCGGCAGCGAGGCGCTGCGCCAGCGGCTCCTGGTAGGCGATCTCCAGCGCGAGCTGCAGCAGCCAGTCGGTCCACTGGGCGTCGGCGAGTGCCGCGACGCGCGCCTCGGCCTGCGTCCACTCGGCGCGCCAGCGCGGCAGGTCCAGCCGCTTCGGCGCGTCCTCGGCGAGCAGCCACTCCCAGGCGAGGCGGATGGCGAGCAGCTGCTCGAGGTGGTCGTCGCTGCCGCCTTCGAGAGCGGCCTGCCAGCGCAGCCAGGCGCACCAGGCTGCCCAGCCGTTGATCGCCAGCAGCAGCGCGCTCAGGTAGTCGCGGCGCGCTTCCGGCGCGATGCCCAGCGCAGCCAGCGCCTGCTCGACGAGCGCGCGCGCCGAGTCCGGCAGCGCCGCGATGCGGCGTCGCGCGTCGGCGCCGCCCGCCTGCCAGGGCAGCCCGCGGTCGTGCGCGAGCTGGCGGCGCCAGCTGGCGTACAGGCCGCCGCTGCGGTCGAGGTGCCAGCGCGCCTGGCCCTCATCGAAGAAGGCGGCGCAGTGCTGGCTGATCTGGTGGGTGACGAGGTCGGGCCAGCGCGGCACGAGCCTGGGCTCGGCGTCGCCGCGCAGGTCGGACACGAGCGGCAGGCGCTGCGGCACGTCGGTGGGCCGGTGCATCGCATCGCGCAGCTCGTCCGTCGTGAGCGTGTCGCCGGTGCGCGCGAGTGCGGACATCAGGTGTTCCTCGCGCAGCGTGCCGCGCATCCAGGCAGCGAGGATGTCCTCGCGGCGCATCGTCAGCCGCGTGCCGGCCAGCGCGCCGAGCCGCGCGGCGGCGGCGTCGCTGCGCTGCTCGCGCCAGCCCCAGTAGGGGTTGACCGCGATGAACTGGTCCAGCGGCCAGGTCGGCGCGATGCGTGCGCAGGCGTGGCGGAGGTCGTCGTCGAGGGTGCGGGACATGAATCGTCTCCGGGAGGTCGGGGATCAGGTGCTGGCGCGCGGAGGCCAGAGGCGGAACAGGACGCGGCTCAGGCGCTCGTCGAGGAACAGCCCGCCGTAGAACCAGGGATAGAGACGCCGCGCCAGCGTCCCCTGCGGGTGCAACGCGATGAGCGACTGCAGCACGTACAGCGCGGCGAAGAGCACCGACACCAGCACCCACCAGGGCGCGGCGGGCACCGCCTCGGCCGGCGCGACGCGTTCGGCGAGCAGCGCGTGCAGGCCGAAGTACACGCAGGCGAGCGCGAAGGCGGCCGCGGCGCCGCGCAGGGCATTCGCGCCGACGTCGCCACGCAGCAGCGGCACGAAGGCCAGCGCCGCGATGCCGGCCAGCGTCCACAGCGCGCCGTGGCGCGACTCGTGCAGCCCGAACAGCGCCGCGGCCGCGCCGACGGCGGCGAGGCTGGCCAGCGTGGCCGCCGCCAGCGCGCCTGCGCCGGCGGGCGGCGCCGCGGGCGCGAGCCGGCGCACCAGCTCCTGCCGCACCACGCCGCCCGCGCCGAGGAAGCAGTGCGCCTTGTAGAGCGAGTGCGCGACGAGGTGCAGCAGCGCCATCGCCCACAGGCCGAGGCCGCACTGCATCAGCATGAAGCCCATCTGCGCGCAGGTCGACCAGGCGAGCGACACCTTGATGCTGATGCGCGTGGTCATCACGAGCGCGGCGAACACGGCGGTGAGTGCGCCCGACACCACGAGCAGCGCCGTCGCCGGGGGCGTCTGCGCCACCAGCGGTGCGAAGCGGATCAGCACCACGCCGCCGAGGTTGACCACGCCGGCGTGCAGCAGCGCCGACACCGGCGTGGGCGCCTCCATCACCTGGATCAGCCAGCCGTGGAAGGGCAGTTGCGCGCACTTGAGCACGGCGGCCAGCGCGATCAGCACCACGGCGGCCTGCAGCATCGCCGGCGGCTCGGCCTGCGCCGCCAGGGCATCGATGCGCAGCTGGCCCGTGGCGGCGTAGGCGAGCGCGCAGGCGGCGAGCATCGCGACGTCGGCCGTGCGGCTGACGAGGAACTTCTTGTGCGCGGCCGCCACCGCCGCGGGCCGCTCGGGGAAGAACACGAGCAGGCGCTGCAGCGTCAGGCTCGCCGCCGTCCAGACCAGTGCCAGCACGAGCAGGTGGTTGGCCGCGAGCACCAGTTGCACCGCGGCGATCGTGCCCATCAGCCAGGCGGGGTAGCGCAGCGCACCCGGCTCGCCCTCGAGGTAGCGGCGCGAGTAGCGCACGATGACGGCGCCGATGAAGGCCACCAGCAGCGTCACCACGGCGCCGACGCCGTCCAGCCGCAGCGCCGAGCCGGCGCCCGTCGTGCCCAGCACCACCGCGGCGCCCAGCGCGGCGGCGAGCAGCAGCGCGGCCGTGACGCCGGCCGAGGCGAGGCGCCACGCGCTGTCGATGCGGCGCGCCACGGAGGCGCCGGTGGCGGCCAGCAGCGTGGCGATCGCCGGGGCGGCGGCGAGCAGCGAGGCGGATTCGGTGACAAGAGGGGGCAGCATCATGGAACGGGCCAGGGGTGGGCGACGGGCCGCACTGTGCCCACCGGCGCTCTATCCGTAAAATTCATTGTTCTTGCAGAAACGTTCTATTGCAAAGAACAGTGAGGGTCATCGCGATGCGCCTGAACTACCACCACCTGCACTACTTCTGGGCCGTGGCCAAGGAAGGCCACCTGACGCGCGCGGCCCAGCGGCTGCACGTGTCGCAGTCGGCGCTGTCCACGCAGATCCGCCAGCTCGAGGAGCAGCTCGGCCAGGCGCTGTTCGAGCGCCGTGGCCGCTCGCTCGCGCTGACGGAGGCGGGGCGGCTCGCGCTGGGCTATGCCGACGCCATCTTCGCCTCCGGCGCGGAGCTGGTCGCGCTGCTGCGTGAAGGCCGGCGCGAGGCGCGGCAGGTGCTGCGCATCGGCGCGGTGGCCACGCTGTCGCGCAACTTCCAGGAGAACTTCCTCGCGCCGCTGATCCGCCGCGACGACGTCGAGCTGGTGCTGCAGTCGGGCAGCCTGGTGGAACTGCTGGCGCGGCTGCGCGTGCACACGCTCGACCTGGTGCTGTCGAACCGGCGCGTGCAGGGCAGTGCCGAGGACCCGTGGCGCTGCCGGCGCATCGCGCGCCAGCCGGTCAGCCTGGTCGGGCGGCCGCGCGGGCGGCGCAAGGCGTTCCGGTTCCCCGACGACCTCGCCGAGGTGCCGGTGCTGCTGCCCGGCCGCGACAACGACATCCGCGCCGGCTTCGACCTCCTGTGCGAGCAGCTCGGCATCCGCTACCGCGTGCGCGCGGAGGTGGACGACATGGCGCTGCTGCGCCTGCTCGCGCGCGACGCCGGCGCCGTGGCCCTGCTGCCCTCGGTGGTGGTGCAGGACGAGCTGCGCAGCGGCACGCTGGTCGAGTACGCCGTGGTGCCCGACCTGCAGGAGAGCTTCTATGCCATCACGGTGCAGCGGCACTTCGAGCCGCCGCTGCTGCGCGAGCTGCTGAAGCGGCCCGAGGCCGACGTGCTGCGCCCGTCCGCCTGACCGGTCGTCGCGCCCGCGCGAGGCGCGATGCCGGCGGCCGCTCAGCCGGCCGCCACCACGCCGGCCGCGAGCAGCGCGCCGGTCGCCGCCGCGTCGTAGCCGAGTTCCGCCAGCAGCGCGCGCGTGTCCGCGCCGATCGCCGGCGGCCCCTGGCGCAGCGGCAGGCGCTTCCCGTCCAGGGCGAGCGGCAGCAGCGGGGCGCGCGTGTCGAACTCGCGCGCCGCCGAGCTGGCGTCGGCCGGCACGTGCAGCGGCGCGAGGCCGCCGGTGGCCTGCAGGTGCGGGTCGTCGAACAGCTGCTGCGGCTGCGTGATCGGCGCGTAGGGCAGGGCGTTCGCCTCGAAGCGTGCCGCGAGATCGGCCGCGTCGTGCAGCGCGAAGCGCTCGCGCAGCAGGGGCAGCAGCCAGGCACGCGCCTGCACGCGCGCGTTGTTGCCGGCCAGCCGCGCGTCGGCCAGCAGGTCGTCGAAGCCGAAGGCGCGGCACATCGCCGCCCACTGCGTGTCGGACACCGCGGCGAGGAAGATCTGCGCCCCGTCCCGCGCGGTGAACACGTCGTACACCGCCCAGGCGCTGATGCGCGCGGGCATGGGGGCGGCGGGCCGGCCCGTCACCGCGTACTGCAGCATGTGCTGCGCCACCAGGAAGACGTTGTTCTCGAACAGCGCGCTCGCCACCTCGCCGCCCTCGCCGGTGTGCTGGCGACGCAGCAGGGCGGCGAGCGCGCCGAGCGCGCCGAACATGCCGCCCATGATGTCGTTCACGCTGGCGCCGGCGCGCAGCGGGCGGCCCTCGGGGCCGGTCATGTAGGCGAGGCCGCCCATCATCTGCACCACCTCGTCCAGCGCGGTGCGGTGCTCGTACGGCCCGGGCAGGAAGCCCTTGTGCGAGACGTGCACGAGGCGCGGGTTCAGGCGCCGCAACGATTCCGCCCCGAGGCCGAGCGCCTCCATCGTGCCGGCCTTGAAGTTCTCGCTGAACACGTCGGCGCCGGCGACGAGCTTCAGCACGATCTCGCGGCCCTGCGGATGCTTCGCGTCGACCGCCAGGCTGCGCTTGTTGCGGTTGAACATCGGGAAGAAGCCGGCGCCGGAGCCGATCAGCCGGCGCGTCGCGTCGCCCGCCAGCGGCTCGACCTTGATCACCTCGGCGCCCAGGTCGGCCAGGATCATTCCGCAGGTCGGCCCCATCACCATGTGGGTGAACTCGACGACGCGCAGGCCGGCCAGGGGCAGGCGCGACACGCCGGCTGATTCGGAGTGGCTCATGGATCCATTCTGACGCCGGCCAGCGCCAGGGGCCTGCGTTGAGCGCGCGCAATCGGCGCTGCGCCGGCGCCGCCAGTCTTCCGCGTCTTGCAGCCAACCGCGCAGACCGGTCTCCCGGCCCCGTGGTCACCGCCGCGCACGCCATGCATCGAACGACCGCCCGGCACCATGGCTGGGGACCGCTTTCCCGACGACGCCATGCCGGCGCCGCAGCGGGTGGCGTGGCTGATGCACGGTTCGAGCGATGCGGCGATGCTCACCGATCCTCATGGCCGCATCGAGCACGTGAACCCGGCCTTCGAGGCGCTGACCGGCTGGTCGCGCGAGGAGATGCTCGGTCGCACGCCGGCGGTGCTGAAATCCGGGCTGCAGCCGCCCGAGGTGTACCAGCAGCTGTGGCGCACGCTGCAGTTCGGCCACGAGTTCCGCGGCGTGCTGGTCAACCGGCGCCGCAACGGCGAGCACGACCACGAGGAGAAGTCGATCCGCCCGCTCGCCGATAGGACGGGACGTGTCACGCACCTGCTCTCCCTCGGCCGCGACGTGAGCGACCGCATCGCGGCCATGGCCCAGCTGCGCCACACCGCGACGCACGACGCGCTGACCGGATTGCCCAACCGCGTGCTGTTCCTCGAGCGCCTCGAAGCGGCGATCGCCCGCGTGCGCCAGGGCGGCGCCGGATTTGCGGTGGTGCGGGTGGACGTCGACGCGTTCAAGCACATCAACGACGTGCATGGCCACGCGGCCGGCGACGCCGTCCTGCAGGCCTTCGCCCAGCGCATGCAGCTGTCGGTGCGCAGGGCCGACACGGTGGCCCGCCTCGGCAGGGACGAGTTCGCGCTGCTGCTGGAAGGCACCGATGACGCGCGCCAGACGGCTTCGCTGCTGGAGTCCATCGCACGCGAGCTGTCCGAGCCCGTGCCGCACGGCTCGGTGGTGCTCGTGCGTCCCGGGGCGCTGGGGCAGGACCTGCGCGAGCAAGGCGAATGGCTCGGGCCCGACGGCGAGGCGTCCCAGCGCCACGTCTGCGATGCCGTCGTGCCCAGCGACGCGGTGGTGTGGGTGGCCGACTGCCACCCGCTGGTGGCCAGCGGCGCTCAGTGCCAGTCGACGAGTTCCATCGTCAGCCTGCCGCCGGTGAGGAAGGTCGACTCGGCCGGCTCCTCGCGCACCAGCTTGGCCAGGCCCACGCCCGGGCAATACCACTCGGTGGTGACGAGCGCCATGTCCTTCCAGCCCACCACCGGGTCGGCGAACAGGCGCAGCGCGGCCGTGCCCTTGACGCGCAGGCAGTCCTCGAAGCGGCCGGCGCGCACCTCGAGCGTCTCGCCCAGCGCCTCGATCACGTAGTTCATCGGCACCGCGGGGTGGCTGTGGCGGATCTCGCGCGGGAACTCCTGGCGGCGCTGCAGCAGGTAGGCGGTGGTGCTGCTGCGCCAGCTGGTGCCCACCGCCAGCGGTGTCTTCAGCACGTAGCGCGGCTCCTTGTCGGCCTCGGGTTCGTCCTGCAGCTCGCTCTTGGCGGCGACGCGGTAGATGCCGCTGGCGTCGCTCCTCAGCCAGTAGTCGACGCCGCTGTCGCTGCGGCGGCGCCAGGCCTCGCCCGACTCGAGGCGCTCGCGGCCGAGCGTCTCGATCACGCGCGGCTCGTGCTCGACGACGTTGTTTTCCCACTCGGTGGTGATGTCGTAGACCCAGCGGTGGCCGGGGGCGAGCGGGAAGTACGCGTCCTCGCGTGCCGGGGCGCAGCCGGCCAGCGCGACGACCAGGGCGAGCAGGACGGCGCGGCTCATTTCTCGGGCAGCTGCGGCACGGGCAGGTCGCGGATCTTCACGTTCTGCTCGTCGCTGCCCGGGCGCAGCCACGAGAAGCCCTTGGGCCCGGACTTCGGCTCGGCCGTGCCCATCTGGCTGATGCCCTGGCGCACCTTCTTCATGCCCTCGTTGAGCAGCGCGTGCAGATCCTTCTGGTAGGGCAGCCGGTAGGCGCGCGGCTGCGCGGCAGGCTTGCCGTCCTTCAGCTCGTTGACCCACACGTACAGCGCGCCCTTGCTCTTCGCGTTCGGCTCGTCGATGACGGCGGCCAGCAGCACGAAGCGCTCGGGCAGCGCGTCGCGGCTGGGCAGGC
>Ga0073934_10008669_pt1 | contig 13464 bp, 12 predicted proteins | sample LarsenN4metaG_FD_76834 | JGI IMG/M metagenome (GOLD analysis project Ga0073934, IMG submission 76834) | Hot spring sediment bacterial and archeal communities from British Columbia, Canada, to study Microbial Dark Matter (Phase II) - Larsen... ...
CGACGAGGCGCGCACGCCGCTGATCATCTCCGGCGAGCCCGAGACGGCGGCGCGCACGTACCACGACTTCGCCCGGATCGTCAAGACGCTCGTCGGCGAGCCGTACAAGCCGCGCCTCAAGTCCGACCCGACCACCCAGGTCGAGTCGGACGCCGACTACACGTACGACGAGAAGTTCAAGACTGTCTCGGCGCTACCGGGCGGGATCGAGAAGGTCGAGCGCGCGCTCGGGATCGACAACCTGTACGCGCCGCAGAACGTGCAGCTCGTCAACCACCTGATCCAGGCTCTGAAGGGCCAGGCCCTCTACCAGCGCGACCGCGACTACGTCGTCATGGACGGCGAGGTGAAGATCGTCGACGAGTTCACCGGCCGGATCATGGAAGGCCGGCGGTGGTCGGAGGGCCTGCACCAGGCGATCGAGGCGAAGGAGGGCGTCTCGATCCAGGAGGAGCACGTGACGATGGCGACGATCACCCTCCAGAACTACTTCCGGCTCTACGACAAGCTCGCCGGCATGACCGGCACGGCCAAGACCGAGGAGAAGGAGTTCACCGAGATCTACGGCATGCACGTCGTCGAGATCCCCACCAACCGCCCGGTCGCCCGCGACGACGAGAACGACCTGATCTACAAGACGACGGACGCGAAGTTCGACGCCGTCATCGAGGACATCGTCGAGCGGCACGAGCAGGGCCAGCCCGTGCTCGTCGGCACGATCGCGGTCGAGACCTCCGAGTACCTGTCCCAGCTCCTGACCCGACGCGGCGTCCCCCACAACGTGCTGAACGCGAAGCAGCACGAGCGCGAGGCGGAGATCATCGCGCAGGCGGGTCGCAAACACGCGGTCACGATCGCAACGAACATGGCCGGCCGCGGCGTCGACATCATCCTCGGCGGCGCGCCGCAGCACGAGATCCGTAAGCAGCTCGTCGCCGAAGGCCACCAGGAGGGAACCGAGGAGCTCGAGCGGGAGCTGAAGGCCCGCTTCGACGTGGTGCGCGAGCAGTGGCAGCGCGACCACGAGGACATCAAGGAGCTCGGCGGGCTCTACGTCCTCGGCACCGAGCGGCACGAGGCCAGGCGGATCGACAACCAGCTGCGCGGCCGCTCGGGGCGGCAGGGCGACCCGGGCGAGTCGCGCTTCTACCTGTCGGGGCAGGACCAGCTCGTCCGGCTCTTCGCCGGCGACCGGATCTACAACATCATGAACCGGTTCAAGATCCCCGACGACCAGCCGATGGAGGCGAAGGTCCTCTCCGGCCAGATCGAGAACGCGCAACGGAAGGTCGAGGAGCAGAACTTCGTCGCCCGCAAGAACGTCCTCAAGTACGACGACGTCCTCAACAAGCAGCGCACGGTGATCTACGCGCAGCGCCGCCAGGTGCTCGAGGGCGAGGACCTCTCCGAGCAGGTGCGCCAGTGGGTCGACGAGATCGTCGGTAACACCGTCGACCAGTTCGCCACCGACGACGGCGAGGGCTGGGACCTCCACCAGCTGTGCGACGCGATGCGGATGCTCTACGGCAGCGAGGTCACCGCGGAGGAGCTCCAGGAGGACCTCGGCAGCCGCCTCGACCGGCAGGCGCTGATCGACGACTTCTCGGAGGACGCCCAGGAGGCTTACACCGAGAAGGAGGCGCAGCTCGGCGCCGAGCTGATGCGCGAGCTGGAGCGCTTCGTGATCCTCCAGGTCGTCGACACGCGCTGGCGCGAGCACCTGGAGAACATGGAGTACCTCCGCGAAGGCGTGCACCTCCGCGGCATGGCCCAGAAGGACCCGCTCGTCGAGTACACGAAGGACGGCCACGAGATGTTCCAGGAGCTCTCGGCGGCGATCCGGGAGGAGGTCGTGCTCACCCTCTTCCACGCCGAGCTCGCCCCCGGCGCCGAGGAGGAGCTCGCCCCCGTCGGCTCTGCCAGCCCGAACGGCCGCCCGGACGGCGACCTCGTCTACGAGCACGAGACGATGGCCGGCGCCGAGGCGATGATCGCCGCCGGGCTCGGAGAGGAAGCCGCGCCGGCGTTCGCACCGCGCCCGCAGCAGCGGACCGTCGCCGAGAACCAGAGGCTCGGCCGCAACGACCCCTGCTGGTGCGGCTCTGGGCGCAAGTTCAAGCGCTGCCACGGCTCCTAGCGCCGCTGGGCGGCCGCGGCTCCCGCCGGGCGAAGCCCGGCTTCGCCTGCGGCCTGGCGCCGCTCGCCGCAGGATCCTTCGCCCTCGCCACGAGTCCGTACGTCTGAGTACTGTCCTCGCGGCTCGGGCGTCGCCTCCTTTGCGAGCGGCGCCCCGGCGCGCCAGGAGGGCTGCTGCTCGCTGGCCGTCTTCGCCAGCAACGCCCCAGACGCGTCAGGTGCATGCTGGGCGCCCAGCGGCGCTGGGAGGGCTGGATCAGCTAACTGTCCGGCAGGGTCAGGGTTGCCTCGGTCCCGCCTTCGATGGTGGGGGTGATCTCGCCCCGGAACGCCAGGGTCACGCCGGCGAGGATGGTGAAGCGGCTTCCGGGCGCGAACTCGGTGTAGGGGTGGGCGTAGAGGTCGACGTGCATCGGCTTGCCCAGCCAGCGCAGCTCGACCCAGGTCTTCCAGTCGTCCTCGACGGATTCGGCGCTGCAACACCTGAGGGGAAGCGGCGTGCCGTCGAGGAAGGCGGTGAGGGCTGGGCTCTCCCCTATGGTGCCCCAGCCGAGCGGGCCGCCCTCGGTCTGCTTCCTGAGGTGGAACAGGGTGAGGTAGCCGGGGCCGGTCGGGGCGAGGTCGAGGCTGAAGTGGGCGTCGGGGACGCCGTCCGGCGGGCTGCCGTAGGTCGGCCCGGCGACGTCCCGGTCGAGGCCGAGGAAGCGGAAGTTGCTGAGCACGACCCCCGTGCCCTTCTTCGGCTGCTGCCCCGGCAGCGTCAGCCACGGGCTGGCCGTCGCGGTCGTGCGGGCCGCGCCGGGGGCGGCGGTCGTGACCTTCAACCGGAAGCGCAGACCGGGGCCGAAGCGGTGGTCGGTGCCCAGCCGGGTGGAGCGGCAGCTGACGGTCTCCGGCGCCTCGGGGCCCGGGAGGCAGGCGGGGCCGTCGTTGACGTACAGGTCGAGCCGCACCCCCGCGACCGAGCGCGGCAGCGCGACCCACGTGCCCTTCGCGCGCCCGTCGAGGTGCAGCGGCCTGCCGGCCCGGAAGACGCCGACGGTCGTGAACCTGGGCCCGATCTTCGGGTTGACCGGGTTGAAGTGCGGCGTGCCCGAGAACGGGCCCATCTGCCACAGCGACACGCTGGAGAGCAACCGGGCGCCGCCCGGCGTCGCGACGACGACGCTGAAGTGCGCGTCGCGCTCGCCGTTCGGACGGACCTCGTCGGGACCGACCACGTCCCTGCCGAGGCCGAGGAAGCGGAAGTCGCGCACGACGACCGCAGGCTCCGACGCGGCCTTCGCCGAGCGTCCGCTGCCGCCCGAACCCGTCGGCGCAGCCAGCAGCGCCGCCGCCGAGAGCACCGCCACGCTGACCTGAGAACGGGTCACACCTCACCGATCCCTTCGGCAGCCGGAGCCTCCCATCCGTCGGCCGGGGCAGCATCGGGGGCCACACCGATCGAGGATCAGCAGTTTCTCCCCGGCTCGACCCGACGGGCGCCGTGCCGGCGGCGCGATCCCTCAGGTGAGCCAGCCAGAACGGAGGGTTCCCGGTCGATGTCAGGTGCACCCAGCCGTTCGAGTGAGGAAGAGGTACCGGAGTGACGACGTTCAGCAACCCCAGGCTCACAGAGCGTTTGAAGGCGCACAGCGCGGCCCCCGAGTTCCTGACCGTGGAGGTGGAGCCGGGGCGCGACGTGTCCCTCGGCCCCGCGTCACAGGTCGAGATCGTCGACGAGCAGGTCGGCTGCTGGATCCCGTTCGTCGGGGCGGAGCCCGACGAGCACTGGCTGCAGCTGTTCCGCGACGCGGCGGCGTCGTGGCCGACGCACCTGGTCGAGCCGCAGCTCGACGAGGACCGGGGCATCTGGCTCGGCCCGCTGCCCGTGCACGCGCTCGAGGAGCACGCGCTGACGCTGAAGCAGCGCGTGGACGCCGCCAACCGCGACTACCACCACCACGTGCTGCCGGAGCTGCGGCGCCAGCACGAGGAGGCGGTCCGCGCCGAGGCCGAGCGCAGGCAGCTTCGCGCAACCGTCGAGAGCCAGCTCCGCGAGCTCTTCGGCTGAGCGACCGACGAGACGCGCACGTCGCGCGGCTATCCTTGTCGCGTGGCAGACGACGCTTCGGTCGAGGAGCAGCTCAAGGACATCGGGACCCAGCTCGACTGGGTCCGTGATTACCTTTGACCCGGTAGCGCTCGAAACGCGGGTCGCCGAGCTCGGACGAGAGCTCGGCGAGCCCGGCTTCTGGGACGACCAGCGACACGCCGCGCGCGTCGCCGCCGAGCACGCGCGTCTGTCCAGGCGGCTGGAGCGCTACCAGCACCTCCGGCGGGAGTACGAGGACGCGGTCGAGCTGCTCTCGATGGACGGGGACATGGCGGCCGAGATCGCCGAGTCGATCGTCCCGCTCCGCCGGGAGCTCGACAGGCTGCAGGAGGAGTCGCTCTTCACCGGCGAGTACGACGGCGGCGACGCCATCCTCCAGGTGCAGGCGGCGACCGGCGGGACGGACGCCCAGGACTTCGCGGAGCTGATCCTGCGCATGTATCTGCGCTGGAGCGACGACCGGGGCTTCGCGACCGAGCTCTTGGAGGCGAGCCCGGGGGAGGAGGCAGGCCTCAAGTCGGCGACGCTGACCGTCAGGGGCGAGAACGCCTACGGGATCCTGAAGGCCGAGCGCGGCAAGCACCGCCTCGTGCGACTCTCCCCGTTCGACCAGGCCCATCGCCGGCACACCTCATTCGCGCAGGTGATCGTCAGCCCGTTCCTCGACGAGGACGGGGAGATCGAGATCGACGAGTCCGACCTGCGCATCGACACCTACCGGGCCAGCGGCGCCGGCGGCCAGCACGTGAACAAGACCGACTCCGCCGTGCGCATCACCCACGTTCCGACCGGGATCGTCGTCCAGTGCCAGAACGAGCGCTCGCAGAGCTCGAACAAGCAGACCGCGATGCGCATCCTTCGGTCGCGCCTGGCGGAGCTCGCGGAGCAGGAGCGCGAAGCCCAGCTGGCGAAAGAACGCGGCGACGTGCCCGACACGGGCTTCGGCGGCAACGCGATCCGCAGCTATGTCCTCCATCCGTACCAGCTGGTCAAGGACCACCGGACCGACTACGAGGTCGGCAACGCGCAGGGCGTGCTCGACGGCACCCTGGACGGCTTCATCCACTCCTACCTCCTGGCCAAGGCGGCCGGGCGCCTTGGATAGGCCGCGGAAGGCTTTGGCTAGACTGAGGTCGCCTCGATGACCGGTGCACCGGGCCGCCGGCCGCTCTTTGCAGCGCACGACGTGAACCTCGAGATCGAAACCACACCCGGCGTCGTCGACACCGCTCCCCCCGTCGCCGCCGCGGCGGGCCCGTCCGCGATGGTCGTGTTCGACGGCGTCACCAAGATCTACGAGCCGGACGTCGCGGCCCTGCGCGACGTCTCCTTCGTGATCGACAAGGGTGAGTTCGTCTTCGTCGTCGGCGCGTCGGGGTCCGGCAAGTCGACGCTCATCCGTTTGCTGCTGAAGGAGATCGAGCCGACGAGCGGGCGTGTCGTCGTCGCCGGCCGCGACCTCGGCCGGCTGAAGCGCTCCAAGGTGCCGCTGCTCCGCCGCAACCTCGCGTGCGTCTTCCAGGACTTCAAGCTGCTGCCGAACCGCAATGCGTACGAGAACGTCGCCTACGCGCTGAAGGTGCAGGGGGAGAGCCGCGAGGCGATCCGGAAGAAGGTGCCGGAGGCGCTCGGGCTGGTCGGGCTATCGCACAAGTCCAACTCGCTGCCGGACGAGCTCTCGGGAGGCGAGCAGCAGCGCGTGTCGATCGCGCGCGCCGTCGTCAACCATCCGCCGCTCCTCGTCTGCGACGAGCCGACGGGGAACCTCGATCCCGACACGTCAGTCGGCATCATGCAGCTGCTCTACCGGATCAACCGGGCCGGGACGACGATCCTGATGGTGACGCACGATCGCGAGATGGTCGACAAGATGCGCAAGCGCGTGATCCAGCTCGACCTGGGGCGCCTCGCGCGAGACGAGCGCCGCGGCGGCTACTCGGTGTCGGAGTGAGGCGGGCGTGAGGCTCAGGCTCGTCTTCTCCGAGGCGCTGCGCTCGCTGGCTGCGAGCATGTCGACCACGGTCGCCGCGACGCTGACCGTCCTGATCGGCATGTTCGTGCTCGGGTTGACGATCGCGCTCGGAACGTGGGTGTTGTCCTGGTCGGATCACGTCAAGAAGGAGCTGCTGGTCAAGGTCTACTTCCAGCCCGACGCGACGCCGAAGGAGGTCGAGAGCGTCCGCCTGCTGCTCGCCAAGAACGAGCAGGTGAAGAGCTTCACGTTCGTCTCCGAGCGGAAGGCGCTGCAGATCATGCGCAAGCGTTTCCCGGAGCTGACGAAGGACCTCTCCTACAACCCGCTTCCGGCCTCGTTCGAGGTGATCCCGGTCGCGGCGGAGTTCAACGACGACGTGCGGCTCGCCGTCCTGCACGGCGGGCCCGGCGCGAAGAAGCCGGCCGGCGTCGAGCAGGTGAAGGACGGCGGGGAGACCGCGAAGCGGATCCTCCACGTCGGCTCGATCGTGGAGGTCGTCTTCCTGATCGGGCTGGTCGTCCTGCTGGTCGCCTCGACGCTCTTGATCGCCAACACGATCCGGCTCTCGATCTTCGCGCGGAGGCGAGAGATCGAGGTGATGAAGCTGGTCGGCGCGACGAACTGGTTCGTGCGCGGGCCGTTCATGCTGGAGGGGCTGATCTGCGGGCTGCTCGGCTCGGTGGCGGCGATTCTGCTTCTGATCGTCGGCAAGGAGGTCGTCCTCGAGGCCCTCGACATCGCGAGCGTCCAGAACAACAAGGACGTCCAGGCGCTCGCCTTCGAGCTGCAGGCGCTGGCGATCCTCGGCGCCGGGCTGCTGCTCGGGGCAGCCGGCTCGGGCCTGACGCTGCACAGGTTCCTGCGGGTCTGAGCGGCGTCGGCCCGCTCCAGGCCTCGCACCCTCTTCCGGGGCCACCCCGTGCCTCCTCCCGCTTCGAGCGTAGCGTGGAAACCGTGACAGGTGTGAAACGGGTCTGTCACAACACTGCGAAAACTCCGGGCGCATGACCAGGCGCGACCCGACCCCGGACGCCGGCGCCCCCGATCCCCGCTCGACGCGCACCGTCGTCGAGATCGCGACTCGCGGCCGCCTGGTCGTCGGTGAGCCGTTCTTCGTCCCGGGCGTCCCGATCGTGATCGACCGGAAGGGTCTCGGCGACGCTCGCCCGGGCGACCTCGCCGTAGTGCGCACCGGCCGTGGCCGAGCGCGCGTCGACGCCGTTCTCGGCCCCGCGAAGCGCATCGAGAACGTGCTCGAAGGGCTGCTCGTCGAGCGCGGCGAGCGCCACCCGTTCGAGCCGCACACGCCGCCGCCTCCCTCGCTCGACGGCCGCGTCGACCTGCGCGACGTACCGACGTTCACGATCGACCCCGAGACGGCCAAGGACTTCGACGACGCGATCTCCGTCCGCCCCGACGGCGATGACGGCCGCCTGCGCGTCCTCGTCCACATCGCCGACGTCGCCCACTTCGTCCCCGCCGGCTCGCCGCTCGACGCGGGAGCGGCGGCGCGTGCGCTGTCCGTCTACGTCCCGGGGCTCGTCGCGCCGATGCTTCCCCCCGAGCTCGCGGACGACCTCTGCAGCCTCCGCCCCTACGAGGATCGCCTGTGCGCCACCGTCGAGGTGCTCTTCGACTCGGCGCTCGCGCCGGGCGAGCCTGCCTGCTACCGCTCGGTCATCCGCAGCCGGGCGCGCCTGACGTACTCGCAGGCGGAGGCGATCCTCGCCGGTCGCGAGCGTGCCGAGCCGGACGTCGCCGAAGGCCTTCGGCTCGCAGAGCGCGTCGCCGAGGAGCTCCGCCGCCGCCGCTTCGCGCGCGGCGCGCTCCGCATCGAGGCGCCCGAGGTGACGTTCGCCTTCGACGGCGAGGGTGGCGTCGAGCGCGCCTGGCTCGAGCGCGAGCCGCACGCGCACATGCTGGTCGAGGAGCTGATGATCCTCGCGAACGAGGCCGTGGCGAGCCTGCTCGCCGGCCGCCGCAGAAGCGCACTCTTCCGCGTCCACGAGCCGCCCGACCCGCAGTCGGTCGAGCGCCTGCTGTCGATGCTCGCCGACCTCGAGGTGCCGACGCCCCCGGCGCCGGACCGCGACCACCTCTCGCCGGCGGAGGCCGCGCGCGTCGCGGCCGCCGCCTCGGAGCGCGTCGACGACTACGTCCGACGATCGGGTCGCGGCACCGCGGCGTTTCCGGCGCTCGTGCTCCGCTCGCTGCAGCAGGCGCGCTACGACCCGCGCAACCTCGGCCACTCGGGGCTGGCCAGCGCAGCCTACTGCCACTTCACGTCGCCGATCCGCCGCTACCCGGACGTCGTCTGCCACCGCGCCCTCCTGCGCGAGCTCGGGGTCTCCGACGACCCCGTGCCCGACGACCTCGGGGGCCTCGCCGAGCACGCGTCGGCGCGAGAGCGCGAGGCCGCCTCCGTCGAGTACACGGCCGACGAGATCTGCCTCGCGTGGCTCCTCGGGGACACGCTGTTCGAGCGCGGCTGGGACGCCACGTTCGAGGGCGAGATCACAGGGCTGATCGGCTCCGGCCTGTTCGTCCGCTTCGAGGAGGTGTTCGACGGCTACGTACCCGCCCGGTTCCTCGGCGGCGACTACTTCGAGCTCAATGTCCTTGGCACGGCAATGCAGGGGCGACGCGGCGGACGTGCGTACCGGCTGGGCGACGCGATCGAGGTGCGCGTCGAGTCGATCGACCGGGCCGACGGCAGGGTCGAGCTCCGCCTGGCCGAGCGCGCCGGGGAGACCGCGGCGCCGCCCGGCGGCCGCGTGATAAGAAGACGCACGTGACCGGCGTCGGCCGCAGCAGCCGTCTCTCCTCGATCCCGCTGTTCGCGGACCTGTCCGAGGACGCTCTCGACCGGCTCGCCGCGATCGCGACCGAGGCCGAGTGCCCGGCGGGGATGGTGCTCGCCCTGCCCGGCGACCCGGGCTCGGGCATGTTCGTGATCGAGGAGGGGACCGTCGTCGTCGAGCTGCGCGGTCGCGACGTCGAGCTGGGGCCAGGGGAGTTCTTCGGCGAGCTGGCGTTGCTCGTGCCCGACTCGGCGCGCGTCGCACGAGTGCGCGCCAGGACCGACGTCCGCGTCCTTGCCGTCGCGCGCGCCGATTTCGCCCGGCTCCTCGAGGAGGAGCCTCGGATCGCGGTCGCGATGCTGCCGGTGCTGGCGCGGCGGCTCGCCGCGGAGGTCCAGGGCTCGAGCCAGACATGAAGCTCGAAGGCATCCACCACGTGACGGCGATCACGGGCGACGCGCCGCGCAACGTCGACTTCTACACGCGCGTGCTGGGGCTCCGCCTCGTCAAGAAGTCGGTCAACCAGGACGACCCGACCGTCTACCACCTGTTCTATGCGGACGAGCGCGGGAGCCCGGGCGCCGACATCACGTTCTTCGAGTACCCGGGCGCGCGGCGGGGCCGTCCCGGCGACGGGATGATCCACCGCGTGCTCTGGCGTGTTACCTCGGAGCAGGCGCTCGACTTCTGGCAGGAGCGGCTCGCGCGGGAAGGCGTGGACGCAGCGCGGAGCACGCAGAGCCTCGTCCTCTTCGACCCCGAGGGCTTCGCGCACGAGCTCGTCGTCTCCGACGCGCCCGACGAGCCGCTGATCGCCGACCATCCCGAGATCCCCGCGGAGCTCGCGCTCCAGGGCTTCGAGGGCGTCCGCGCCTACGCGAGCGAGCCCGAGCGGGGCCGGACGCTGCTCGAGCAGTTCCTCGGCTTCGAGTCCGACGGGGACGGTTGGGAGGTGCGCGGCGAGCGTCGCGGGTCGACGTTCGCCTACGACCCGCCGCCCGCGGAGCACGGGCTGGGGGGAGCGGGCACGATCCACCACGTGGCGTGGGCCTCCCTCGACGAGGACCACGGCGACTGGCAGCGCCGCGTCGCGCTCTCCGGCGCGCAGCCGACGCCGGTCATCGACCGCTTCTGGTTCAAGTCGATCTACTTCCGCGAGCCGAGCGGCGTGCTCTTCGAGATCGCCTCGCTCGGCCCCGGTTTCGACGTCGACGAGCCGCTCGAGCACCTCGGCGAGACCGTCGTCTTGCCGCCGGCGTTCGAGCATCTGCGCGAGCACCTCGAGAAGGTGTTGACGCCGCTCCCGAACCCGCGCGCGAGCTGGGCCGCTCGGTGAGCGGCGACGCGCTCGCTCGCGTCGTCCGTCCCAGCGCCGGCGAGCCCGAAGGAGCGCTCGTGCTCCTGCACGGACGGGGCGCCGACGAGAACGACCTCCACCCGCTCCTCGACATGCTCGACCCGGAGCGCAGGCTCCTCGGCGTCACACCGAGGGCGCCGCTCTCCCTGCCGCCCGGCGGGGCCCACTGGTACCGGGTGCGCGAGATCGGCTTTCCCGACCCGTCGACGTTCACGTCGAGCTACGAGCTCGCGTCCCGTTGGCTCGACGACCAAGCGGTCGAGACCGGGATCCCGCTCGAGCGCACCGTGCTCGGCGGCTTCTCGCAGGGCGCCGTCATGAGCTACGCGCTCGGCCTGGGCCGCGGCCGGCCGCGCCCCGCGGCGGTGCTCGCTCTGAGCGGCTTCGTCCCGACCGTCGAGGGCTTCGAGCTCGACGTCACCGAGCTCCCGCCGGTGGCGATCGGGCACGGCACCTACGACGAGGTGATCTCGGTCGAGTGGGGGAGGCGCGCTCGAGCGCTGCTGGAGGGCGCGGGCGCGTCGATCCTCTACCGGGAGTCGCCGGTCCCGCACACGATCGACCCCCGCTTCCTGCGCGAGCTGTCCGGCTGGGCGCTCGAGATCGTCGGACTGCGGTCGGCCACCCGGGCCGACGGGGGCTAGCCGCACCTCGGGTCGACGGGGAAGCCGTAACGACGGCGCCCCTGCACAGGACTAGTAGGGTCACACCATGCCGATCGTGATCGCATACTCGCTCGCGGCTCTGCCCGTGGCGGCGCTCCTCGGCCAGCTCGTCCGGCTCGCCGTCAACGGCGCGCCGTCGTCACGCCCCTAGACTTCGGGGCATGGCCAAGCCCCGGGGCGAGAAGCTGATCGCCGACAACCGCCGCGCCCGGCACGAGTACCACTTGCTCGAGCGGGTCGAGGCCGGCCTCGCGCTGCACGGGACCGAGGTGAAGGCGCTCCGGGAAGGTCGGGCGACCCTGTCCAGGGCCTTCGCGGAGTTCCGCGACGGCGAGGCGTGGCTCGTCGGCGCGCACATCTCGGCCTACGACAAGGGCTCGCACGCGAACCACGACCCCGATCGCGACCGGAAGCTGCTCCTCCACCGCCGCGAGATCGACCGGCTCGCCGGGCGCGCCAGCGAGCGCGGGCTGACGCTCGTCCCGACGCGGCTCTACTTCAAGGACGGGCGCGCTAAGGTCGAGATCGCGCTCGCCCGCGGCAAGGAGCTGCGCGACAAGCGACGCGACATCGCCAAGCGCGAGGCCGACCGGCAGATCGAGCGTGCGCTGAAGCAGCGCCGCTGACCTGACCTACGAGCTGAGGAAGAGACGGTACGCGGCGTTCCGCGTCTCGTCGGTGAACGGGTAGCCGAGCCGGCGCAGCGACTCCCGGAACCGCCTGCGGTCGGCCGGGGGAACCTGGATGCCCGCGAGCACGCGGCCGGGGTCGGCGCCGTGGTTCCGGTAGTGGAAGAGGCTGATGTTCCACGTGGCGGCCAGGCTGTCGAGGAACTGCATCAGCGCGCCCGGCCGCTCGGGGAACTCGAAGCGGTACAGCACCTCGTGCTCGGCGCGGGCACGGCCGCCGACGAGATGGCGCAGGTGGAGCTTCGCCATCTCGTTGTCGGAGAGGTCGAGCGTCGGGATGCCGTGCCGCTCGAGGTTGGCGAGCAGGCGGGCGATCTCGTCCCGGTCGCGCACCTCGACGCCGACGAAGACGTGCGCCTCGCTCGGGTCGTCGTAGCGGTAGTTGAACTCCGTGATGTTGCGGCGGCCGACCAGACGGCAGAACGCCTTGAAGCTGCCGGGCCGCTCCGGGATCGTCGCCGCGAAGACGCCCTCGCGCTCCTCGCCCAGCTCCGCGCGCTCCGCCACGAAGCGAAGGCGGTCGAAGTTCACGTTCGCTCCGGACAGGAGCGCGACGAGCATCCGGCCCGAGATCCGCTCGCGGGCCGCGTAGCGTTTCGCGCCCGCGACGGCGATCGCACCGGCCGGCTCGACGACGGCCCGCGTGTCCTCGAACACGTCCTTCATCGCCGCGCAGATCTCGTCCGTGTCCACCAGCACGACCTCGTCGACGTAGCGCCGAGCCAGCCGGAACGTCTCTTCGCCCACCTGGCGGACTGCGACGCCGTCCGCGAACAGGCCGACGTGGGCCAGCGTCACGCGCCGCCCCGCTCGCAGGGAGCGCTCCATCGCGTTCGCGTCCGACGGCTCGACCCCGACGATCCTCGTCCTCGGCTGGAGCCGCTTGACGTACGCCGCGACCCCGGCGATCAGGCCTCCGCCGCCGACCGGGACGAAGATGACGTCGATCGGCTCGCGGCGCTGCCGCAGCACCTCGATCCCGATCGTGCCCTGGCCGGCGATCACGTCCGGGTCGTCGTACGGGTGGACGAACGTCAGCTTTCGGCGGCGAGCGAGCCGCATCGCCTCGACGTACGAGTCGTCGAAGGTGTCGCCGTCGAGCACGACGTCCGCGCCGAGCGCGCCGACCGCGTCGACCTTGATCTGCGGCGTCGTCTCGGGCATCACGATCGTGGCGCTCGTGCCCAGCCGGCGCGCGGCGAGGGCAACGCCCTGCGCGTGGTTGCCGGCCGAGGCCGCGACCACGCCTCGCCGGAGCGCCGCCGGGGAGAGGCGCGACATCTTGTTGTAGGCGCCCCGGAGCTTGAACGAGAAGACGGGCTGCAGGTCCTCCCGCTTGAGCAGCACCCGGTTGCCCAGGCGCGCCGACAGGAGCGGCGCCGCCTGGAGCGGCGACTCGATCGCGACGTCGTAGACGTTCGCGTTCAGGATCGCCTCCAGGTAGTCGATCTCGCGGGCCACGCCGGGCTACTTTTCGCGCGCTGCGCGAAGTCCCTGCATCCAGGCTACAATCCAACCGAACAGACATACGGGGGCGACCAGGTTTCGACGTGGTCGGTTCTCCGGCTGAGTTGCGAGTCGAGGTCCCCGGTCGGCCTCGTAAAACAACCGGGAACAACGTAAGTGCGGATCGTGAACTCGCACTCGCTGCCTAAGTAATTAGACAGCGCGTCGCTCCGAATTCGGCCCGTGGTTCGGGTAGCGGCGTCAGATAACGGGCTGGCCCCGAAGGAGAGCCCCTCGCCG
>Ga0073934_10008670_pt1 | contig 13464 bp, 7 predicted proteins | sample LarsenN4metaG_FD_76834 | JGI IMG/M metagenome (GOLD analysis project Ga0073934, IMG submission 76834) | Hot spring sediment bacterial and archeal communities from British Columbia, Canada, to study Microbial Dark Matter (Phase II) - Larsen... ...
TCACTCATCATTCATAATTCATAATTCATAATTCATAATTCATAATTCATAATTTCCCATGCAAATCCGTCGCCGTCCACCAAATCCAACTGTTGCAGTGTCTAATTTAAGATATCAGGTTGCCACTCCTGATGCTGAACCAAGAAACATCCTCGAAAAAATTGTTTGGCAAAAAGAAGAAGAAGTAGACCAAATGCGGGAAAAGCAACCCTTACAGGAGTTGCAAAAGCAAGCTTTAACTGCACCGGCTACCCGTGATTTTGTGGCGGCGCTACGAGATGGAAAGACTAAACCAGCTTTAATTGCTGAAGTCAAAAAAGCTTCTCCCAGCAAAGGTGTGATCAGAGAAGATTTTGATCCAGTGGCGATCGCTTTGCAATATCAACAAGGCGGCGCTAGTTGCATTTCTGTATTAACAGATGAAAAATTCTTTCAAGGTAGCTTTGATAATTTAGCTAAAATCCGCACTGCTGTGGATTTACCGTTGCTGTGTAAGGAATTTATTATCTATCCCTATCAAATGTATCTAGCCCGCGTTCTTGGTGCAGATGCAGTTTTGCTGATTGCAGCTATCCTCAGCGATCAGGATTTACAATACTTTGTTAAAATTGCCAATACTCTCAAAATGGCAGCATTAATTGAAGTCCACACTTTAGCAGAACTTGACCGTGTGTTAGCTATAGATGGTGTTTCTTTAGTAGGTATTAATAATCGTAACCTCGAAGATTTTTCTGTTGATTTACAAACCACTTGTGAGCTTTTATCAGCAAGAGGTAAAAATTTGCAGGAACGGAACATTATTGTTGTGAGTGAGTCAGGACTACATACACCTGATGACCTGCATGTGGTAAAAAAAGCAGGCGCTTCTGCTGTCCTGATTGGTGAATCATTAGTTAAACAACCAGATCCAGAATTAGCGATTGCTAATCTTTTCACCAAATATTAATTACTTGAGTCAAGCCAGTATTCCAATATGAACATAATTAAACGTAAAATGCTTATGCCCATAAACTAGATAGGTTCAGCCTTTCTTCTTGTGCCATCTGCCTTCTACTTATGTAACAATTTACTGATTAACAAACAGTCTTGGATTGGAAATCAAAATAAAAAATAAACTTCATGGAGCAAATTCCTCTGCCTTCACCCATCCACTACGAACTCATACTGCAATTACTAGAAAGACAAACAATGTTAGCAGTAAGTAATAATCCAGAACTGCGAAATCAAGTCAATCAGCTAATTATTACTCTCCGCAAAGCTGCTGTGCAACAAAAACATCTAGAAGAAATTTGCCAAGGTTCATCAATGACTGTTGATCACCGTTGGTCACTTAATCATCTGAGTGGCGAACACGTATCTTCATTTGAATAAGCAAAAGCAACAGAGACTGCGTATGGTAGGGGAAGGTGAACCCCGACCAACGCAAACTTCATCCAGTTATACTAACTCTGTGTAAACTGAATTAGTAAAACTCCAGACTAACGAGTATATTTTAGGCTCTCTATCTTGCCTAAGAATTTTTCTGTGAAAATACTCATCACAGTCCGTTTACGAACATTGATATTAGCGTTCAAAGACATGCCAGACTGGAGAGGGATTTCTTTGCCGTTAACGTTAATCGATTGTTTTGATAAGCGAATTTCAGCCGGGAAACGGTAGTATGGAGTGTTTTGATCAGGTGGTAAAGCATCAGAACCAATCCGAACTACTTCGCCTCGAATATCACTAAATTCTGTGTAGGGGAAAGAATCAATCCGCACATCAACGGGCATTCCATTTTTGACAAAGCCAATATCATTGTTGGTGATAAAAACTTGAGCAACAAGATTTTCTGGCGGCACGATTTTGAGAATGGATTCGCTGGTATTGTAGACGTAACCAGAACTACGAGGCTTAAGATCAAAAACAATTCCACTAGTTGTAGCTCGAATTTCTTGATATTTTAGGGTCGAAAGAATTTCGCTAATTTCGCCATCAATTTCTTGGATGCGTTTTTTATTTTCGACCATCACTTTGGTGAGTTGACTATCTATTTCAGCAATGCGCTTTTCGTTCTCGGCAATTTTACTGAGTAAATCTTCTTTAGATAGAGCGATCGCATTTTCTAATTTCTTTTGTGATTGTGCGATCGCCAGCCGCAAACGTTGTTCTTCTTGCACAAGGCGGTTAACTTCAGCTTTGCTAGCGTCTGCTGTTTGGCGCTTTTCTAGATAAGGTAAGCGAGCAAAGGCTCCTTTTTTCACCAAAGTGTTTAAATTATCGGCAATTTCCAAATTTGTTGCCAGACTACCCCTCGCACTCGTTAATTGGACTTGCACTTGATTTAACTGCTTGGTTAATTGTTCTACGTCTAGCCGTGCTGTGGCAAGGCGAGAGTCTCTTTCTGTTTGTCTGTTAATCAAACGTTCTCGCAAGTCTGGATCAAGGTTACGTATTGCTGTCTCACCCAGCAATTCTGCACGATAAAGTTCATTTTCCCGTACCAAGGCAACACGGTTTTCTGTGAGTGATGCTAACTCTGGTGATATCTGGAACTCTCTTGTAGTAGAATTAGCTGTTGCAGTTCGCATCTGGGTACGGTAAAAATTATTTTCTCGTACTATGCTGGCTCGCACTTGTTGCAGTGAGCGTAGTTTTGCTTGGGCAACTGTGGGGTCAAAACTAACCAAAAGATCGCCTTTTTCGACTCTTTGTCCTTCCTGAACATGAATTTTGTTGATCACTCCCCCCACTGGTGCTTGAATTTCTTTCACTAAACCTTTGGGTTCGAGTTTTCCTTGCACGGGAACAGATTCATCGATTTTGGCAGTACAAGCCCAAACTACTGCAAAACTGGTCACACCGACAATGCTCCAAACAATAGCATGTGACCAGACACGGGATTGTTTTAAAATGACCGGCTGATCAAAGTCATGTGTCTCACTAGGTGTATCACGAGGTATGGTAATTCCCGAACTGAAAATTGCTGTACTTCCTTGCAACAGCAATTGCCATTGACGTTGGGTTTTTGGCAGACGCTTCCAAATAAATACTAATCCCCCAGCTGTCAGCAAAAACATGAAACCACCCAAAGGCAAGAAAATAGATGTTTGGCTTGGGGCAGCTTCTAAGTAATTTACATGGTAATTGTTGTTTTGATTTTGGTTTTGATTTGTGTTTTGGCGATCGCTTTGATTTACCAAATTATCTGCTTGACTTGTGCTTGAATTTATGCTTTCTTGGCTGCTCTGAGCTACAAAACTATCTCCGGGGTCAGTTTTAGTAGTTTTAACCTTGGGTGGGGATGGTTGGAGTGCCTGCCAAGTTGTAGCATCAACAACACCTCCAGCAGAGTCTAATACTTTCTCTTCCTGAAATTCAATAACTGCTGCTTGGGTAAGTACACCGAATTTACCATCAATTGCACCGTGATAATGTCCCAATTTTTGCAGCTGAGTTTGCAGTTGGGAAACAGCTGTACCTTGACTACCAAGTTGCAATCTCGGTTGGTTTGATGGTGAAAAACTTACTTTAGTGGCTTCCGGTTCAGTCACACAGTTATGCAAATCTGGGTTTGATGGAGTTGTTATTTCATCTACCAGAATTTGCTCACAATGATTAGCAGGTGTTTCGGGGGTATTAAGTGACGCTTCTGAACAGTTTGTACAAGCTAGCAGCAACAAAGATGGATCAAGCATGGTTTTGTTTTATGTAGAGGAGGTGTAGTAGGAGGTAGGGAGGTGGGGAGTGGGAGGATAAGGGAAGGGAGAAAATTGACTATTGACCCTTGACTACTCTTCTTGCCCTTGTTGTTGATAGAGACAGTAATACCGTCCTTTCATGGCCATGAGTTCTTCATGGGTTCCTTGTTCAGCGATCGCACCCCGATCCATGATGATGATGACATCGGCATTTTTGACGGTGTTCAGACGGTGGGTGATGAAGAAGACAGTGCGACCACTAAAGACTTCCATGAGGTTGCGACATACTTGTTGTTCTGATTGGTAATCTAAAGCGCTGGTGGCTTCGTCTAAAATCAGTAGTCGCGGATTTTGTAAAATTGTACGGGCGATGGCGATACGTTGCCGTTGTCCACCGGAAAGGGCAGAACCCCGTTCTCCCACGCTGGTGTTGTAGCCGTTGGGTAGTGCCATGATGAAATCATGGGCGGCGGCTGCTTTGGCAGCTGCAATAATTTCTTCGGTAGTTGCTTCTGGGCGAATGAGGGCGATGTTTTCTTGAATCGTTCCTTCAAATAATAGGGTATCTTGTAGCACCATGCCAATTTGACGGCGCAGGGAATTTAACTCTACTTTCCTAACGTCATAACCATCTATCTGAATTTGCCCTGTCAATGGTTCGTAGAGCCTGGGTAATAGTTTTGTCATTGTACTTTTACCGGAACCACTTTGGCCGACGATGCCGACGAAAGTACCAGGGGCAATATCAAGATTGATATTGAGCAGTTGCAAAGCATCGTCAGGATTGAAACCAAAGGAAACGTTTGTGTATTTGACTGCGCCTTGAATTTCCGGTAAGGGGATATTGTGGCGATCGCTTGGCTGTACTTCCGGTGCGGTATCTAAGACATCACCCAGACGTTCGATGGATAATGCCACTTCTTGAAAGTTCTGTGAAAGTTGAATCAGACGTAACAAGGGACTGGTAACATAACCAGCAATGATGCGAAAGGCGATTAATTGACCAAGGGTAAGTTGATTCGAGATCACTAAATGAGCGCCTACCCACAACAATACAAAACTAGAGAATTGATTTAAAAATCCACTGATGGAGTTGGCGGTGCTGGAAGTTAGTACGTTCTTAAATCCAGCGCTGATGTAGCGGGTATAGCGATCGCGCCATTGCCAACGGGATTTTAATTCAATATTCTGGGCTTTGACTGTTTGAATGCCGGTGAGTACCTCAACTAAATAAGATTGGGTATCAGCATAGCGTTCGGCTTTTTTGCGTAATTGTCGCTGGACGACGGGAACCACCAAAGTTGTCAACAGGGCAAACAATGGGACACAAGCCAGTGCAACTAGTGTCAGCACCCAACTATAAAACAGCATGACGGCGATATAAATCACTGAAAACACCGCATCTAGCACCACTGTCAACGCTGTTCCTGTGAGGAAAGAACGAATATTTTCTAATTCATTAATCCGCCCTGCCAATTCGCCGACGCGGCGGCGTTCAAAGTAACTTAGGGGCAATCGCAACAGATGTTCAATGACTTCTGAACCCAGGCGGATATCAATTCGGTTGGTGGTATCGGCAAATAAATAGGTACGCAGACTCGTCAAGATGGCTTCAAATACTGCAATGACAAGCAAGAAAATCCCCAAAATATCGAGAGTATCGAGGCTTTTTTGCATCAAGACGTTATCGATGATGATCTGGGTAATGATTGGGTTTGCCAAGCCAAATACTTGCACAAAAAACGAAGCAACTAGAACCTCAATCAATACCAAGCGGTATTTGTAGATGGAAGGTAAAAACCAACGCAGACTAAATTTTTCTGGACGTTCCTCTTCTGGTTTTTCGATAACTAAGACTTGTCCTGATTGTCCCCAGATTTTGCCAAACTCCACCAGAGAATAATAAGAAATGCCTGTTTCTGGGGCAGCAACGACGATTTCATGTTCTGTGATTTTATACAGTAAGGCCAAGCTTTCTTGCCAGTAAATGATGGCTGGCGCACTCAAACGATTGATGACGTTAGCAGGAACTTTGACTAACTGGGCTTGCAAACCCATCATTTCGACAATAGCCCCTGCTACTTGTAGGGAAATCTGCTTGTTCGATTTGAGTTGATTTGTCAAGACTTTGCGAATTAAATCCCGGCGAAAAGAACCCCCTAAGATGCGATGTAACATCTGGAAACACGCCAAGGAAACATCAAGGAGTCCTTGTCCTGATACAAAAATGCTGTCTGGTGGTGCGATATGTTCGACAGCAGGATTCGGTGGGTATTCTGGGGCGGGGGAGATTGCCAGAGTGGAAGTATTGTCTTTGTTAGCTTTCTCGTTATTAGACTTCCAGGGAATACCAATTAAGCGGATTTCGGTGTCACTGTGCCAAATATCTGGATGGTTGTTATCTATCAATAATCGACTACCAACGCTCATTCCATCGAACATACCAGCGCTGATTAGCCAGAGGTGGTCATCATTAAATTTCTGGGAATCTACTTTCCCTGGTGGCAGATTCACCACCGTTATTTGTTGCCAAAGCTGACGGACTAAGTCTTTTAAATCGGTAGCTGCATCTGCTTGTCGTTGGAGTTCCAAACTCAGGAGGTCAAAGACTTCTGTGATCTGAGGACGCGATCGCACTGCTTGGGCAAACTCTGGTTCTTTGGCCATTAATTGCAGAAATTCTTCTGCTTCCAGAGTAATAGCAATGACTTCGCTAGAAGCGATCGCTGCTTCGCAACTTACCCCACGTAATAATCCTAGCCAACCCAGGAACTCTCCTGGCTCTACCACCGTCAAACTCACCTGAGCAGCCCGACGTTGGTCGTAGCCCAATAGCCGCGCTTGTCCTTGATAAATTATCATCACTTGCGCTGGCATTCTTTCCCTCACCAACATCCACTGTCCAGTACGATATTGCAACAGTTGGCATTTCGCTGCAATTGTTTCTAAGGTGGCAGACGATAGTTTGCTGAAAGGGGGAGTGTCGGCTAAGAATTTTATGATGTCGGTTTGGGTAATAGCTGGCTTCATCTAAATTTCTCCTAGAAACTCCCACACAACAAGCATGGTCTATCCACCAACTTTTAGGGGTCGGTGGCGCTTTAGATAATGGGAAGAACATGTGCGATTTTTCTTGTCTCCTTTCCTCACAACCTCACTTCACAGTTATCAGTAAAATCCTTGGGTTTTAGTCCTCTACCATACGCCTTGATAACTGCGGCTAGTACTGTTCACTTCACTGAATTTAATGTTCCAGGTCTCCACGGAGTGGGCAATCTGGGTTTTCATAAACCTGGGTAGTGTTGGTAATTTATGCTGCTACAGTTTCCATAACCTGGCTGGAAGATTGTAGGCGCGTTTGAACTTGTTTTTGTATCCAGGTTTCAAAGAGTTCATCTAATAACTGCTGCTGCATAGCGTCATTTAACTGTGCAGGCATTAATTTTTCTAGGCGAATGATGACAAACCACTCGGCTATAGCCCGTGGTTCCCAGAGTTGACCCGGTTGACTGATCGATAAAATTTGTTGAATGACTGGATGGGGTTGAGATAAGGGAACTGGCCCCAAAACTCCTCCTGTTTTTGCTTCTGGCCCTTGGGAATATTTCTCGGCGGCACTCGCAAAAGATTGTTCTCCTTCACAAATGCGAAAATACAATTCCTGGGCTAGTCCTTCGTCTTTGGTGCGAATTAGAGAATACACGACCTGATCTAGGTTGGCTTTGCGTTGCAGAAAGTAAGACTCTAATTTTCTGCCCCACATGAGAAGTTGAAATTTTTTGATCAGCACCGGACGGATTGCTAATTCTTGCATTTCTGCTTCTGTTAGCTGGTGCTGTTGCAACCATGCTTGTTGTTCCTCTGGTGAGGTGAGTTGATAACGCGCCCTAAAACTGGCGATCGCTGCTTGCTTCTCTGCTTCTGTGCAATTAAAAGGCGCGATCGCCTCGTCTATGACTTTGGCGCGTAATACCTGCGGCAACAACTGATAACGATGTAGCAAAGACAATAATTGATTTGCCTGAAGTACTTCGTTACCCACTTGCAAGGTTTGTATCGTCATAATTCCTAGCTTGCGCGATTCGTTGTTCTCAATGTTTGAAAATCTGAAATGTCTCACCAAGGGCAAGACTAGTCAGAAAGTCAATCTACAAATAGTTATAGTTAGACCCTGTCTCTATTGATTTACATCGAGTTTTTGATTGCATCAGGAAAATTTTTAATAAGACTTTGTCAATTTTTTACCCTGACTCTCGGGAAACTTTACCAAAACATTACATTCTATACTGATTTGCAATTTTTTTGACAAAAGCTTGTTACTCTTTTTGCGGTAAAGACTTTCTTAAAAATATTTTTTTTGTAATTAAAAGTACTTGATAGAGCGATTTTTGCTTCCCTGATTGGCAGATATATTAAAAGCTAATTATGCAAAATGGCCGAATAATATCAATTTTCCCATATAAAAGGACATTCAAAATATATGTATAAATTGTATTTTTGCCGTCTTGTGACAGTTGAATGACCGTCACAAGGCAAGCGCGAGAAAAGCTACAGTAGCTTTTATTCTGAGTGAATGAACAATTTCGTAGTCACTGCTTTTTTGCTGTTGTCGCAACAATATTTTGAGGTCAAGTATCCTGCGGGAAACTGCTCTTAGGGCATATACACCATTTCTTGTTCAAGAATTGCTGCAAGCATTGCATTAGTCACTTGTTCTTATATACGTGCGTACATACAAATGACTAATAGCAAAACAGATGAATTACTAGCTTCTCCGTACACCAGGAAAAAGCAATTACAAGTAATTCTCACTTTGGCTGTGTTGATAAATTTCCCGTAGGTATCCCAGGGAATCTACCATTTGGCGTTCATTAAAGGGATAATCATGGCGAATACTTTAGGTACAAACCTAAGTGGAGTTTCTGACCAGTCTAGCGGATTACCATTTTTGGACCACTTCAAAACTGCTAGTGACTGGATGCCTCAAAATTCCAAAATAGGGGAAAAGCCGCAAGGAATTCAACTGGATTTAGATCAAACTGGTTGGGTAAAATCCTTACCTAATTCAGGAGTTAGTACTTGGCAGCACAAAAGCTTGGGTACAAAAGACAATGGATTAGATAGCGGCAATGGCAGTAACCTATTTTCTCAAACACAAGATAGGCAATTCCTCAATAATGAGGGCATAGATAGAGATGTTCTGACTGGCATCAAAGACAATGGTATCAAGGAATTCAGCAATATAAAGCCTAATTCTGATACTCAACCAGAAACTACAACTTCAGATATTCTAGGCACGAGTATCAACTTCAGCGACTCTACTCGCGAACCAGCTGTTCTAGCAGCAACTACAGACTCGAGTCAGTCTAATAACTCCGGGAATGTCTACTACGTTTCACCCAATGGCAGCGATGATAATCCAGGTACACTTGATAAACCCTGGAAAACTGTAAACCATGCAGTGAATGAAAAATCTCCTGTTCAGTCAGGTGACACGATTCTAGTTCAACCCGGCACTTACACGGAAATCATCACCCTGGGTAAATCTGGTGATAGTAAGTTGGGTGACATCACACTCAAAGCCAATGGTGATGTTACCTTGCGTGATCCTGACCCAAAGAGTGGTTTTTTCCGGGAAGGAGTAATTCAGTCAGCTGGCAAAGGTAATTGGGTGATTGATGGCTTCCGAATTGAAAACACATCCTGGGCGGGAATTTCTTTACGTGACGCCTACAACATGACGGTGCAAAATAATCACACCTTCGAGACTGGTGCTTCTGGGATCATCGTCATGCCAGATACCTACTATGAAGGTGGGGAAGGCGAAGTGACGAGTAAAAATATCAAGGTGTTAAATAACACTGTAGAACGAGCAAGCTGGATCTGGAAGGGTAACGCTGCCAAACAAGGCAATATCAACGACGGTTTCGACCTCACAACTGGAACACAAGAATCATTGAGTATCTGGGGTGTTGATGGTTTCGAGGTGGCTCATAACACTGTCAAAGAAGGCAACCGCGAAGGTATTGATATCAAAACTGGCTCCCGCAATGGTTCTGTCCACCACAATATTGTTACTGGTCAAGCCATAGTTAGTGGTACACCCGATGGCTATAGCGGCGGTCCTGCCCTATATATTGAAGGTAACCGCGCTGACATGTTCAACATTGATGTTTACAACAATGTTGTTGCCAATAATACTGCTGGTGGACTTGTGATTACGGATGAAGTTCCCAATCAAGGAGATGTGTCTGATATCCGTGTCTACAACAACATTGTTCTTGATAACGGTAAGGATGGGGTGAATAGTGGTCAAGGAATTGGTGTCAGCAGTAATGTGAGTGATGTTGAAATTGTCAACAATACCGTTGATGGCAATGTTCAAGGTTTCTTAATCGATGGTTCTGACAACTATGGCGGTTATAAACCAAAGAACATTCTGGTTCGCAACAATATCTTTGCGAATAGCAGTTTTCGTAATGGGTTTGTTGAAGATGCTGAGAATGTCACCCTAGACCACAACTTATTTACGAATAAGTTTGAAAAAGTCTATGAAACCGGCAATGGCGTGAGTAATTTGCAAGCTGAGAACAATACGCAGACAGATTCGGTTGGATTTGCCGACTTAGAAGGCAATAATTTCAATCTCACAGCAGATTCACCAGCAATTGATGCTGGTTCCGCAGTGATCGCTGATTACGCAAAGCTGGATTACAACGGCAAACAACGCGGTCAAGGTAAGGGCGTTGATATAGGTGCTTATGAGTTCCAGTCTTAGGTAAAACCTTTGTGCTTAGGTGTTTTGGTATAGGAGTGTGGTGTGTAGGGGAAAAACCATTTGGCGTTAATCAAAGGGATAATCATGGCGAATACTTTAGGCGTAAACCTGCATGGAGTTTCTTACTGGTCTAGCCAATTACCATTTTTGGATCACTTCAAAACGGCCAGTGACTGGATGCCTCAAAATTCCAAAACAGGAGACAAGCCGCAAGGAATTCAACTGGATTTAGATGAAAATGGTTGGGTAAAATCCTTACCTAAATCAGGCAGTGGCAATTATGATAGCGTTCAAACTCTGGTCAATCTCATTTCTCCCGCACCAGGAGTCAAAGAAAACTACCCTAGTGGTAAATATGTAGTTTTGTACGAAGGCGAGGGCAAGCTAGAGTATGGCTCGGATGCCAAGCTCGATACAAGTGCTTCTAAACCTGGCCGTGATGTAATTAATGTCACGCCTTCTAGTGAGGGGATATCCTTATCACTTACCGAAACAGACCCTAAAGGTACAGGAAATTATCTTCGCAACATCCGCCTTGTACCTGAAGCCGAGGAAAAAAATTACCAGAAACAGGTATTTAATCCTACCTTTGTTGAGAAAACTGACAATTACTCCACCCTCCGATTTATGGATTGGATGGGTACTAACAACTCTAAACAGAGTGATTGGCAAAATCGACCGACAGTTGATAGTTCTACTTACACCTACTTCAATAAGGGTGTGCCTGTGGAAGTAATGGTTGACTTAGCCAATCGTACTGGGGCGAATCCTTGGTTTAATATGCCCCACCAAGCTTCCGATGAATACATGGCTAACTTTGCCAAAGTTGTCAAAGAAAAGCTCAACCCCAACCTGAAGGTTTATGTAGAATATTCCAACGAAGTGTGGAATGGTGCTTTTGGTCAACATCAATGGGCGCAGGAGCAAGGGCAAAAGTTGGGTGGTGACTGGACAGACTGGCACAGTCGCCGTACAGAACAGATGGGTGATATTTGGGATAAAGCCTTTGGCAACAATAGCGATCGCGTAGTCACGGTTCTCGGCGCTCAGAATGGTAACTTACAGTTGACTGACCAGCTGATGCAGAAGGTGAAGGCGTACGATCCAAATTCTACGGTGGATGCGATCGGCATCGCTCCTTACCTGGGGATATTTGTAACTCCCAACAAACAAGATTGGACACTTGCAGAATCGGAAGTAGAAAGCTGGACTAAAGAACCAGACGGAGGTTTGAACAAAGTCTTTGACTACTTGAACAAAACAGAACTACCCAAACAACTAGACAACATCAGCAAGCATTCAGAACAGGCGAAAAAATATGGTCTGGATCTAGTTGGCTATGAAGGTGGACAGCATCTTACAGGGCTTAACGGGTCAGAGAATAATCAGGCAATCACTGATTTATTTATCGAGGCTAACCGTGACCCACGTATGGGGCAAGTGTATAAAGAATACCTCGAAGGTTGGGACAAGCTAAGTGGTGATAGTGAACTTGTCGTCTACTCCGACATTGTCACACCAACTAAATGGGGGGCTTGGGGTGCTTTAGAACACGTTAACCAATCTACTTCTCCGAAATGGGAGGTGATACAAGATTTTATCAACAATGGTGGTAACTCTCAATCAGCTACTCCCATCACACAAACTGCTAGTAACGGGAGTGATACCTTCAATAATGGTCAAAGTCAGACCGAAGTCAAGGGGTATATGCACGATCGCGGTGTCGATATCCTCATGGGTAGTTCAAACAATGATGAACTATCAGGAGGTAAAGGCCAAGATACTCTCAATAGCTTGGGAGAAGATGAATTAACTGGTGGTGCTGGGCGCGATCGCTTTATCTATCAGGATGTGCAAAGCCAAGGAGATACCATTACTGATTTTGACCACAATCAAGATGCGATCGACTTGCGTCAAATTATGTCTGGTCCAGCTTATAGCGGCTCAAATAAATTCTCTGACTACCTGGACCTTCAACAGGTTGGTAGTGATACAGCCGTTCGGCTAGACATCGATGGAAGTCAAAAATCCGGTGGTTTCGAGAATTTGATGATGTTGTCAAACGTTGATGCATCCAGTTTAAGCCCCAGTAACTTTGTTCTGAGTTAGTGATTTTTAGGGTGCACAACCGTGCGCCCTGACAGGGGTGCATCGCCAGTTCTATTTGGAAAAATGTGAGGATAGTGAAATGGCAACAAACAATCTGACATTTGAACAACAAGTTGTTAAGCTAACAAACCAAGAACGAGCTAAAAATGGTCTTGCACCTCTGAAAGAGAATGCTGAACTCAACTATGCTGCTGACGAATATGCTGAACAGATGTCAGAAACTGGTGTTTTGAGTCACACAGCGCCAGATGGTTCTCGCCCGTGGGATCGAGCAAAGGCTGTTGGTTATGAAGCGCAAACAATGGGCGAAAACATCGCCGCAGGTCAAAAAACTCCTGAACAGGTTGTGGCTGATTGGATGAACAGTCCTGGACACCGGGCTAATATTCTCAATCCCAAATATACTGAAATCGGTGTTGGCTTTGATGACAATTACTGGGTTCAGAAGTTTGGTAGTGGTGATCTTAACCCTGATAGCTACATCCCAAATTCTTCATCTTCTGATATTTCTGGATCTTCTAAACCTACACCTCAACCAGGTGATGATACTGATACCGGGAGTGGCGAAACGGTTAAGCCACCAGAAAGCAGCCAAGATGATGATGTCATTGAGGGTAGCCCAACGAATGATCAATTGAATGGAGGAAATAAGAAAAAACCCCTCACGGGTGATGCTGATGTCGATATGCTGACTGGTGATCAAGGCAAAAATGTATTACCCGGAGGAAAAGATAAAAATGTCCTCAAGGTCGGTGATTGGAACAAGAACCTCCTTGATATTCTTTTTGGTGGTAGAAGCGATCGCCTAGTATATGGCACTGTACAAGACCAAGACGTGATTGCTGGTGCTGATACTAATCAGAACGGAAGCAACCTGCGTCAAATTTTGGCCGGCCA
>Ga0073934_10008671_pt1 | contig 13463 bp, 12 predicted proteins | sample LarsenN4metaG_FD_76834 | JGI IMG/M metagenome (GOLD analysis project Ga0073934, IMG submission 76834) | Hot spring sediment bacterial and archeal communities from British Columbia, Canada, to study Microbial Dark Matter (Phase II) - Larsen... ...
CACTTACTCGCGCCTTCACTTACTCACTCGCGCATGCACTTACTCACTTACTGGCTCACTTTCTGCGCGCTTTGTGCGAAGGCCTCGTTCGCGTGCGGCAAGTGTCGCCGGCTCAAGGAGATGCGGCGTTCCGGCGGCGAAGGGCCGAATTCGGGCGCGCAGAAATGTGAATGTCCGCGCGAATACACCTGGCAGCGCACACCGGAATCACTCGCTTTCGCGCGTGACCTTGGAACGCAGGCCGCGCAGGTTTTCCTGTTCGTCCAGGGCGCGGACGACGCGGAAGCCGATCACGTCGAACTTGGTGAGCCACCAGATGCTCTTGGGTTCTTGCGGGTCGTGCTGCATCCAGCTGGGGTCGGAAGGCCGGCGGGCGGCGCTGCGCAGTGCGTCGGCGTCGTCCGACCAGCTTCCGCCGCGAGCGACGTGCGACCAGCGCTTGGCCGTCGGCAACAGCACCGGCGAAAACGTTGGTTTGTCCGCGGGGAATTTCGAGTAGTAGTCTTTTTCGTAATGGTCGATGCACCATTCCATGACGTTGCCGTACATGTCGTGCAAGCCAAACGGATTGGGCTTTTTGGAACCGACCTTGTGCGTCGTGCCGTTGATTTTGACTTCGGTGGCGGAGTTCTTCTTGTACCAGGCATACTCGTCCAGCTTCGAGGGATCGTCGCCGAAAAAGTACGCGCTCTTCGAGCCGGCTCGGGCGGCGTATTCCCATTCCGCCTCGGTCGGCAGGCGATAGGTTTTGCCGGTCTTCTTCGACAGCCAGCGGCAAAACTCCATGGCGGCGTGATGGGTCATGCACAGAGCGGGATGGCCGCCGTGCTTGTGCCCGTAGTTCTTATCGACGTAAGGCGGCGTCGGGCCGGTAACGGCGTCGGCGTTTTCTTTCAGGCGTTTGTCGTTTTCTTCCGGCGACTCGACGCCCATTTCTTCTTGAAAAAGATCGTACTCTTCCCAGGCCACTTCGTACTTCGCCATCCAGAACGGTTTGACCGCAACCGGATGCTGCGGCCCCTCGTCCGGCTTGCGGCCCTTCTCCGAGTTCGGGCTGCCCATCATGAATGTGCCGCCGGGAATCGCGATCATCTCGAACTCGACGCTAGTATCTTCGGGACCGGCGATCTTTTCGGTGTAGTTCGCGAACTTGGGTTTGGCGGGCGGGGTATCGGCCATCAACCACAGGCCTGCGGCGCCCAGGACGACGGTGACGATGAAAAGCTTCAAGAAGCGCGTCATGTGCGTTATTCTCATTCACGAGAGGCGCGGAATCAACGGGAGATCATTCTATGAAGCTTTCGCATGCCGCGTTCGCAATCCTGCTGGCATCAGCCGCCGCCGGCGCGGAGGAGTTGCGACGATTTCAGTTCGAAGAGCCGCACATGGGCACGAAGTTCCGCATCGTGCTCTACGCAGCCGACGAACCGACGGCCAAAAAGGCAAGCGAAGCGGCGTTTAAGCGAGTCGGCCAACTCAATCGCATCATGAGCGACTACGACGCTCAAAGCGAACTGATGCAACTTTGCCGCAAGTTCGCGACCACGGTTGGCGATCCGGTCCCAATCAGCGAGGACCTGTTTTTCGTGCTGGCGAAAGGGCAGGAAGTCGCGAAGCGCTCCGGCGGCGCTTTTGACATGTCGATCGGCCCGTTCGTGCAACTCTGGAGGCAAGCCCGACGCACGCAGAAGCTCCCGACTGCTGAAGCGATCGCCGATGCGAAACGCCGCGTCGGTTACGAAAAGATCGAACTGAACGAAAAGCACCGCACGGTACGACTCAAAACTCCCGGCATGCAACTCGACCTCGGCGGCATAGCCAAGGGGTACGCCGCCGATCAGATGCTGGCGGTATTGAAACGCCACGGCATCACGCGGGCGCTGGTCGCAGCCGGCGGCGACGTCGCAGTGGCCGATCCGCCTCCGCAGGAGACCGGCTGGAAAGTAGATGTCGCGCCGCTGACGAAGGACAAACCGCAATATTCGCTCCGGCTCGCCAATGCCGCCGTTTCGACGTCGGGCGATTCGCAACAATTCACGATCATCGACAGCGTTCGCTACTCGCACATCGTCGATCCGCGAACCGGGCTCGGCATGACCGGCCGGCGCAGTTCGTCGGTGATCGCGAAAAACGGCATCACTTCGGACAGCATGACGAAGGCGGTGATGCTCATGGACCCGGCCAAGGCGCTCGAACTAATCGAGGCCACCCCGGAAACTGCGACTTTGATCATTACGCTGAACGACGATGGTAAGGAAATCGTTCAAATGTCAAAACGCATGGCATCGTACCTGAGGTGAGGATTTGGATTCTTGGCACAGCGATTGCATGGTCCCCACAGGGAGAAATGCTGGATTTTCCGGGAAAAGCGACTTTGCATTTGCCGGATTTGACGCATTGGTTACGCCGTAGGCCGTTATATGGCGTATGATGGAGTAACGGTGCACCTGAGATCCCAGCCTCCGCGGAGGCATTTTCATGGTTGCATTCAATTCGCTGCTCGATGAAATCCTGCCGGATCTTTTCGGCATTCGTCACGAATTACACGCGCATCCGCAACTGGGATATCAGGAGACATTCGCCAGCCAACTGGTGCAAACCACATTGTCTCAATGGGGAATCTCATTTCGCAATGGACTGGCAGAAACGGGCGTGGTGGCATGGCTCGAACCGGACCAATGTAGCTCCAATATGCCGGCCATCGGGCTGCGGGCGGATCTCGATGCGTTGCCGATCGCGGAAGCGACCGGATTGCCGTACGCATCGGTTTACCCCGGGCAGATGCATGCCTGCGGGCATGACGGGCATACGACCGTGCTGCTGGGAGTTGCCTGGGTCCTGAATCGAATTCGTCACAAGCTGCCCAGGCCGGTCAAGCTGATCTTTCAACCGGCGGAAGAGTTCGGCGCCGGCGCGCAGAGAATGATCGAAGACGGCGCGCTGAGCAACCATGTGGGCGGCCGGCGCGTCGGGGCCATGTTCGGGTTGCACGGCAGTCCGTTCATGCCGCTGGGTTGGTACGCCAGCCGGCACGGCGCGCTACTGGCAGGCTGCTCGGACTTCGCGGTCACCGTGCGCGGAACGGGCGGCCATGCGGCAACGCCGCATACGGCGACCGATCCGTTGATCACCGCAGCCCATATCGTGACCGCCTTGCAAACGCTGGTGAGTCGAAACACCGATCCGGCCCATCCGGCCCTGATATCGGTCGGCACCTTCCATGGCGGTACGGCTTCGAACGTGATTCCCGATCGCGTGGAATTCACCGGCACGCTTCGCGGCGCTTCTCCCGAGACGTGTGAAATGTTGCATCGCCGGCTGGAAGACCTGACCCGATCGACCGCAGCCGCATTTGGCTGCACGGCCGAAGTTGAGTTTTCCTCGTCATATCCGCCCGTCATCAACGACGACAAAGCGACGGCTTTCGCATTCGAGGTTGCCGAGCGCTTGTGCGGCCCCGAGCGCATCCATCGAATGGACGCCGCCTGGCTGGCATCGGAGGATTTCGCTTTTTACAGCCGCGTCGTGCCGAGCACGTTCGGCTTCTACGGGCTGATCCCATCCGATAAAGAGAAGCACCCGATGCTGCACACGCCGCAGTTCGATTTCACGGACGGCGCCATCGAGACGGGCGTTCGGCTCATGTGCGAATACGCGTTGCATGCCGATCGCGTGATCTAAAAACAAATTGCGATTCGCCGGCGAATTGACCGTGACAAGAACGGCCGTTCTTTGGACAATAGGCCTATCCTGCCAGACGATTTTTCACCCACGTTTTTGAGGTACTGCATATGAGCGATGCCCATAGCTTTCCGGCATCGGATCGGCGTTCATTTTTGAAAACGACGGCGGCCGCCGGCGCACTGGCCTCAGCGGCGATCTTTCGCTCGGGCGTCTTTGCGGGAGAAACCAACACGCTCAAAATCGGCCTTGTCGGTTGCGGCGGCCGGGGCACCGGCGCAGCAGCCGATGCCCTGCAGGCTGATCCGAACGTCCAGCTCGTCGCCATGGGCGATGCGTTTGCCGATCACATCACGGCCAAGCTCGGACCGCTTCAGAAACGCTTCGGTAGCAAGGTTGATGTCCCCGCCGAACGGCAATTCGCCGGCTTCGACGCATACAAACATGTGATTGATGCATGCGACGTCGTGTTGCTCGCGACGCCTCCGCACTTCCGTCCCATGCACCTGGCCTACGCGGTCGAAAAGGGCAAGCACGTTTTCTACGAAAAGCCGGTCGCCGTCGATGTCAAAGGCGTGCGCTCGGTGCTGCAAACCGCCGAACTTGCGAAAAAGAAAGGCATCTGCTTCGCATCGGGATTCTGCTATCGCTACGACTACGGCAAACGCGAAACGATCAAGCGGCTGCACGACGGCGCCATTGGGCAGGTGCTGACCATTCATGCCACTTACAACGCCGGCCCCATTTGGCATCGCGGCACGAATCCCAAATGGAGCGACATGGAGTACCAGGTCCGCAACTGGTATTACTTCACCTGGTTGTCCGGCGACCACATCGTCGAACAGCACTGCCACAATCACGACAAGGCCGCATGGGTCATGAACGGCATGATGCCCGTCGCAGCCAGCGGGACCGGCGGCCGCCACTGGCGCACCGATCCGAAGTACGGCAACATCTTCGATCACCACGCCGTGGTTTACGAATACGCGAATGGGACGAAGCTCTTCTCATTTTGCCGGCAGTTCTCGCAGAAGACCGACATCGAAGTGTCCGATCACATCCAGGGCACGGGCGGAACCTGCTCGCTGATGGATCACATGATCAAGATCGGCGGCAAGGTGGCCTGGAAGTACGAAGGCAGCATCCCGAACATGTACCAGGTCGAACACAATGAGTTGTTCGCCAACATTCGCGCAGGCAAGCCGTTCAACGACGGCCAGTCGGCCGCCTACAGTTCGCTGATGTCGATCATGGGCCGCATCGCGACGTACACCGGCAAGCGCGTGGAATGGGATTGGCTGCTCAGGGAATCGAAAGACGACCTGACCCCGCCGCATTACGACATGAACGGCAAACTCGACACCCCCGCCATCGCCATGCCAGGCGTCACCCGGTTGGTGTAATGCACAATGGAAAAAAGTAGCGTGGGCCGAGTCTTCGAGGCCCACCGTTTCACCTGGTGGAGCACCATATGCATCGTCGCACCTTTCTGGCGGCATCGGCTGCCGCGATTGTGGCTGGGCGGCTTGTCGCCGATTCGCCGAAAAAGCCGCGGCTCCGCAAGGCCGTCAAGTACGGCATGATCCGGCAGGGCAAGAACGTCTCCGAGAAATTCAGCCTCATCAAGAGCCTCGGCTTCGAAGGCGTCGAAATCGACAGCCCGAGCGGGTTGAATCTCGACGAGGCCAACGAGGCCCAGAAATCGACCGGCATCAAGATTCACGGCGTCATCGATTCGGTGCATTGGCAGGACACTTTGTCGCATCCAAAAGAAGAGATTCGCGCGAAGGGCCTGGCCGCTCTCAAGAAGGCGATCGAAGATGCGAAGACCGTCGGCGCCGAGACCGTATTGCTGGTGCCCGGCGTGGTGAACAAGGAAGTGACGTACGAACAATGCTGGGAGCGCTCGCAAGCGGAAATCAAGAAAGCGTTGCCTCTGGCGGAGAAGCATCGCGTCAAGATTGCGATCGAGGTCGTCTGGAACAACTTCATCACCAGGTCGTCCCAGCTCATCGAGTATGTCGATTCGTTCAAGAGCGAGTACGTCGGCGCGTATTTCGATTGCAGCAACATGATCAAGTACGGCGAGGCGAGCGCCGACTGGATTCGCAAGCTCGGCAAACGGATGCTGAAGTTCGACTTCAAGGGATTCAGCAAGACCAAGCAATGGGTGAACATCGGCGAAGGCGACGAGGATTGGCCGGAAGTGCTCAAGGCGCTGGGCGAGATCGGCTACGACGGCTGGGCAACAGCCGAGGTCGGTGGCGGCGGCGAAAAAGAACTGAAAGACATTGCCGATCGAATGGACCGCGTGCTGGGTCTGAAATAGGTTTTCCCTTGCGAGTCTCGGACGTGGCTGATCGGCCTCGATTTCGCACGCTCGGCTTCACGTTTGGAGTCCTGTTTCTTGTCGCTGCGTTCATTTGGCTCGGCGAGGAAATCCGGTTCGGCAGCATCGGACAATCCGCCAAAGCCGTCGTCTTGAACCATCAGCGAACGCGGCGCGGCAACGGCTACGCGATGGTGGAATTTGAAGCGCCAGGTCAAACGGTCAAAGCACGCGTTCGCACGATTTTTTACTTTGACCCCACGCCTGGCGAAATCGTGCCGTTGCTTTATCGGGCGAACGAACCGACCGACGCACGGATCGACACGTTCGAACAGCGTTACTTGATCGTGTTGATCATTCTGGGCGTTGCGATCCTGTGGAACGCGGGAAATGTGTTCGCCTGGACGCGAAGGCGAACGGGACAAAAGCCGACGATCGCGGTAGAGACCATGTTAAAATGAACCAGTTGACGCTGACCCGCCGTTCCTTCCTCGCAGCCGCTGCGCTGGCGGCGCTGGCCGATCGAACGCGCGGCGACGGGTTGCCGCATTTTGCTCCGAAGGCGAAACGTGTCATTTATCTCTTTCAGTCCGGCGCGCCGTCGCAGATGGACCTGTTTGACTACAAGCCGCTCCTGGAAAAGCGCCGCGGCGACAACCTGCCTGATTCCGTGCGAAAGGGACAGCGCCTGACGTCGATGACTTCGCGGCAGGAGAGATTTCCCATCGCGCCATCGCGGTTTTCGTTCAAGCAGCACGGCCAGTGCGGCGCCTGGGTCAGCGAACTGTTGCCGCACACCGCGAAAATTGTCGACGAACTTTGCTTCGTCAAAACGCTGCACACCGAAGCGATCAACCATGACCCGGCGGTGACATTTTTTCAAACCGGGGCGCAACTGGCCGGCCGGCCCAGCATCGGCGCCTGGCTCGCTTATGGGCTCGGCAGTATGACCCAGGATTTGCCGGCGTTTGTCGTGCTGATCTCGCAAGGCAGCGGCAACCCGAATGATCAACCGCTCTACGACCGCCTGTGGGGGGCGGGCTTTTTGCCGTCGAAATACCAGGGCGTCAAGTTTCGGTCCCAGGGCGATCCGGTCCTGTACCTTTCAAACCCCGAGGGCATCAGTACCGCGACCCGGCGACGAATGTTGGACGATCTGGCGGCGCTCAATCGCATGAAACTGGAACAAACCGGCGATCCGGAGATTGCCACGCGCATCGCGCAGTACGAACTGGCGTTTCGCATGCAAACATCGGTGCCGGAATTGACCGACATTTCCCGCGAACCGAAAGCAACGTTCGAACTTTATGGCGAGGACGCCCGCCAACCCGGGACTTACGCCGCCAACTGTTTGCTGGCGCGCCGACTTGTCGAACGCGGCGTCCGCTTCGTTCAGCTATTCCATCGCGGCTGGGACCAGCACACGAATTTGCCGAAACAGATCGTCGGCCAGTGCAAGGACACCGACCAGGCCTCGGCCGCGTTGATCGTCGATCTAAAACGCAAAGGCCTGTTGGACGACACGCTGGTGGTCTGGGGCGGCGAATTTGGGCGGACGGTGTACTGCCAGGGCGAACTGACGGCCGACAACTATGGCCGGGACCATCATCCGCGCTGCTTCACGATCTGGATGGCCGGCGGCGGCATCAAGCCGGGCGTGACCTTCGGCGCGACCGACGATTTCAGCTACAACATCGCCGCCAATCCGGTGCACGTCCATGACCTGCACGGAACGATCTTGCACTGCCTCGGCATCGAGCACACGAAGCTGACCTATCGCTTCCAGGGCCGCGACTTTCGACTCACCGACGTGTTCGGCAATGTCGTGCGGCCGATACTGGCATAAGTCGTTGAACCGGCACTCCGTATCATCTCCTTCATGTCTTCCGAACCCTACTTGATTCGACTGACCTCGCGATTGGCCGAAGGCATCTCTCGGCAGCCGGAGTCGTTTCGGTCGCGGCACGCCAACTATCTGAACGCGTGCCAAAACGACGACGGCGGCTTTGGCGGCCGCGATCCTGCCTCGGACTTGTATTACACCGGCTTCGGTTTACGCGGCCTGCTGCTATTGGGCGCATTGACCGCCGAGACTGCCGATCGCGCCGCCGGCTACTTGCGCTCGCGACTGGAAGGAGACGCGTCCGTTGTGGACTTTCACTCGCTGCTTTATTCCGCAGCGATCATTCAATCGATTTCGGGTACCGACGTATTGGCATCAGCGCCGGCGGATTGGCCGGATCGCGTCGCCGATTTGTTGGGACGATTCCGCAGCGCCGATGGCGGTTTCGGCAAGACTCCGGAAGCCAAGGCCGGCAGCACCTATCATTCGTTCTTGACGGTGCTTTGCTACGAAATGCTGGGCCGCGAGGCGCCGGAGCCGGAGGCACTGGTCCAATTCGTGCGAACCCGGCAGCGCGACGATGGCGGTTTTGTCGAGGTGGCGCCGATGCGAAGGAGCGGCTCGAATCCGACCGCAGCCGCCGTCGGCATCCTGAAGATTTTGGATGCGCTCGATGAAATCACTCGCACGCGCGTGACCGAGTATTTGCTCGCGGCTCAGTCGTCCGAAGGCGGGATTCAGGCAAATGCGGTGGCGCCGCTCGCCGATTTGCTTTCCACTTTTACCGGCTGCTGGACGCTTCTCGAATGCGGTACGCTCGATCAACTGGATCGAGAGGCTGCCCGAAAGTACGTCCGCAGCCTCGAACGCCCAGAGGGTGGCTTTCATGGAGGTGTTTGGGACGGCGGTTTCGACGTCGAGTACACGTTTTACGGACTGGGATCGATCGCTTTGCTCGAATAATTCGCCTACTGGACTGGATTATCTGTACATTCGTTCCCTAAAATAGCGGCAATCTGGTAGGAAATGGGCTCAGGCTGTAACGATTCGATTGCCGGCATCAACAACAGGATGACAACCAAGTCAAAAGGAGAGGCGGTTTGACATCGGATACGCTACCGATTCGCACAGCCACTCCAGCCGCTGACCCGGCCGCGGTGCTTCGTGCCGCCGTTCAGCGCGATTATTCCAAGCTGGAACGCGGCGTCTGGGTGCAGGCTCGTCGAGCGTTTCCGAGTTTCCATGCCAAGGAGCTCGCGGGAGTAGTTGAAGAAACGGTCAACGAAACCGTGCACCGAGCGCTGCGTGCGGCGCCGAAGTTCGATCCCGATCGGCCTGCTCTTCCGTGGTTGTTTTCCTTCGCCACGAACGTCTTGTTGGAACGGCGCACATCGCGGATTCGGCAGCGTGCCTCTTCTCAGACCGATCTTCAGTTGGAAATCGACCAACTTTTTGCCGACCCCCGTCATGTCGACGGCGCCGAGGCAGATGAGAACCGCCAGGAAGTTCGCGCGGTTCTCCAGTTGTTGCCGGAGGATGCGGCGCGACTGCTGGAAATGAAGTATTTTGACGAACTGGATTATTCCGACATGGCCAAGCGACTTCAGGTAAGCGAAGGCGCCGTGCGCGTGCGCGTGCACCGCGCCAAGGAGAAGTTCCGCGATGTCTGGCTGGCCGCGAGGACAGCATCATGAGCAACCCCACCATGACGATCGATCAATACTCCGATCGTTTCTTACAAGCGCTGGACAACGGCGATCTGCAGACACTTGCCTGGTTATGGGACGAAGCGTATCGCGAACCGGCGCTCGCCCAGATTTTCCTGGAAATGATGGACGAAGCCGCAAGCGAGATGGCGCCCGGCGACACCTGGAAAACGGATGTGGAGAAGATTCGCTGGTTGATCGATCAGCATTTCCCGACTCAGACCATGAATGAACCGGCGCCACTGACGGCCGGCGATGTCGCTTCCAAATTGCAGGCCGAACGAGCGTTTGGCAGCCTGAGTGAAGAGGATCTGAGAGCCAATAGCCGGCTGCTGGTCAACGCGACGCCGTTGCCGGACGAGTTGGGAGCGCCGCAGTTGGAACGATGGATCACCGGCTTGGACATCAGTGCCTCGCCGCGCTACTGGAAGCAGTTTCGCAAGACAGCCGTGCTGATGCAAATGAGCCGATGCCAGCAGGGGGCGAAGCTGCAAGCCGCCCGGCGTGCGATGGGCAAGGAGCAGCGACCCACATGAACGCGTCGGACGAGCGGAACTGGATTCTCTCGGCGGTGCATCGCGCCGCGCAACGGACTGGCATCGACTGGCCGCCGCCGGGCGCTGCACCATTGCGGGACATGATCGCGGCGTTCAATCTGGTTCATGACGAAGTGCCGGCACTGACGTACGTGCAAGTCGCGAAATACCTGGATCGAGCCGGCATCGAGCCGCCCTCGGAGTACTGGCTGAAAAACATTCCGCTGGCCGGTTTTGTCTTTGCCAACGCCAATGGCGGATACATCCTGGTGCAGAGCGACGATCCCGTGCCCCGTCGGCGCTTCAGCGCAGCCCACGAACTGGGCCATTTTTTGCTGCACTTTTCGGCAAACCCGGAAGACGACGGCGCGGGGTTCGTGCAGGACGACGCGACGTTGAACGAATCGGACGACGAAAAACTGGCGGCCCAGGAGCGGCAGGCCAATCGATTTGCGGCCGAGTTGTTAATGCCTGAAGCAACCTGCCGAACGATCGTGGCAGAAACATTGGAAAAATCGAGCAAGTCGTCGCGCTACCTGGAACATCGCCTGGCCGGCGCCTTCCTGGTGAGCAGGGCAGCCGCTCAATGGCGATTGCGTTCGCTCGGCCTGGCATAGCGGATGGACCGGTCATGAGTCTGGACTTTCTGCAACGGTATGGAGCACGTCGATTGACGGTCTATGCGCCGCCTCCGCCTCCGGAACAGGAGGAAGAAGACGAGTCGCAGACCGGCGAGTCCATTCATCTCGATCTGGAAATGCCGGAACATTCCTGGCGTGCGATTGCGACGGGCAACGAGTTGCCCTACGACGATGAACTGCCGCGACGCTTCGTCGATGGCTCCTATTTCGGAGAAAATGTCGCCTGGTTGCAAGATGTTCTCGGCCGGCCCGTGCCGGTGCGGCTGGCCGAAATCGGCGGCATTTGCATGTGCGCCGATGGCCGAACGCTCCGGAGAGAAGCTGCCGTCGTTGAACGCGTGGTCGCGTCGCTTCTGGACCCCTTTCCTTGGGACGAAGTTGAGGCGTTCGGGTCGGCGTTGCAACAAGATCGGCTGCAATTGCTTTGTCTGCAACCGCAACGCGACGAGCCGGGTTCATCCCTCGATTTCGAACGACGTGAATTATCGTTCGATTTTCGACGGAATAGCGAAGCGGTGCGGCTGGGCGTTCTGCGCGCCATGGCCGATTTGGAAGCGGCGGCGCTCGAACATCGTTCGGACATGCCGACCATCGTCGATGGTCCGCTCGGCCGGCTCTTCGGTGCGACCGCACCCGAGTGGGATGTGATCGGCGTCGTCAAGCGACAAGTCGGCGATTATCTGCATCCGCACGGCTATGTGACGATGCTCGGCCTGCAACCCGGCGATCGCACACCGGCTTTCGAAATCACCAGCCGGCACCTCAAGGTGATTTCCTGGTATCTCAAGCTGGCCGGCGGCGACGGCGAAATGCCCGATTGGGGTTATATCCGGGTCGAAGTTCCAACCGAATCAATCGGCCGGCACAATATGAGCTACATCAACCGCCTGTCGCGCTATTTGTTGGAGATTCGCTGCCGCCGGAATCGCTATGCGCGCGGACCTGTATCGCTCGAACCGATCGTCCGCGCCGAGGAAAGCATCCAGGCGCTATTCGAGCCGCTCAACCCGCTCAAGCAGCATTTTTGGCGGCTTGTGGGAATCTGATCTATGTCGGCAGGAAATCGTATGACGGACCGAAGTGTCATCGGCAAAGTTGCCTCGCCGCCGCGACGTGAATCGACCAGCGAGGATTTTTTCTTTTGGATCACGCCGCGGCAACTAATCGAAAAGACGCAAATCGTCCGCACGCGCTGTCACATCGGCGAAACCGCCGTGACCTTTTACGGCGTGATTACCGAGGTCTTTCGCCAAAGCCGGCAAACCGACATGGCGGAAGAAGTGGACCGGTACGACAGCGATACGAGCTATGAACCTCCGTTTGAAAATGCCGGGTTCACCTACGCGTCGGTGCGCATCTTGCGCACCGTTCCGCCCGTGCTCTGCCCGCCCTTGGAGGGCAGCAATGTCGAATTGGGCGAAACGGAAGACGCGCAAATGGCCTACGGCGCCGACGAAATCGAAAACAAGCTCGCGATCGGAGTCGTGAAGAACGGCGGCATGCGGCTGGCCGGCCCCGGCTTTATCGACACCGACTATCTGCTCGGCGCCAATGGCGGGCATTTGAATGTCAACGGCGTCGCCGGCCGCGGCACCAAGTCGAGCTTCCTGTTGCATGTCAATTACTTGCTGTTGCGCAAGGCCCGGCAGGACGCGATGACTCGCCCCAGCGATCCGAACCGGCTCCGCGTTGTTCCCATCATCCTGAATGTAAAAAACTTCGATCTGTTTCACATCGACCGCCGCAATCAGCGCTTTCGTGTGGAGGAACATCTTCCCAAATGGAAAGAACTGGGCATTGCGCAGCCGGCGCCGTTTCAAAATGTGACGTTTCTGGCCCCGCAAAAACGTGGAATGAACACGCCCGTGGATACCGGTCGGCCGGTGGCCGACGTCAAACCATTTAGCTGGAGCCTTGGCGATATCGTCGAGCGCGGCCTGCTGTCGTATCTCTTCGCAGACGACGACGTGCAGGACGCGAATTTCGGCGCACTGGTCACCGACCTGGAAACCTACCTGACGGAGGAACGCACGACGGGAGACAGGACGCGACGGCAACTCGCGGCCGGCAGGCCGAAAAACTTCGACGAGTTCCTTCGCGAAATCCGCGGCATGTGCGACGGCGAATTTCCGCAGGGCGTCAGCAGCAAGCACCACACCGGAACTTTGCGCAAGCTGCACCGCCGGCTGTTCCGCCTGCTTTTCGAAGGCGGAACAGGCGTTTTGCGCTTGAACGAACAAAAAGGCAACCCTTTGGACGTCACGTCGAAAGACACCCACGACCCGGTCGTGATCGACCTTTCGTCGCTGTCGGGCGTGCCGCAATTGCAGCGCTTCGTCGTCGCCACGATCTTTCGCCAACTCGTCGAGGAGCGCACCGGCTCGCACACGCAAAAAGGGCTGGTGTACCTGGTCACTCTGGATGAACTCAATCGTTTTGCGCCGCGCGGCAGCAAGGACGCAATCACCGAATTGATCGAGCGCGTCGCGGCCGAGATGCGCTCGCAGGGGATCATCCTGTTTGGCGCTCAGCAGCAGGCGTCGTATGTTTCGCCGCGAGTGGTCGAAAATGCCGGCTTGCGTGCATTGGGCAAGAGCGGCTCGCTCGAACTCGATCAGCCGATTTGGCGATTCCTCAGCGACGCGGCACGCAAGAAGGCCGCCACGCTATTGCCCGATGAGAAACTGCTGATCCAGGACAGTTTTCGCGAACCGATGCTGGTGACAA
>Ga0073934_10008672_pt1 | contig 13462 bp, 9 predicted proteins | sample LarsenN4metaG_FD_76834 | JGI IMG/M metagenome (GOLD analysis project Ga0073934, IMG submission 76834) | Hot spring sediment bacterial and archeal communities from British Columbia, Canada, to study Microbial Dark Matter (Phase II) - Larsen... ...
CACCCGATGCCGATTCCCCGCCTCAACGCCGCCCGGCTGATCGTCCTCTGGTTTGCCGGGATGCTGCTGGCGGCGGCGGCACCGCCGGCCGCCGCGCAGCTGGCCGACCCGAACGTGGCCTGGTCGAGCGCCGACAGCGCGCACTTCCGCATCCACTACCGCGCCGGCCAGCGCGCCGCGGCCGAGCGCGTGGCGGCGATCGCCGAGCGCCTGTACCCGCGCGTCACCGGGGCCCTTCAGTGGGAGCCGCGCTCGCGCACCGAGATCGCGCTCTTCGTCGAGAGCGACCTCGCCAACGGTTTCGCCACGCCGCTGCCCTTCAGCCACATGGGCCTGTTCCTGGCGCCACCCGACGAGGGCGAGCTGCTCGACAACAGCGCCTGGCTCGACCTCGTGCTGATGCACGAGTTCGTCCACGTGGTGCACCTGGACAAGGTGCGCGGCGCGCCGCGCGTGCTGCGCAACATCTTCGGCCGCGTGCTGTGGTTCATGCCCAACCTGTTCCAGCCGAGCTGGCTGATCGAGGGCCTGGCCGTGGTGGCCGAGAGCGAGCCCGCGGCCGGCCGCGGCCGCCTGCGCGGCCCCTGGTTCGAGGCCTGGCTGCGCGCCGAACGTGCGGCGGGCTTCCCCACGCTGGCCGAGCTGAACGCCGACGGGCGCGGCCTGCCGCTCGCCCGGCCGTACCTGTACGGCGCCTACTTCGTCGACTTCGTCAACCGGCGCTACGGCGCCGACAAGACCGCCGCCCTCGTCGAGCGCTACAGCGGCAACATCGTGCCGCGCCTGCACAGCGCCCCCTGGGCGGCCACCGGCAAGATGATGGACGAGCTGTGGCGCGAGTTCATCGCCGACCTCGAGGCCCAGGTCGACGCGCGCGCCGCGCCGATCCGCGGCCAGCCCGAGGTGCTGGGCGAGCGGCTGGTGGGCAGCCTTTTCGACATCGGCAGCGTCGCCGCGCTGCCCGACGGCGCGCTGCTCGCCGTGCTCGACGACGGACTGGCGGCGCCGGCCCTCGAGCGCATCGGGCGCGACGGCCAGCGCCGGCGCCTGATGCGCGCGCCGCGCGGCCTGCGCCTGGACGCCGCGGCCGACGGCCGCGTGGCCGCCACGTTGCCCGAGCTGTGCGCGAGCCGCTACCTCGTCTACGACCTGTACGAGCTGCAGGGCGAGCGGCTGCTGCCGTGGAGCCGCTGCGCGCACCTGCGGCGCGGCGCCTTCGCCACCGGCGGCGCGATGGCGCTGCAGGTCGACGGCGCGCTGACGCGCCTGGTGCGCCTGGCCGCGCCGCTGGCCGCACCCGAGACGCTGTACGAGCCGAGCGAGGGCTTCGAGCTGATCGACCTGGCGGTGGCGCCCGACGGCACCCGCGTCAGCGTGATCGAGCGGCGCGAAGGCGACTGGCGCGTGATCGAGTTCGACCTGCGTGCGGGCGCGCCGGCGCCGCGGCTGCTGTTCGGCCACGACGCGCCGCTGCACGGGCTGCGCCACACCGAGGCCGGGCTCGAGTTCGTGGCGGCGGTCGACGGCCAGCTCAACGTGTGGCGCCACCGCGCCGGCCGGCTGGAGCGGCTGACGCACGCGCACACCGCGGTGGTGGGCCAGGCCGGCAGCCAGCGCGACGGGTCGCTCGCCACCATCGTGCTCGCGTCCGGCGGCGGCTACGAGCTGCGGCGCCTGGCGGCGGCGGGCGTGCTGCAGGTGCGCGCGGTGAAGGCGCCCCCGCCGCCGCCGTCGCCGCCCACCGCCGAGCCGGCCAGCACGGCGCTCGGCGAGGCCCGCCCGTACTCCGTGCTCGCCGGCCTCGCGCCGCGCAGCTGGCTGCCCGTGATCACCGCCGACCGCGGCCTCACCGCCTACGGCGCCACCACCTTCGGCGCCGATGCGCTCGACTGGCACGCCTACAGCGCCACCCTGCAGGCCGAGACGCGCGAGCGCGAGCTGATCGGCCTGGTCGAGTACAGCTACCTCGGCCGGCACAGCGTGGCGCTCGAGCGCAGCCTGGCCGTGCGCGCGAGCAGCGGCAGCGGCAGCGACGAGCGCGTCACGGCCTACGAGCGCAACACGCGCGCGCAGTGGGTCAGCGTGCTGCCGTGGCTGAAGCTCGAGCGCCGCCTGCGCCTGGGCGTGGGCGCGGCGGCCGAGCGCGCCGAGCAGATCGACGCGCGGCGCGACCGCCGCACCGCGGTGCGCGACGAGCGGCTGCTCGCCGCCTTCGTCGACCTGGACACGCGCGGCAGCAACTGGTTCGCCGAGGGGCCCAACCGCGGCCTGCGCGCGAGCCTGCTGGCCGAGTCGTACCGCCCGTTCTCGCAGTCGAGCGGCTACGACGGCGACGTGCTGCGCGCCGACCTGCGCGGCTTCGTGCCGCTGCCGCTGCCCGGCGTGCTCTCGCGCAGCGTGCTGGCGCTGCGCTTCACCGAGGCGAGGGCGCGCGAGCGCACCGAGCCCTTCCAGCTCGGCGGTGCCACCGAGTCGCACCTGCGCCTGGGCTACGCCATCGCCGACCGCGACCTCGCGCTGCGCGGCTACCGCGGCGACGAGCCGGCACTGCGCGGGCGCAACGCGCGCGTCGCGAGCATCGAGTGGCGCAGCCCGCTGGCCGACATCGACCGCCACGCGATGGTGCCGCCGGTGGGCATCAACCGCCTGTCGGGCGCGCTGTTCGTCGACGTCGGCGGCGCCTGGTCGAGCGGCAGCGGCACCGATCGCTGGCGCCGCGGGGTCGGCGTGGAGCTGCTCGGCGAGCTGCGGCTGCTCTACGCGCTGGCGCTGCAGCTGCGCGTGGGCGTGGCGCGCGGCCTGGACGAACCCGGCGGCACGCGCGCCTACCTCACGCTCGGTCGGGCCTTCTAGCCCGGCGGCCTGTCCGGGCGCTCCCGGGCGCTCCCGGGCGCGCGCGCCTTCAGTGCCGCCGGCGCGCCCGCACCGCGGCGGCCAGCTCGCGCAGCACCTCCACGCTGTCGTCCCAGCCGATGCAGGCATCGGTGATGCTCTTGCCGTATTCGAGGCGCGCCGGGTCGTCCTTGCCGGCGCTGAATTTCTGCGCGCCGGCCTGCAGGTGGCTCTCGACCATCACGCCGAAGATGCAGCGCGTGCCGGCCGCCAGCTGCGCGCCGACGTCGCGCACCACGTCCATCTGGCGCTGGTGCTGCTTGCCGCTGTTGGCGTGGCTGGCGTCGATCATCAGCCGGCAGTCGAGCCCGGCGGCCTCGATCTCGGCGCAGGCCGCGGCCACGCTGGCGGCGTCGTAGTTCGGCGCCTTGCCGCCGCGCAGGATGATGTGGCAGTCCTTGTTGCCGCGCGTCTCGACGATGGCGACCTGGCCGTTCTTGTGCACCGACATGAAGTGGTGCGGGCGCATCGCGGCCTGGATGGCGTCGATGGCGATCTTGATGTTGCCGTCGGTGCCGTTCTTGAAGCCGATCGGCGCCGAGAGGCCCGAGGCCAGCTCGCGGTGCACCTGGCTCTCGGTGGTGCGGGCGCCGATCGCGCCCCAGGCGATCATGTCGCCGATGTACTGCGGGCTGATCACGTCGAGGAACTCGCTGCCCGCCGGCACGCCCAGCCGGTTGATGTCCACCAGCAGCTGGCGCGCGATGCGCAGCCCCTCGTGGATGCGGTAGCTCTCGTCGAGGTAGGGGTCGTTGATCAGGCCCTTCCAGCCCACCGTGGTGCGCGGCTTCTCGAAGTACACGCGCATCACCACCTCGAGGTCGGCGGCGTGGCGCTCGCGCTCGGCCTTGAGCTTCCTCGCGTACTCGAGCGCGGCGGCCGGGTCGTGGATCGAGCAGGGGCCGACGATGACGAGCAGCCGGTCGTCCTCGCGCGTCATGATGCGGCGGATGCGCTGCCGCGTCTCCGCGATCAGCGTCTCCACCGGCGTGCCGGCGATCGGGAAGAAGCGGATCAGGTGCTCCGGCGGCGGCAGCGGCGTCACGTCGCGGATGCGCTGGTCGTCGGTCTGGCTGGTGCGCTCGCTGAGGGCGAGCCGCTCGGCCAGGCGGTCGTCGGGGGCGTTCTTCGGGCTCATCGGTCGCTTCCTCGTGCAGGCAACAAAAAACCGCCGGGGTTGCCGGCGGTTCGTCTGGGGTTGCGCTTCGCTTTGCAGGCTCAGGGCTCTCCAGCCGCCGGGTGGGGCGAGATCCAAAAGAACGCAAAGTAGAAGGCGCGGTGCATGGCGGGAGACTGTATCACGCCGTGGAGCCGGCACCGAACGGCGCGCCCTCGGCCGGCGCGCCGAGCAGCCAGCCCTGCAGCTGCTGGCAGCCCAGGCCGACGAGGAAGGCGCGCTGCGCCTCGGTCTCCACGCCTTCGGCGATGACCTCGCGGCCCAGGCTGTGCGCCAGCATGACGATGGCGCGCGCGATGGCCGCGTTGCCGGCGTTCCCGGGCAGGCCGTGCACGAAGCTGCGGTCGATCTTGATGCGGTCGATCGGCAGCTGGTTCAGGTGGCCAAGCGAGGAGTAGCCGGTGCCGAAGTCGTCGATCGCCACGCGCACGCCCAGGCCGCGCAGCGCGGCCAGCGTGCGGCGCACGGTGTCCAGGTCGTCCATCAGCATGCGCTCGGTGATCTCGACCTCGAGCGCGCCGGCCGGCAGCGCGGCTTCGGCCAGCAGCGCGGCCACGCCGTCCACGAAGCCGGGTTCGCGCAGCTCGAGCGCCGAGAGGTTCACCGACACCGGCAGCGCCCGCCCGCTGGCGCGCCAGCGGCTCGCCGCCTGCACCGCCTCGCGCCGCACCCACTGGCCGATCGGCACGATCAGGCGCTGGCGCTCGGCCAGCGGCACGAAGAGATCGGGCTCGACGAGGCCGCGCGCCGGGTGGCGCCAGCGGATCAGCGCCTCGCAGCCGGTGAGCACGCCGTCGGCGGCGCGCCACTGCGGCTGGTAGTGCAGCACGAACTCGCCCTGCTCGATGGCGCGCGTGAGCTCGGTCTCGAGCTCCAGCGCCGCCATCGCGCGCCGGCTCAGCTCGGGGTCGTACAGGCGGTGCATCGCGCGGCCCTGGCGCTTGGCCTCGTACATCGCGGCATCGGCGTTCTTCACCAGGTCGGCCGGCGTGTGTGCGTGCTCCGGGTACAGCGCGATGCCGACCGAGGGCGTCACCGAGATCGTGCGCCCGTGCAGCGTGAGCGGCGCGCCGAGCGCGGCCAGCACCTGGTCGGCCACCTCCTGCACGCGCGCCAGCGGCAGCGCGCCGGGCAGCGCGACCATGAACTCGTCGCCGCCGAAGCGCGCCACCAGGTCGCCCTCGCGCAGCAGCGTGGTCAGCCGCTCGGCCAGCGTCTGCAGCAGGCGGTCGCCGGCGAGGTGGCCGAGCGAGTCGTTGACGCGCTTGAAGTGGTCGAGGTCGACGAACAGCAGCGCGCCGCGCGCGTCGCCGGCGCGGTGCCCGCGCATCAGCGCGCCCAGCCGCTCCATGAACGCGGCGCGGTTGAGCAGGCCGGTCAGCGGATCGTGGTGCGCCAGGTGGTGGATGCGCGCGCGCGCCTCCTCCACGGCGCGCAGGTCGCGCACGATGGTCATGCGCAGCTTCTCGCCGCCGCGCTCGATCGTGCGCACGATGAACTCCACCGGGATGCGCAGGCCGTGGCGGTCGACGATCGCGCTCTCGTAGGCGATCTCGCTGCGCGCGGCCATCACCTCCTGCACGCGCGGGCGCTGATCGGGGGCCACGAAGTCCAGCGTGCTGCGCCCGAGCATCTCGGCCAGCGTGAGGCCGAGCATCTGCTGGGCCGGCAGGTTGGCGTCGGTGACGAAGCCGTCCTTGTGGAACACGATGCCCTCGGCGCTCGCGTCCATGAACTTGGACAGGCGCTCCTCCGACTCGCGCAGCGCACGTTCGGCCTCGCGGTGGCGCGTGATGTCGTTGATGAGCACGAAGGCGCCCGAGAGCGCGCCGCCGGCGTCGAAGTGCGGCAGCAGCTGCACCTCGAGCCAGCGCGCGCCGGCCGGCGTGGCCAGCTGGCGCTCGTAGTGCGCCGGCTTGTGGTGGCGGCGCAGCTGCTCGACGTAGGGCGCGATGGCGCGGTTGGCCTCGGGCCCGATGATCTCCTCCAGCGTGCGCCCGAGCACGCTCTGCTCGTCGAAGCCGAAGGTGCGCGCGTAGGCCGCGTTGGCGAACAGGCAGCGCAGCGTGTCGGCGTCGTAGAAGGCCATCAGCGCCGGCACGCTGTTGGCCACCAGGCGCAGCAGGCTGGCGTGCTCGCGCACGCTGGAGTCGGCGGCGGGCAGCGCGCGGTCGGCGGGCAGGGGCTGGCTCATGCGCGGTGCCCTTCCCCTCAATAGGCCGCGGCCTCGAAGCCGGCCGCCTGCAGCAGCGCCACCAGCTCGGCCACGTGCGCCGGGTTGCGCGTCTGCACCACCAGCTCGACCTCGACGTTCTGCGCCGACAGCGAGCTGAACGCGCGCTGGTGGTGCACCTCGTCGATGTTGGCACCGGCCTCGGCCACCACGGCGGTGATGCGGGCCAGCACGCCCGGCGTGTCGCGCGCCGCGATCTTGATGCGCGCCAGCCGCCCGGCGCGCACCATGCCGCGCTCGATGATGGCGGCCAGCAGCAGCGGGTCGATGTTGCCGCCGCACAGCACCAGCCCGACGCGGCGCCCGGCGAACAGCGCCGGATGCTTGAGCAGCGCCGCCAGGCCCGCGGCGCCGGCGCCTTCGACGAGCGTCTTCTCGATGTCGAGCAGCATCACGATGGCCTGCTCGATGTCGCCCTCGTCGACCAGCACCAGGTCGTCGACCAGCGCGCGGATCATCTGCTGCGTCAGCCGCCCCGGCTGGCCGACCGCGATGCCCTCGGCGATCGTGCTCGTGCCCTGCGGGTGGTGGGTGCCCTTGACGGCGTTGACCATCGCCGGGAAGCGCATCGTCTGCACGCCGACGATGCGCAGGCCGGGCTTGAGCGCGCGCGCCGCGGCGGCGATGCCGCTGATCAGCCCGCCGCCGCCCACCGCGACGACGAGGGTGTCCAGATCGGGCTGCGCGCGCAGCATCTCCACGCCGATGGTGCCCTGGCCGGCGATGACGAGCGGGTCGTCGAAGGGGTGCACGAAGGTCAGGCCGTCGCGCTCGGCAAGCGCCAGCGCGTGGTCGCGCGCCTGGTCGAAGGTCTCGCCGTGCAGCACCACCTCGGCGCCGAAGCCCTTGGTGCGCTCGACCTTGACCATCGGCGTGTGCTGCGGCATCACGATCACCGCGCGCAGGCCCAGGCGCGCCGCGTGGTGCGCCACGCCCTGCGCGTGGTTGCCGGCCGAAGCGGCGATGACGCCCTTGACCTTCTGCCCCGACTCGACGAGCGCGGCGAGCTTGTTGAGCGCGCCGCGCTCCTTGAAGCTGGCCGTGAACTGCAGGTTCTCGAACTTCAGGAAGACCTGCGCGCCGACGATCTGGCCGAGCGTCTTGCTCTCCACGCAGGGCGTGTCGAGCACCTGGCCGGCCAGGCGCAGGCCGGCGCGTTCGATGTCGGCGAAGGTCACCGGCAGCGCGGCGCCGCCCGCGACCGCTTTCACGCCGTGCCGCCCACCGTGAGGCGTTCGATGCGCAGCGTCGGCTGGCCGACGCCGACCGGCACGCTCTGGCCCTCCTTGCCGCACACGCCCACGCCGGCGTCGAGCTGCATGTCGTTGCCGATCATCGTCACGCGCTTGAGCGCGTCGGGGCCGTTGCCGATCAGCGTGGCGCCCTTCACCGGGTACAGGATCTTGCCCTTCTCGACCCAGAAGGCCTCGCTGGCCGAGAACACGAACTTGCCGCTCGTGATGTCGACCTGCCCGCCGCCGAAGTTGGTGGCGTACACGCCGCGTTCGATGCTGGCCACGATCTCCTCGGGCGTGCGCGTGCCGGCCAGCATGTAGGTGTTGGTCATGCGCGGCATCGGCAGGTGGGCGTAGCTCTCGCGCCGGCCGTTGCCGGTGCGCCGCGTCTTCATCAGGCGCGCGTTCAGGCTGTCCTGGATGTAGCCGCGCAGGATGCCGTCCTCGATGAGCACGGTGCGCTGCGTGGCCTCGCCCTCGTCGTCGACGTTGAGCGAGCCGCGGCGGTCGGGCAGCGTGCCGTCGTCGAGCACCGTCACGCCCCTGGCCGCCACGCGCTGGCCGATGCGGCCGCTGAACGCGCTCGAGCCCTTGCGGTTGAAGTCGCCTTCGAGGCCGTGGCCCACCGCCTCGTGCAGCAGCACGCCCGGCCAGCCCGGGCCGAGCACGACCGTCATCTCGCCGGCCGGCGCCGGCCGGCTCTCGAGGTTGGTGAGCGCGGCGTTGACGGCCTGGTCGACGTAGCCCTGCACCACCGCGTCCTGGAAGTAGCCGAGGCCGAAGCGCCCGCCGCCGCCGCCGGTGCCCATCTCGCGGCGGCCGTCCTGCTCGGCGATCACGGTCACGCTCAGGCGCACCAGCGGGCGCACGTCGGCGGCGCGCGTGCCGTCGGCGCGCGCCACCAGCACCACGTCGTGCTCGGCGGCCAGGCCGGCCATCACCTGCACGATGCGCGGGTCCTTGGCGCGCGCGAGCTTCTCGACCTTCTCGAGCAGGGCCACCTTCTGCGCGCTGTCCAGCGTGCCGATGGGGTCGGTGGCGGCGTAGAGCAGGCGGCTCGCCGCCACCTGCGGCGCGCGGCCGACCTTGACGCGCCGGCTCTGCCCGGCGCGCGCGATGGTGCGCACGGTGCGCGCGGCGTCGAGCAGGCTGGCCGCGCTGATGTCGTCGCTGTAGGCGAAGGCGGTCTTCTCGCCGGCGACCGCGCGCACGCCGACGCCCTGGTCGATGCTGAAGCTGCCGCTCTTGACGATGCCCTCCTCCAGGCTCCAGCCCTCGTGGCGCGTGGTCTGGAAGTACAGGTCGGCGTCGTCCACGCGGTGCTCGGCGATGGTGGCCAGCGCGGCGGCCAGCGCGGGCTCGCCGATGCCGAAGGGCGCGAGCAGCGCGGCTTCGGCGAGCGCCAGTCTTTCGAGCGAGGGTTCGCGGCTGATCATCGTGGGGCACCTCGGCGGCAGGAGCGGGGCATTGTAGGCAGCGGGGGTCTTCGACAGGGCGCGCCACGGCGCGCCCGCCGGCGGCCGAGGCGCGCCGCCGATCAGCCGGCGTCGCCGCGCAGCGCCAGCGCGCGCTGGTACAGCGCGTTGCGCGGCGCGCCGCTGATCCCGGCGGCCAGCGCCACGGCCTGCTTGAGCGGCAACTCGCGCAGCAGCACCGCGAGCGCGTGTTCGGCCTCGGGCGCCAACGCCGCGGCGCCGGCGCCCGCCGCCGGTTGCGCGTGCAGCACGAGCACGAACTCCCCGCGCTGGCGCTGCGCGTCGGCGGCCAGCCAGTCGGGCAACGCCGCCGCGGGCATCGTGGCCACGGTCTCGAACTGCTTGGTCAGCTCGCGCCCAATCGTCACGCGGCGCGCCGGCTGATGCGCGGCCAGGGCCTGCGCCAAGTCGGCGATGCGGTGCGGCGACTCGAACAGCACCAGGGCGTCACGGTCGGCGGCGAGCGCGTCGAGCGCGGCCTGGCGCTCGCCGCCGCGCGCCGGCAGGAAGCCGACGAAGCGGAAGCCCTGCGCCAGCACGTCGCCGGCCACGCTGAGCGCGGCCAGCGCGCTGCTCGGGCCGGGCACCGGCACCACCGGGTGGCCGGCCGCCGTGGTGTCGGCGACGAGCCGCGCGCCGGGGTCGGAGACGGCCGGCGTGCCGGCATCGCTGACCAGCGCCACGCTCTGCCCGGCGGCCAGCCGCGCCAGCACGTCGGCGGCGGCCTCGCGCTCGTTGTGCGCGTGCAGCGCCACCAGCGGCTTGTGCAGGCCGAGGTGGGCGAGCAGCCGGGCGGCGACGCGCGTGTCCTCGGCCGCCACCGCGTCGACGCGGGCGAGCAGGTGGATCGCGCGCAGCGTGATGTCGGCCAGGTTGCCGATCGGCGTGGCCACCACGTAGAGTGCACCGCGCACGAAGCGCTGGGCGCCCGCGGCCTGCTCGGCGGCGGCTTGCAGCAGGGAGGCGGAGGTGGGCGGAGGCGACACGAGGCGGGCCACGAAGTACATCGGCGACGACGCGGAGGCGCGCGCACTGGCGCAGCTGCAGGCCGCGGGTCTCGTGCTCGTCGAGCGCAATTATCGAGTGGCGCGCGGCCCGCGTTCGCGCGGCGGCGAGGTCGACCTCGTGATGCGCGAGCACGACGGCACCCTGGTCTTCGTGGAGGTGCGGGCGCGGCGCGATGCGCGCCATGGCGGCGCCGCGGCCAGCGTGGGCGCCGCCAAGCAGCGGCGCGTGGTCTGGGCCGCGCAGCACTACCTGATGCGCTGGGCTTCGCCGCCGCCGTGCCGCTTCGACGTGGTGGCCATCGACGGCGCGTCGATCGAGTGGCTGCGCGGCGCCTTCACCGCTTGAGCGCGGCGTGTGCCTCGCGCGCCGCGACGGAACCGACCGCGCCGACCCCTGTCATATGATGCATGGCCATGCTCGAGCAGCGCATCCAACAGCAGATCTTCGAGAGCGCTGACCTCAAGTACCAGACCGCCGAGACCCTGGCCAAGCCGATCGCCGACGCCGCTGCCGCGCTGCTCGGCGCCATCACCGGCGGGGGCAAGGTGATGAGCTTCGGCAGCGGCGCCGGCGCCATGCTGGCGCCGCATCTGGCGCATCTGCTGGTCGGCCGCTTCGAGCGCGAACGTCCGCCGCTGGCGGCGCTGGCGCTCTCGGCGAGCGCCTCGCACGCCGCGCAGCAGGTGCGCGCGCTCGGCCTGCCGGGCGACGTGCTGCTGATGCTGGACAACGGCGAGGGCGAGAGCGCCAGCGTCATCGCCGCCGCGCGCGGCAAGGACATGACGCTCGTCGTGCTGGCCGGCCGCGGCGCCGCCGAGCTGCGCGAGCTGCTCGCCGAGAGCGATGTGCTGATCGCCGTGCCGCACGAGCGCGCGGCACGCGTCGCCGAGGCTCACATGCTGGTGTTGCACTGCCTGTGCGATGCCATCGACTTCCAATTGATGGGGGACATCGAACCGTGATTTCCCGTTGTGTCGTTCGTTCGGCCGCGCTGCGCGGCACCCTGCTGGCGGCCCTGCTGGCCACGCTGACCGGCTGCGCGCCGCTCATCGTGGGCGGCGCCATGGTGGGCGGCGGCCTCGTCGCCACCGACCGCCGCACCACCGGCATCCAGCTCGAGGACCAGAGCATCGGCGGCAAGGCCGAGTCGCGCGCCGCGGCGCTGGCCACGCTCGGGCGCATCAACGCCACCAGCTACAACCGCCTGGTGCTGCTGACCGGCGAGGTGCCCAGCGAGGCCGACAAGGCCGCCGTCGAGGCCACCGTGGCGCAGGTGGAGAACGTGCGCGCGGTGGTCAACGAGCTCGCGGTGGGCGCCAACGCCTCGTTCGGCCAGCGCTCGCAGGACGCGCTGCTCGCCGCCAAGGTCAAGGCCAGCCTGGTCGACGCCAAGGACGTGCAGGCCAACGCCTACCGCGTGCTGGCCGAGCGCGGCATCGTCTACCTGATGGGCCGCGTCACGCAGCGCGAGGCCGACCGCGGCGCCGACATCGCGCGCTCGGTGCCCGGCGTGCAGAAGGTGGTGCGGGTGTTCGAGATCCTCACCGAGGAGGAGCTGGCTTCGCTCGGCCGCCCGGGGCCGGCACCGGCGCCGGCGCCGGCACCGCGCACGCCGTAGCTCAGCGCTTGAGGCGGCGGATGAGGCTCGAGGTGTCGTGCCGCCCGCCGCCCATCGCCTGCAGCTCGGCGTAGAACTGGTCCACCAGCGCCGTCACCGGCAGCTGCGCGCCGTTGCGCCGCGCCTCGTCGAGCACGAGGCCGAGGTCCTTGCGCATCCAGTCGACCGCGAAGCCGAAGTCGAACTTGCCGTCGAGCATGGTCTTGCCGCGGTTGTCCATCTGCCAGCTCTGCGCGGCGCCCTTGCCGATGACCTCCAGCACGAGCGGCATGTCCAGCCCGGCGCGCTGGCCGAAGGCGAGCGCCTCCGACAGGCCCTGCACCAGGCCGGCGATGCAGACCTGGTTGACCATCTTGGCCAGCTGCCCCGCGCCGCTCGCGCCGACCAGCGTGACGGCGCGCGCGAAGTTCAGCGCCACCGGCTTCATCAGCGCGAAGGGCTCGGCGTCGCCGCCGCACATCACGGTGAGCGCGCCGTTGACGGCGCCGGCCTGGCCGCCGGAGACCGGCGCGTCGACGAAGTGCACGCCGCGTGCACGCGCCGCGGCGTGCAGCTCGCGCGCCACCGCGGCGCTGGCGGTGGTGTGGTCGACGAACACCGCACCCGGCTTCATGCCGGCGAAGGCGCCGTGTTCGCCGAGCACCACGCTCCTCAGGTCGTCGTCGTTGCCGACGCAGGCGAAGACGAAGTCGGCCCCGCCGCCGGCGGCCACGGCGGCGCGCGGCGTGTCGGCCGTGGCGCCGCCGTGTTCCTGGGCCCACGCCGCCGCCTTGGCCGCGGTGCGGTTGAAGACGGTGACGTGGTGGCCGGCCCGCGCCAGGTGGCCGGCCATCGGATGGCCCATCACGCCCAGGCCGAGGAAGGCGACGCGACGGGGGCTCTGCGGTTCGTAGCTGCGGGGGGCATTCATGCCCCGAACGCTACACGAACCGCTGGCGCTAGACGATCTTCATGTGCTCGGTGCCGGCGGACAGGTCGGCACTGCGCGCGCGCTGGCTCTGCAGCTTGATCTGCAGCCGCAGGTCGTTGACGCTGTCGGCGTTGCGCAGCGCGTCCTCGTAGCTGATGAGGTGGCCTTCGTAGAGCTCGAACAGGCTCTGGTCGAAGGTCTGCATGCCGAGCTCGCGGCTGCGCTTCATCAGATCCTTGATCTCGGCGATCTCGCCCTTGAAGATCATGTCGCTGACCAGCGGCGTGTTGAGCATGATCTCCACCGCCGCGATGCGCCCGCGCCCGCTCTCGCGCGGGATCAGGCGCTGGCTGATCAGCGCCTTCAGGTTGAGCGACAGGTCCATCAGCAGCTGCTGGCGCCGCTCTTCGGGGAAGAAGTTGATGATGCGGTCCAGCGCCTGGTTGGCGCTGTTGGCGTGCAGCGTGGCCAGGCACAGGTGGCCGGTCTCGGCGAAGGCGACCGCGTTCTCCATCGTCTCGCGGTCGCGGATCTCGCCCATCAGGATCACGTCGGGCGCCTGGCGCAGCGTGTTCTTGAGCGCGATCTCCCAGCCGTCGGTGTCCAGCCCGATCTCGCGCTGCGTGACGATGCAGTTCTTGTGCGCGTGCACGAACTCCACCGGGTCCTCCACCGTGATGATGTGACCCTGGCTGTTCTCGTTGCGCCAGTCGACCATCGCCGCCAGCGAGGTGCTCTTGCCCGAGCCGGTGGCGCCGACGAAGATGGCCAGACCCCGCTTGGTCATCGCCACTTCCTTGAGCACCGCAGGCAGGCCGAGGCCGTCGATGGTGGGGATGGCCTGCGGGATGGTGCGGAACACCAGCCCGACCTGCCCCTGCTGCAGGAAGGCGTTGCAGCGGAAGCGCCCGATG
>Ga0073934_10008674_pt1 | contig 13457 bp, 15 predicted proteins | sample LarsenN4metaG_FD_76834 | JGI IMG/M metagenome (GOLD analysis project Ga0073934, IMG submission 76834) | Hot spring sediment bacterial and archeal communities from British Columbia, Canada, to study Microbial Dark Matter (Phase II) - Larsen... ...
AAATTACGCCTCCGCATATAGTATTTGAAGAATGTGCAAAAGACGCCCGTGAGTTAAAATTAGCTGTATGTGGAAGTGAGCTTGTAGGTTTGATACCACTTGAAGCGATGCTATTGGCAGCAGATTATTATATAAAAAAAGAAAATCTTTTTATAATAGATGAAGCACAGAAAATAAGACTTGTAGTTGAAAGATTGGGACTGAATTCAATATCAAAATTCGTGCCGGAAAAAAGAATCATAGAGTATATGATTCAGGAAAAGGCAAACGAGCCATTAGCAAATATGACAGTGCGGGATTTTGTTGAACTCGTCGGAGCAAGGACTTCAGCCCCCGGAGGAGGAAGTGTATCAGCACTTGCAACATCTTTAGGAGCTGGATTAGGAGCAATGATGGGCTGGATGACTTATGGGACAAGGAAGTTTGAGGCACTTGATAAAAAGATGAGAAAAAATATACCCCCACTACATTTAAGGATGAAGAAGTTGATATCAATGATTGATGCGGATACAAATGCATTTAATGATTACATGATTGCAATGAAAATGCCGAAAAACACAGAAAGTGAAAAAGCTATACGTGAAGAGAAAATGCAGGAGGGTCTGAAAAAAGCAATAGATGTACCGCTTACAGTAATGCGTATAGCCGATGAATGCTGGGAATGGATGTTCGAGATGGCAAAATATGGAAATATTTCTTCAAAAAGTGACCTTGAAGTCGGTGCAAAGAATTTAGAATCCGGGATATGGGGAGCTCATAGGAATGTATTAATTAATATACCTCAGATTAAAGATGAAGAATATAAGGCAAAAGTATTGCAAGAAGCAGATGAAATAATGACAAGAGCAGAAAAAGGACTAAAAAAGGTTGTGAAAATACTATCCTCAAGATAGTGATTGATTATTAAAAAATTGATAAATATCAGGCAAGAGAGAAGAATTCTGTTTCTCCTTCTCTATGGTGGACAATTATACCTGCCCTCACAAGGTTAACTAAAATCCTGCCGGCGCGTCTCTGTGATATGTTAGCCAGTTTCCTGAATTCTTTTACATTAATTCTTTCATTGGTAGAAAGATATTTTAATAATAGCTTTTCAGGTTCGCCATATGAAATCATAAGCGGACCTGAGTTTGGGTTTGAGTGTTTTAGAAAATAAATTGTTTCTTTTGAAGCTAATATGCTCTTATCATTAAGACGTATATACACTTTATTATCATCAGGCAATTTATCAGAAACCAGACGGTGTGGTTTTTGAATGCTTTCTTCTATATTTACAACAACGACATCCTTTCTTTTAATAGAGACAACTTCGTAACTATATTCAACCTGGGGCGAACAAAAAAACCTTGCCGCAAGATCTATTAATTCGAGTTCACCTTTTTCACTCTGAACTCCAACAATTGTTTTATCATCATCAACACCAAATAAAATTTTACCACCTTTTGAATTAGCAAATGCTATCATTTCCTTTGCAATCTTTTCAGGTTCTGAGAACTTCCGTTTGAACTCGGTTTTTGAGTTCTCTCCATCTTCTATTAAATTATATAACTCAGTAAGAAACATTTAATTTGTTAAGTTCTTTTCTCTATCAAGGAAATCCTGCAAGATAATCTGAGCAGAAATACTATCAGTCAGAGATTTATTTTTACGTTTCTTTTTACTTTTAACAGATTCTGTAATGTAACTTTGAGCGAGCGAACTTGTATATCTTTCATCTATGAAAAAGAAATCAGGGAAAATATTCTGCTTATTCAGAAAATCTTTCAATTCAGCACTGAATGTTTTGACAGATTGTGTTATATGAGTATCTTCCGAGTTTAATTTTACCGGCAGTCCTATTATGATTTTGGAAATTAAATCTTCACGGCAAATATTTAGTATCTTGTCAAATAGGTTACTGTCATTTTCAAATGTAGTTCTGGAAAAAGAAATAGTTTTTCCCTCGTCGGAAACAGCTATTCCGACACGCTTTAAGCCATAATCAATACCAAGATATTTGCTAACCATTCTGTCCTCCCTAAGGACTAATCAGTATTATCTTTGAGAAAATTTTTTAAAATTTTTCCCGGCTTAAAATGAATTTTTCTTCTTCCGGGAACAAATACAAATTCTCCTGTTTTGAGATTTCTCGCTTTAGGTTTTGGCTTTGTTTTTTTTACTTCAAAAACTCCAAAATCACGGATTTCAATCCTTGAAACAGGATTTGCGGTCATTATAAGTTCTCTTAGTGATTCAAATAATGAATCAACTATTAGTTTCCGGGTTACTTTTTTCCCTTCAAGTTTTTCTTCCATTTTACGCTCAACATCTTTCCGAGTGAGTGTTGGAATTCTTTCGGATTTTTCTGTTTTATTATTTATATCTTCCATTTCATTTGTCTCCAAAGGAGTTTAAAAATCTTTTTAAATATAAAAACGATGAATAAACTATTAATATTACCGATATTAAAATTAAAAAACTAATTGCCTGGTTAAAAAGTTCATTATTAAGAATAGAAAATAACAGAACCAGTCCGATACTTAAAACAGCTGCTTTCCCAGGATAGTTTGACATAAGAACTTTACCTTTTTTCTTTTTCAGGATTAGACCAAAGAAAAGAATTATTAGGTCCCTTGAAATAATAACAATTAAAAACCACAGAGGAAGCAAATCCCTGTAATAAACCAACAATGCTATTACTGATACTACAATTTTATCCGCAAGAGGGTCAATTATTTTGCCGGTTTCACTTACCATATTAAAATGCCTTGCAATGAAACCGTCAGCTATATCAGTAATCCAGATTATTATTATAAAAGCTGCAATAATATACCTTGAATTTTCAAAATCATTTAAAAAAAAATAAGAAACAGGAATAATTAAAAAAATCCTTAAAAAAGACAAAACATTTGGTATTAGAAAAAATTCTTTATTCAAAATATTACTTGAGTTATGCCAATATATTCTAAATTAAAATAAAAATAAAGATAAAATATTGTTTATTAATAATTTAATTGAAAGTTTTTTTTATAATATTTTTCGGATTTTTAAAGAAATTAATAGAAGATTTTATAATTCCCGAAATTATATAAAGTAAGCAAGCAGGGAAAGAAGCAATTCCCTTGGTTAAAATTATTACCAGAACTATAATGAAAAGCAAACTAAAAATAAGTTTATTATCTTTCAGAGATTTTAAAGTAAGTTTGGGTAAAACCGGGTATTGAAACTTGCTAACCATAAGAATAGGTACAAAAATGCTAAGAAAGAAGATTGAATCCTCACTTTGCTGTTGTGATAAAATTGAATTATGATAAAAAAGAATGTAACTAACTATTGTGAGTGCAGCAACAGGTGTTGGAATTCCATAGAACTTATTTTTATCGAAGCCAACCAATTCAACGTTAAACCTTGCAAGTCTGATAGCAGCAAAAGCCATCATCATTGAAGCAATAGCAACGCCAATGGCTTCAAAATTTTTAAAATAAATACTATATAGAAGCAAGGAAGGTGCAACTCCAAAAGAAATTACATCAGACAGGGAATCAAGCTCAACACCAAATTCACTCGAAGATTTCAAAATTCTTGCTACTATACCATCAAACATATCGAAGAGCGAAGCATAAAAAATAAAAAGTGCAGCAGTATGAAATTCACCGATAGAAGAACTAACAACAGAATAAAATCCGCAAAAAGCATTTAAAATTGTGAATAAACTTGGGATAAATCTCTTTGAAATGATCATGCGTGATTTTTTAGAGTTACAATTTTAGTTACGCCTGCGATAACTTTATCACCTTCTTTAACATGAATCATGCAATTATTCTGAAATATCAAATCCATTCTTGAACCAAATTTTATCATTCCAAATCTCTCACCTGCTTCAACGTAATCACCGATTTCAACCGGGCATACAATTCGCCTTGCAACAAAACCTGCGATTTGTTTGAAGAATATTTTAAAACCGTCATAAGTTTCGATTCCAATTTCAGTTCTTTCATTTTTTTCGGATGCAATATCTTCGAAAGCTGCAACAAACTTTCCCGGAATATATTTAAAATATGTAATCTTTCCTGAGGCAGGAATTCTATTAACATGAACATTCAAAGGAGATAGGAATATACTAATTTGAATAAGATTTTCAGCTTTTGGGAAGAAGTCTCCATTTCCTGAAACATTTTTAATCAAAACAATTTTACCATCAGCCGGGGAAATCACATCACCTGTATTAAGGACAGGAATTTTTCTTTCGGGGTCACGGAAAAAATAGAGAGTGAATAACATTAAAAAAATAGATATGAGTAAAAAAATAGTCTTTAATATTATTCCTGAAATAAATGCTAAAGCTATAAACAGTAAAGAAATAATTATAACTTTAATAACAGTAACTCTTCCGTAAGGCGTAATCAATTTGATATTCTGTTTAAAATTTCGATATATGCGTCTGTCAGATTTCCAAGGTCGAATCTGAAATTATCTTTATCAAGTTTTTTATTAGTATCAGCATCCCAGAATCTGCAGGTATCGGGAGAAATCTCATCTGCAAGTATAATTTCCCCTTTAGAGTCTTTGCCAAACTCAAGTTTAAAATCAACCAACTTAATTTTTTTCTGTATAAGAAAATCTTTTAATAATTTATTAATCTTAAGTGTTAATTCTTTAATGATATTAAGCTCAGATTCGGTTGCTAAACCGAGTTCATAGATATGAGCTTCGGTGAAGAGAGGATCGCCAAGTTCATCAGATTTATAATAAAACTCAATAATAGGTTTTTTCAACTCGGTTCCTTCAACGAAGCCATACCTTTTCACAAGACTTCCGGCAGCAATATTTCTACAAACAACTTCAATTTTTAATATAGATACTTTTTTAACAAGCATTTCGTTATCAGAAATTTTTTCAAGGAAATGAGTCGGAATACCGTTGCTTATCAGATATTCAAAGAATATTGAGGATATTTTATTATTTAATATACCTTTGCCTTCGATTTCATCTTTTTTAATACCGTTAAATGCAGTTGCACTGTTTTTAAATTCCTGGAGAAAAATATCAGGTTTTCCGTGAATGGAGTAAATTTTTTTTGCTTTTCCTTCGTAAAGTAATGTTTTATCCATAATAATTAATTTATTACAAATTAAGAATTTTGAAATTCATTTTCTATAAATAAAAAACCCGAACTAAAAATAAAGTCCGGGTTATATAAAATGAAAAAAAATTAAATTATTCTGTTTTTTGAACTTCAGTTGTGTTTTCTGAAGCCGGCTTATTTTCAGAAGTAATATCTGTAACAACGACAGGTGGAACTATCTGAGGTGCCGGATTTGCAGAAGAATTAGTTGGAGGAGGGACATTAATGACAGGAACATCTTCACCGATAATATCTTCAATTCTGAAATCAATATGTTCTGCTTCATAGCTTCTTGTCTTTTCAACAAGATCTTTAACAGAGAATTTCTTAGGAAGTTTAAAGGTTGCAATATATTCATCAATTTCTTTCTGATCTTTATCTTTGAGATATTCGATGACCGAAAGGACAATCTTTTTGTTATTTTTATCAAATTCAATTACATTTGCTTTAAGAGACATTCCCGGTTTGAAAAATTCTGCTGTATTTCTGATGGGTGCCACTGCAAGTTGTGAAGCCGGTATAAATGCGTCAACAACATCCGGAAGTTCAACAATGATGCCTTTTTCAATTGGTTTAACAACTTTACAAACAGATTCAGTACCTACTTTATATTTTGTTTCTAAAGTATCCCATGGGTTATCAAGCAACTGTTTATGTCCAAGCGATATTCTCTGGTTGGCAACATCAATACCAAGAATTACAACATCAATCGGGTCACCAATCTTTTTAAATTCATTAACGTCAAATATTTTCTTCGTCCAGGATAAATCAGAAATATGAACAAGCCCATCAACACCATCTTCAAGTTCAACGAATAATCCAAAATTGGTAATATTACAGACTTTTCCCTGCTGTTTAGTTCCGATAGGAAATTTATCAAGCAAGCTTTGCCATGGATTTGGTGTTAGCTGTTTCATTCCAAGTGAGAGTTTTCTGTTTTCATAATCAATATTCAGAATCTGAGCTTCAACTAATTGTCCCATAGTAACCATCTGGCTTGGATTAGTAATATGCTGAGTCCATGACATTTCGCTGATATGAATCAAACCTTCAATACCTTTTTCAATTTCAATAAAAGCACCATATTCAGTAAGAGATACGACTTTGCCGGAAACTTTATTTCCAACCTGATATTTTTCCTGAACATTATCCCAGGGATGAGTTTGTAATTGCTTAAGCCCGAGATATACTCTTTCTTTATCTTTATCAAATTCGATTACGTAAACATCAATTGTCTGGTCGAGTTTAACAACATCGCTCGGGTGGTTGATTCTTCCCCAGGATAAATCAGTAATATGAATTAAACCATCGAGACCTCCGAGGTCAACAAATACACCAAAATCAGTGATTGCCTTGACTGTTGCTTTTAATATCATACCTTTCTCAATTGATTTCAATAATTCTTCTCTTTGACCTGCCATTGATTCTTCGATTAGCACTTTATGTGAAACAATGATGTTCTCAATCTGATTATTTATTTTAATAACTTTGAAATCCATCATTTTCCCTACATATTCATCATAATCTCTGATTGGTTTCGTATCAATCTGTGAACCGGGCAAGAAAGCAGTTAAGCCAGCAATATCAACTACAAATCCGCCTTTGATTCTTCTGAGACATCTTCCTTTTACAATAGTACCATTTTTGTTTGCTTCCTGGATTTTTTCCCACATTTTTATGGAATCTGCCTTTTTCTTGGATAAAACAAGCTGTCCTTCTTTATCCTCGATTTTTTCCAGAAATACTTCGATTTCGTTCCCTACTTTTGCTTCTTCCGGGTTTGCAAATTCGTTTATTGAAACTCTGCCATCTGATTTTGAGCCAATATCAATTAAAACATCTTCGCCGTGGATAGCTACTATTTTCCCTTTAACTACCTCATTTTCTTTAATTAAGTTGAAAGTTGTTTCATAAAGCTTAAGCATTTTTTCATACTCGTCTTCAGTATAATCATCATTTACGAGTTTTTTGATTGATGTCTTCTGCTCTTCCGGCTTCTCTTCATATGCCGCATTTAGTTCTTCTGACATTTATTATTATTTCCTTTTTTGCGTAATAAAAATACGTTCCCATAATATTTCACGTCCGTGCGTGTTTAATTTATAAAAATTCCTTTTTAAAAAGGGGGTTTATTACTCTAATTCATTACTATTGGCAGAAAGAATTTTTTTGTAAAGATAGTCAACCTGTTCTTCTATTATCATATGTGTTGTGTCAACTTCTTCAGCATCTTCTGCTTTTTTTAAAGGTCCATCCTGACGTTTCATATCAATTTCGTCTCTTTTTTGCAGTTCAAGAATAATCTTGTCTAAAGATATTTTCTGACCTAAATCCAGAAAATCCTGTTTCCTTCTGTGAGCTCTTGTTCTTATATCGCAAGTTAAATAAAATTTAAAATCTGCATTCGGAAACACAGCTGTCCCTATATCTCTTCCGTCAATAACTACGCCTTGTTCAGACGCATACTTCCTTAATTTTTCATTTACAATTGCTCTGATTGATTTAAGCTTACTTACACTGCTTACTTTATTTGTTACATCTAATCCTCTTATCTGTGATGTTATATTTTCTTCTCCAAGAAATATTTCGTCATTTTTAAAAGTAATATCGCATTTCCTTGCAATTTCATCAATCTTTTTAATATCGTTTGGCTTTATATTATTTTTAATAACAAGATAAGTTATTGTTCTGTAATAAGCGCCACTATCAATGTAAAGCAAATTTAACTTTTCAGCGAGCATTTTCGCAGTTGTGCTTTTTCCGGTACCTGACGGTCCGTCAATAGCAATAATCATTTTTTTCATCTGTCTATTGAAAAGAATTCAATTAAAAATTATAACCAACGAGTTTCAATTCTTTTTTATTCTGGAAACATCAGAGGTAAACCTATAATTTTATTAATTTTTAATTGATTTTCAAGGTATTTATTTAGTCAATATATTATATATATCTTCTTTAAGACTATTCACAGGAGTCTCTATGATTCTTCCAGTTTCGACTCCGTTTTTATAAAAAATCATAGTTGGAACCAACTGAATATTTAATCCATCGGTTTCGTTATTCAGTCCTTGTTTTTTTCTGTTTACTGCAATCAAAGTAATACTTGTATCAGGAAATTTAATCTCATCCATTATTTTATAAAACCTTGGAACTTCTCTCCTGCTGTCTCCGCACCATGTTCCATAACGATTAAAATTTTAAAATCATTAAAATTATCAGGAATTGATGAAAGAATATCCTTTTTTAAGTTATATTCAGAATATTCTCTTGAGAACCAGGAAGAAAAATCTGAAGTTGAAAAAATATCTCTTGAACACTTTCCTATTAGCATAGGATTACTGGTTTTCTCGTCAACTTCAATTTTACAAGATTGAGATAAAATATTATTAAAAGTTACGATAATAAGCAATAAAAAGAATATCAGTGATTTCATAAACTTATAAAATAATTTTTCTTCAAATATAACAAACTTAAAAGAAAGAGTAAAGATTTTTGTATTGAAAAACGGTCAATTTAAAGTTAAATTAAAAGTTTAAAAATATTTAATAAAAATCTTCATAAACTTATGAAATTATCGCAATTTAAGTATCCTGTGCCGAAAAATTTGATTGCAAAAGTACCAAAAATACCACGTGAGAATGTAAAAATGATGGTATTAAACAAAGAGACTTATGATATAAAAAATGATAAATTCAAAAATTTTATTGATTATTTGGAGGAAGGGGATGTTGTAGTAGTGAATGATTCCAAGGTATTTCCTGCGAGATTATTTGGAACAAAGGAAAAGACAAAGGCAAAGATAGAAGTTTTTCTGTTAAGGCAACTATCTGAGGAAGAGAATATCTGGGATGTTGTAGTTGATCCTGCAAGGAAGGTAAGAATAGGGAACAGAATATTTTTCAATAAAAATTTATTTTGCGAGATAATTGATAATACAACATCGAGAGGCAGAATAGTAAGGTTTAATGTAAAAGATGATTTTAAAAAAGTAGTTGATAAATTAGGCAAAACACCATTACCGCCTTATATAAAGAGGGAACCAGATGATAAAGACAGTGAATATTACCAGACAGTATTTGCAACGAATGAAGGATCCGTAGCAGCTCCTTCAGCGGGAATAAATTTTACCAAAGAAATTATCAAAAAAATAGAAAAAAAAGGTGTAAGAGTAGTACCAATAACATTACATATAGGATTGGGAACTTTCAGACTTGTAGAAGTAGAAGATTTATCGAAACACAGAATGGATTCTGAGTATTATGAGATATCCAGAGAGACAGCAGAAGCAATTAATTATTCTATAAACAGACACAAAAGCGTTATAGCAGTAGGGACTTCGGTTGTCAGGGCACTTGAATCGAGTGTAATAACAGGTAGATTAGTAAGACCAAATAAAGGATGGACAGACAGGTTCATACATCCACCTCAGTCATTAAGTATAGTTACAAAGTTGCTTACAAAGTTCCATTTACCACAGAGTACTCATTTAATGCTTGTAGCGTCATTGGTTGAGCGGGATGCATTAATGAAAGCTTATAAAAAAGCAATAAAAGAGAAATATAAATTTTATGCTTACGGTGATTTGATGCTAATTGTATAGAAAAAAAATTATGTCATATTTTGCTGTAATACCGGCATCTGGTTCAGGAACAAGATTTGGCGGAAAGGTTCCGAAGCAATTTTTAAAAGTCAATGGCAGGGAAATAATATCATATACAATAAAAAAATTTGAATCAGTCGAATTTCTTAAAGGTATTGTTATCTCTACAAAGCCGGAATATTTTACTCTGATATCAGAAATAGTATCAAAGTATCGTTTCAGAAAAATAATTGGAATAGTAGCCGGGGGAGAAACAAGAATGGTGTCAGTATTAAATGGTCTATCAGTATTAAATTGTCGTGAAAGAGATATTATTGCAGTTCACGATGCAGTAAGACCATTTTTAAGTAAGTCACTTATAGTTGAACTATACCGATATTGTGCAAAATATGGTTCTGTAATACCTGCTTTGCCAATACCTGATACAGTAAAAGAGATTGAAAGAAAAAACATAATAAAGCGAACAATATCAAGAGAGAATTTAATGTTAGCACAGACACCTCAGGTATTCAGATATGGAGAAATGATGAAAAGCTATGAAAAAGCGATGAAGGATAATTTTATCGCTACTGATGAATCTTCAATTCTTGAGTATGCAGGATATAAAGTAAGCATAATCGAGGGAGAACGTAAAAATATTAAAATCACAACAAAAGAGGACGTGAAAAACTTCAATTATTATAATAGATAATTTGAAAACAAAATATTATATTAATGTATGGAACCAGTTGTAATATCAACATGGAAACACGGTCTGAACGCAAACGAAGAAGCATACAGGCATCTGATTAGTGGCAAAAATTCATTGGATTCGATTGAAAACGGTTTAGTAATTACGGAGAATGATCCTTCGGTATTGAGTGTAGGCTACGGAGGATTGCCTGACAATGAAAGTAGAGTAACACTTGATGCGGCATTAATGGATTGGAAAGCGCGAATAGGAGCTGTAATTGCAGTCGAACATATCAGAAATCCGATAAAATTAGCCAGAATAATCCTTGAAGACACAGAACATACAGTATTGGCAGGAGATGGTGCATATAATTTTGCGATACAGAATGGATTTGAACCGGAAATATTATTGACAGAGTATTCTTTAAAGAGGTTCCGTGAATGGAAAGCAAGCGGGTTGAAAAAATCTGCAGAGATACATACAGATGATTTTAAATTATATCAGGGACAGGAAGGGAATCACGATACAATAGGAATGCTTGCAATTGATAAAGAAGGTAATATTTCTGCCGGAGTAACAACAAGCGGCTTGGCGTGGAAGTTGCATGGCAGGGTTGGAGATTCACCGATAATAGGAGCAGGATTATATGTGGATGCTGAAATAGGTGCTGCGGCATCAACCGGAAGGGGAGAAGAGACAATAAGGGCATGCGGGAGTTTTTATATTGTAGAACAAATGAGAAATGGTGCAAGCCCGGAAGAAGCGTGCAGACTCGCATGTGAGAAAGTACATAAATTGAATTTATTGTCCTCAAAAAACAGAGATCATATATATCAGGTCGGTTTTATAGCAATAAATAAAGAAGGTGAAACCGGGGCATACAGTGTTAGAGATGGATTCCAGTATGCATTAATGAGAAACAACAATAATAAATTAATTGACAGTAAATTTCTCCTTAATGAGAAATATATTATTGAAGATTTGTAAAAAATGAATAACTTCATAGTTATTAAAAACGGATTATGTCTAACTCTTGACTCTGCAGGCAGGTCAGGTTATTTTAATATTATTTTAAAGGGAAATAAGATATTTGATATTGATTATAATAATGAACTCAAGAGAGACGAAGATATATTAAAAAAATATCCTGATTCGGAAATTTATGATGCATCTGAAAAATTAATCATACCTGCTTTTTTTAATTCACAAAAAAATTCATCATATATTCTTGCAGATTATTATGTTGATGGAAATACATTTGACAATATTAATACCAACGTTTCTCTTGAATTAATTGATAAATATTTTTTATCTGATGCAAACAGGGAAGATTTACTGAATATGTTAAGTATATCTTATACAAAATCAGTATTGAACGGGGAATTTTTTATTAATGAAACAAGCAAATATATATCAGCTGAAATAGTACGCTCAAATTTGTTATCGGAATTTCCAGTTAAGCCGGAAATAATTTTAACAGTATATGATAATTATATTTCAGACTATTGTCTTGGAATAAATAAATTCCATTGTATTGGACTAAGGGAGGAAGAAGATTTAAATAATTATTCACTAAGCTCACTGAAGAAGGCACTGCAGCGCGGAAATAAAAGAGCTATAATTGAAATTTTACAAACAACTAACAGTTCCGAAAAATTAAAAAGCTTATTCGGAAAAACCTTTATTAAAGTTCTTGCAGATAATGAATTATTAAATAACAGCGTAATAATTTCTAATCCTGTTTATATTAACAATGAAGAACTTAACCTGCTTTCTGAAAACGGTGTAAACCTGATTTTTTGTCCAACAGATATAAATAAATTATCGAAGCAGGAGATAGATTACAAAAAGATTTTTAGTAAGGAATTCAGAATTGTGATAGGAACGGGGATTACAGGCAAAAGCATATTCAGTGAATTGCGCTTCCTTAAAAGCAGAATTGGAATCACTAACATAAGCAATGAAAATTTATTGAGGTTAGTTACGGTAAATCCTGCAGAATTATTTGGTATTTCTAATATATGTGGTACAATTGAAAGAAATAAAATCGCAAACCTGATTATGTTTGATTTGGCAGATATAAGAAGTATGCTGAACATTCCGGATCCGACACCTGAATACATTTCAGGTTTTATAATTGAGAATCTCGACAATAAGTATATCTCAGATGTAATAATAAAGGGAAGTTATCTACTTAAGAATTATACCACTGATAGGATAGAGCATAAAAAACTCATGGAAATAAATAAGCAACTTTCTTCATTAATTTTTTCACTTGGCAGATATCAGGAATTTAAGGAAAAGTATAAAATGCGTGAAAGAGTAAATGAAATTTCATTAAACAGTAGTTCAAACAGACAAAAAGAGGAAATGCTTATTCAATCCAATAATGATGATATTAGTTTTTATGAAGGCGAATTAACTCCGGATAGTGAGTTCAGAATAATTGGAAGTTACAAACCGGATATCCTCAGTTCTGATTTAAAAGATAGTTCAGAAGAAACATTACTAAAGGAAGAATATACTGACATAGTTAAGGAAATAAACAATTTTGAAAACGGCTTATTAATTTTTGATAATGCAGAGTTAAAACAATCCGCAAATGATTCAGGTGGTCAAAACGAAGATCCACTTTTTGAAGCAAGGAGAGAGGTAAAAACACCTACAAAACGTCTTTTTTTTGATGATTCAGGTGGCGAAAGCAATTTAGTCGAAAGTAATTTAACATCAGAAAATTCTAAAGAAATACCTGAGACGAAAAACGAAGACAAAGAAATAATTTATAAGAAAGATAAGCTTAAATTTGGATTTGACGAAGAAATAAATTAAAAAATATCTTTTTAATTAATACAAGATTAATATTATGAAAAAATTCAAAAATGTAATTACAGCTATTTTAATCCTGGGAGCTTTTTCTTTATCGCTTTTAGGATTCAGAGATACCGGTAATATTACTTTGATTGATGGGAATATAATCAAAGTCGGACCGGAAGCTATGTACCTTAAAGGTACTATCAATATTAAATTCAAGAATGACATCAAGCCGGTTTCCGGAAAATCTTTCGGGATTTCATCGCTTG
>Ga0073934_10008675_pt1 | contig 13456 bp, 7 predicted proteins | sample LarsenN4metaG_FD_76834 | JGI IMG/M metagenome (GOLD analysis project Ga0073934, IMG submission 76834) | Hot spring sediment bacterial and archeal communities from British Columbia, Canada, to study Microbial Dark Matter (Phase II) - Larsen... ...
CACAACTGCCACTGCCAGCAGCCCGGTGGGCAGTTACACAATCACCGCTTCGCCGGGGACCCTGACAGCGACAAATTATGATTTCACCTTCGTCAACGGCACATTGACGGTGACCAGAGCGATGCTGACGGTTACTGCTGATAACAAGAGCAGGAGCTATGGCGCAGCCAATCCGGTATTGACAGCCACGATCAGCGGGTTCGTCAACGGCGAGACAGAGAGCGTGCTCGGTGGCGCCCCTGCTCTATCTACCGGCGCGACTGCCGGTAGCCCGGCAGGAAGCTACACAATCACCGCTTCGCCGGGGACATTGTCGGCAATCAACTATGATTTCACCTTCGTCAACGGCACATTGACGGTGACCAGAGCGATGCTGACGGTTGCCGCTGATAACAAGAGCAAGCTCTATGGCGCTCCCCTTCCCGCTCTGACTGCCGCGATCAGCGGATTCGTCAATGGCGAGACAGAGAGCGTGCTGGGCGGCTCGCTGCAAATCACTACTACTGCTACTGCCAACAGCAATGCAGGAACCTATCCAATCACTCCTGGCGGATTGACGGCGACTAACTATGAGATCAATTTTGTTGCCGGCACGCTCACGATAACTAAGGCATTGCTGACGGTCACCGCCGATAACAAGACAAAGGTGTTCGGAGCAGCGTTGCCGCAATTGACAGCCACGATCAGCGGGTTCGTCAACGGCGAGACAGAGAGCGTGCTCGGTGGCGCCCCTGCTCTATCTACCGGCGCAACTGCCAGCAGTCCGGTGGGGAACTATCCGATCACTGCTTTGCCGGGGACATTGTCGGCAATCAACTATGACTTCACCTTCGTCAACGGCACATTGACGGTGACCAGGGCTGACCAGACGATCACGTTTGCGCCCATTTCTGACAAAACATTCGGCGATGTGCCGTTTGCAGTGAACGCGACTGCCAGTTCAGGACTGCCGGTGAGCCTCCAGATCCTCTCCGGGCCAGGTAGCATCATAGGCAACATAGTGACGATCACCGGAGCAGGAACTATAGTGATCAAAGCCGAACAAGCAGGCAATGAGAACTTCAATGCGGCGCCAAGCGTGAACCAAACATTGATAGTCAACAAAGCGGCCAGCACAGTTGCGCTCAGCTCATCAGCCAATCCTTCCACTTTTGGCCAGTCGGTTATCTTCACCGCTCAGGTGAGCGGGCCGGCAGGGACAGCACTTCCCCGCGGGACGGTGATATTCAAAGATGGAGCTACAGTCATTGGCGCAGTCGTTTTGAGCGCGACCGGCCAGGCGACGACTACTATAGCTACTCTGAGCGTCGGCACACACTCGGTCACTGCTGAATACTCAGGTGATAGCAACTTCAACCCAGGCGCGTCCGTTGCGCTGACACAGACAGTAGGCCGGATTGCCACGACAATAACCGGAGTGAACACATCGGCCAGCTACAGCGACAGTGACCAGCAGGTGACAATGACAGCGACAGTCATCTCAGGTCCGACGTCATCCGTCCTACGTCTGACGTCGGATGTCGGGGCCCCCTCTGAGTCGCGGACGTCGGACGTCGGACAGATGACGTCTTCTGGAGTCAATCAAGGGACGGTGACAGTGACAGTCAAGAACAGCAATGGCACTGTCATTGGCGCGCCTTCGAGTTCTGCCACAGTAGTTAACGGCAATGCAACAATGATCTGGGTGCTTCCAGGAGGGACGCTACCGGGCAGCTACACGATAGAATACTCATACAGTGGAACAGGGGAACTGGGATCGAGCAGCGATACAAAAGTGCTGACAGTCAATCAGGCAGCGACGATAACCAGTGCGGCAGACAAGAGCGCCAATTACAGTGACAACGATCAGACAGTGATGTTGACGGCGACAGTCAGCGGGTCTGTAGTCAATGAGGGATCAGTGACATTCACAGTCCGTAGCAGCGCCGGTAATGCGATTGGCTCGCCAGTAACTTCAGCTCCGTTGACAAACGGCGCAGCCAGCGCCAGCTACTCGTTGCCTGGAGGGACACTGCCGGGCAATTACCGCGTGGAAGCCAGTTACAGCGGGAGCGTGAAGTTCTCAGCCAGCAGCGATACGAGTAAGAGCCTGACAGTCAACAAAGCGCCGACGACCATTACCGTAAAAAATAAGCAAGTATTCTTCGCCACAAACGAACAGGTAGTAGCATTGACAGCAACAGTGAGCGGGTCAACGGTCAATGAGGGGACAGTAACGCTGCAGGTGCTTGATGGGATAACAGCGATAGGGAGCGCAGTAACAGTGGCTGTGACCAATGGGACAGCGACGGCCAGTTACCGCTTGCCCGCCAACACAGCGATTAAGAGCTATACGATAGCAGGAAGTTACAGTGGAGGAGTGAAGTTTGCCGCCAGCAGTGGGAGCGGGGCCCTTGAGGTGAGAGCAGACACAGCGCCGCCACAGATCACCATCGGCTCGCCGACCGTTGGGCAACTAGTTACAGGAACAATAACGGTGACAGGGACGGTGACAGATGCAGAGAGCGGAGTGGCAACGGTAGTGATCAGAGGAGTAAGTAGCGATGGAAACGGAGGAGAGAGGATCAGCACAGTAGTGGCGACGATCAATGGGAATCAGTACACCGGGATACTGACAGAGATCAATGATGGGCTGCTCGATATAACAGCGACAGGGAAGGACAAGGCAGGCAATGAGCGGTCGGCATCTGTGAGAGTAAAGGTAGATGCCAATGGGCCGACGATCAGGCTAGTAGCGCCAGTAGGTGGGTTCACTAGAGAGGGGGATCCGATACCGGGAGTGCTATTTGCAGGAGTGACAAACCGATTGACGGTGAGGATAGCTGATTCTTTCAGTGGAATAGATCCGGCGAGTGTGCAGATCAATGGGACAATGGCGACAGACAATAGAGATGGGACATTCAGCGCAGAATTGAACAATCTGGCGATAGGACAGATGAACATAGTGATAATAGCCAGAGATAGAGCAGGCAATATGGGAACAGGCACGGCAGCGTTCAGGGTGCTTGCTTATGGAGACGTGAATGGAGATGGAGCAGTGAACTTAGATGATCTATTGATGATGCTCCAGGTGTTGAGTGGAAGAGAGCCGTTAGCAGCAGCGCCAGGAGGGGACTTGAGTAGAGATGGAGTAGTCAGCACGACAGATTTAGTAGCGCTGCTTCAAGTGCTACTGGGCATGTTCCTGCCGGGCGCGTTCCTGAGATAACGTTCTATGTTCTACGTCCGGCGTAGAACGTATTCAGCATCTCCAATACTTGTTGAAGTTCTCTCATCGGCTTAAAATTCAAATGCTTCAACCGGAGAGAAAAGATATGGCGGCTGTACTTGAATCCACTCTTGATCCAGAAAAAGAATATGAAATCGTCGATGGCCAACCGGTGGAGAAAGCTATAGCCGGAGCATTACATGGCGAAGTAGGAGTTGAATTGATATTCAACCTGATGCTGCATGTCAAAAAAGAAAGGCTGGGCAAAGTTTATGGCCCTGATACGACTTTCACTATCGGCAAGAATGACAGGTTACCAGATATAGCTTTTGTCTCAGCCGCGCGCATTCCGCCGGAAGGCTCGCCTGAGGGTAAATGGCCAATAGCGCCTGATTTGGCAGTGGAGATCATTTCGCCCAATGACATTTATGAAGAGGTAATAGCCAGAGTCGCTGAGTATTTACAGGCCGGGGTGCATCAAGTCTGGGTTGTGTCTCTCAAGCAGAAAACCATTACTGTTTATCACTCTCTGACTCAAATAAAAGGCTTTGGCGAAAACGATATTCTGGACGGCGGCGATGTGGCGGCCCGGCTTTCGTTGCCGCGTCGGTGATCTGTTTCCTACTTCAAGTCGGGATTGACTCTGCTTCCTGACTCGCGCACCTGCTGGGGCCACTCATCCTTTTTACCTAAAACTCCTTTACTGAATAGGTGATTCATGCTTGAATTGGCGCAACATCTCTTTGTCTCAGGATCAAGTAAAGCAAGGCATAAAATGGAGGGCATTATGTCAAGACTCAGATTATTCGCACTGTTGTGGACGCTTTTACTACTCGTTTCATTTATCGGTTGCAACGGCGCAGATCAAAAAGTTCAGGATAACCCCGGCGCTCAAGTTGAGATCGGGCGGCGAGGCGGACGAGTCGTAGTGGCGCAACGGGATGGGCCGAAAACATTCAATTACCTTCTCTCTCCCGATGTCAATACTATAACTACAGTGATGTATCAGATGACGAGCCGCCTTTTTGAATTCAACCATGACACGCAAGAGGTAGCCCCCAGCCTGGCCGAGAGCTGGAAGACGGCGGATGACGGGACATCTATGACGATAAAACTGCGCCAGGGAGTCGCTTTCTCCGATGGGGCCCCTTTCACGGCAGATGATGTGGTATTCACATTTCAACTGTTTGCCGATACCGGCGTGGTTAACTCTCCGTTCCGCTCTGTGGTCATGGTAGATGACAAACCAATAACGGCCGAGAAGATCGACCCGCACACGGTGAAGCTCAACTTCCCGGCGCCGGTCGTCGATCCTGAGATGAAGCTCAATGTCATAGGCATTCTGCCCAAACACAAACTTGAGCCATTCTTCAAGCAGGGAGCAGAAGCTTTCCGCGCCGCCTGGTCCGTTTCTGCGCCGGCAAGCGAGATAGTAGGATTGGGGCCATTCATCTTGAAAGAGTTCGCGCCCGGCCAGCGCACCATCCTCGCCCGCAATCCGCGCTACTGGAAGAAAGACAGCCAGGGCAATCAGTTGCCTTATCTGGACGAGCTGATCTTTGAAGTTGTGAGCAATCCCAGTACCCGATTGCTTAAGGTACAGAGCGGCGAGCTGGATATATCCGATGAAGTGACTCCCGATCAGTTCGAGACGCTCAAGAGCGGCGAGCAGACGGGCGAATACCGGGTAAGAGATTTGGGGCCCTGGCTCACAGTAGATCTGATGTGGTTCAATCTGAATTCAGGCGAGGACAGCAAGGGGAGGCCTTATGTCGATCCGGCTAAGTTGAGGTGGTTTTCCAATGCGCGCTTTCGCCGCGCGGTGATGCACGCTATTGATCGCCAGAGCATAGTAAATAATATCCTGCGCGGGCACGGAACCGTGCTCCACAGCATCGTCTCGCCTGCCAATAAGCGGTGGGCAAACCCGGATGTCCCCCGATATGAGTACAATCTCAATGCGGCCAGACAACTGCTCAAAGAGGCTGGCTTTGTCGAAAAACAGGTAGACGGCAGACTGCAACTGGTCGATGCTGGCGGGCGCTCGGTCGAGTTCACTCTGATCACTCAAGAAGAGATCGACGTGCGCAAGAAGATGGCAGCGATAATACAGGAGGATCTGGCAAAGATCGGCATCAAGATGGGGGTCTCACCGCTGCCCAATAGCGAAGTCATAGCTCGTCAAAACAACACCTACGAATATGAAGCTATCCTCTCCGGCCTGTCGCCTTCAGATACTGCTCCTTCGGCTTATGCTAATGTTCTTCAAAGCAGCAGCTCTGCGCACTGGTGGTTCCCCAGCCAGAAGGCCCCGGCCAGCGACTGGGAGGCAAAGATAGACCAAATGGTAGATCGGCTATCTCGGACCCGTTCGGTCGAAGAGCGCAAGAAGATATTTGACGAGGTGCAAAAGATCGTGGCGGAGCAATTGCCTATGCTCCCGGTAGTCACGCGCAACTTTATGACAGTAGCTAAAACTTCCGTTGGCAACTACCGTCCCAGCGTTATTATTCCGCGCTCGGTCTGGAACAGCGAAGAGCTGTTTGTGAGAGAAGCAAGATAGAGCTTGGCTCTGTAAGGAACGGCCTATTTATAGAACTGAGAGATAGAAGCTTTCGCCAGCTGCAGTAGGAGCAGCATGTTTATAGAATCGAGAGGTGAAAGACTCCCCTAGCTGCGGTAGGAGCGGCCTGTTTATAGAATTGAGAAATAAAATACCTTGCTAGCTCCGTAGGAGCGGCCTGTAAGTTGGCCAATAAGTCGCTCCTACGGAGCTATAGACCTTAAGAAAAAGATTACAGCAGGTTCGGGCGGTTTTGAGGGCCCAAATACTTCGGGCGTGCAACGCCCTCAAAACCGCCCGAAGTTCTTGCGCCCTCAAAACAGTTAAAAAATAAAATTGTTTTGAGGGGCGCTCTTGTAGATGCCGCGCATACTCGGCCCCCAGCCTCAAAACAGTTAAAAAATAAAATTGTTTTGAGGGCGCTTGGCGCCCGAACTGGAAAACATTTTTCTTGGAAAACATTTTTCTTAAGAGCTATAGCAAGGGTTCATTCACTGAGTGCTATAAATAGATCGCCGCTGCCGGAGCTGAACAGTTACAAACGAAAAGGCAAACGGCTCGTAACTACTCGGTGTTCTTCGTCTGGTAGAATCGTTTGAGAATAGGAGGGAGCTCGATGAAGTGGATTGGAGCTAGTGCAATAACACTTATGGCTATCCTGTTCATTCTTGATCCGACCGCAGCCGCTGTTGATCCTATGGCCCCCCCGCCTGCTGCTGATCCAGAGACGCGAAGCGTTCGCGAGCATCAGAGGTTGCTCGATGACGGCGATTTTCAGCCTCCATCGGATGGCTGGCGATTACTGACTGCTCGCGATGAGATTCGCCCAAGAGCATGGGTCGATTCGTCTGTAGGGTACCGCCGGCCTGGAGCCCTGGCTCTGGCCGGCAACGGCAATCTGGCGGCGGCTGGTTACTGGGAGAAAGAGGTTGCTGTGAGTTCAGCCACAGACTACCGCATCACAGCATTCTATCGCTATCGTGAAGTCCCTCATCCTCGACAGACTATTCATGCGCGAATTGATTGGCGAGACAAGGAAGGCAAGCGAGTGGGCCAGCCCGATTATATTGCCGAATCTTATCCGGCGGGAGAGTGGCGCCGTGTTGATCGAATAGTACGCGCCCCTGAGGGCGCTGCCGGAGCGCGAATTCAGCTTGGCTATCAGTGGTGCGCGGCAGGCTCCGCCTGGTGGGATGATGTGCGCTTTTCTCATGTCGCGCCGCCATCTCCACGCACTGTGCGGGTAGCAACTATCTACCACCGGCCCAGGGGACTGAAAACAGCATCGGAGAACGTTGAATCATTCGCGCGCCTTATTGAGCAAGCAGCAACAGAGCGGCCTGACATAATCTGTTTGCCTGAAGGGATAACGATTGTTGGCAATGGGCTCAGTTACGCAGCGGCAGCAGAAACGATACCTGGCCCCAGCACTCAGCGGCTGGGAGAGATGGCACGCGCGCTTCGCGCGTACATCGTAGCCGGACTGATGGAGCGCGATGGCTCTGTAGTCTATAACACCAGTGTGTTGATTGACCGCCAGGGCCGTCTGATAGGCAAATACCGCAAAGTCTACTTGCCGCGCGAAGAAGTAGAAGGCGGAGTTACTCCCGGCAACGATCTTCCCGTCTTTGATACCGACTTCGGTCGTGTGGGGATGATGATCTGCTACGACTCTTTCTTTGCGGATCCGGCGCGGGCGCTGGCAGCAAAAGGGGCAGAGATAATACTAATGCCGATCTGGGGCGGCGATGAACTGCCTCGTCGCGCTCGCGCACTTGAGAATCACCTGACGCTGGTAACATCGAGCTATGATATGCGCACCGGCATTATTAATCCACGAGGAGAGTTCATTGCTACAGACGATCAAAATCGCCCCATTGCTGTGGCAGAAATTGATCTGGATAAGACATTCCCTGATCGCTGGCTCGGCGATATGCGCAGCCGCTTTCATGCCGAGCGGCGCAGCGATCTGTCATTGGAACCATGAGCTGTGCAGGGGGGCCAGGGAGCTGGGGCGCCGAGGTGCCTGTGAGCGGCACACGCGACTTGCCCGCAATAGCGTGATAATATCACTTTGAAGAGCAATTGCCGCATTAGCCAGACTCAAGGCGCTGATGCAGTTTAACTTTACGGAGTAGGAATGATAGTGACAAAACAGAGTCAAGTGCCTGTTCAAGATATTGCTGATGCCCTTTCGAGTAATCTTTACCAACGACTGTTCCCATCGCATCTTGAACTGGTGCCACAACTCAACGAGGTATATGAACTTGAGCTGGCTTTTTACGAGAGTCAAGTGCTCACTGATGAAGAGATTATTCACAATGGGGCTTACTTCGCTCGCGTTGGCGATACATTCACCCGGCATTTTCTCATCTGCAGCGGTGAGCCGATTCGATTGCCACAGCACTCTTCTTCACGACTGCGAGCATTCTTCCAGACTAATCAATTTAAGACTGGCTACGCCACTCATGGATTGTTCCCCTATCGAGGGAAATTCCACCCGCAGATGATCAAGGGACTGATTAACATCATGGGACTGAAGCCTGGGGATACAATCTTGGATCCGATGATGGGTTCAGGAACAGTCTTGATCGAGGCAAAACTGATGGGGATAAAGTCAGTCGGCGTAGATGTAAGTCCGTTCTGCCGTTTTATGGCGCAGGCTAAACTGGATGGACTGACGGTGCCCCTTCCGCCTGTGCGCGCGGCCTTGAAGCAATGCAGATCAGTCTTTGAATATTTCAAAGCTCTGGCCGGACAGCCGAAACAAGGAAGCAAGATGCGATTCGAAGCGGAGCCAGGAGATCTATTCTCTCTCATGGAATCGAAGGCTGGATATGGGCCGCATTCTTCGAATAATGGGGGCCTTCCTGACGGGTGTGAAGCCAAAGAAGTTTACAACTTCCTTCTTCTGGCTTATCTGGATAGCGCCGGATACTCGGAGAGAAGCGGCCGTAAATCTCCTTACGAACAGTTTCGGGCTATTCTTGAGCGATATCTGTTCGTGGCTGAAAAGATCCAGCGAGTTCTTGCTGGCATAGAATCAGAACTTGCAGAGGCAAAGCCACTGGAGGGCGATGCGCGAAATCTGCCGCTCGAAGATGCCAGCATTGACGGAATATTATTCTCGCCCCCATACAGTTTTGCTGTGGATTATTTGGAGAATGATTCTTTCCATCTGGGCTTCTTGGGTGTAGATATTGATAATTTGCGAGAGAGCATGGTCGGTCTGCGCGGGCGGACCCTTCGTCAGAAGTTCGACCTATACCGAGCGGATATGGATAAGGTGCTTTCTGAGTGCGCTCGTGTGCTGCGCCCCGGTCGAATCTGCACTATTATTGTAGGCACAAACAATAATCAATTGGGCAAGCTTTTGGGGGTATCTCCTGATGACGTGCAAGGCATAGATGAGCTTTTGATAGAGTTAAGCTCACAGCATGGTTTTCGACCTCTTCGGAAACTCAGTCGCCAGATTACAGGAATGGCAAACACTATGCGGACTGAATACATTGTCATGCTGCAGCGCAAATAAGGTATTTACTGAAGAGCCCTACCATCTGTGCCTTTTCGGATGCGGGGCACATCCTTGCTCACGCCGTCATGTTCGATTGCAATAATAACAAGAAGTCCTTCATCAACTTTGAGGGTTCTCCAGAGCGGGAAATAAGGTTCTAGCTCGGGGAAATTGCCAACGCGGGCGGTAAGATACCTGTACATTGTTCTGGTTGGCAGGATCAGGGCTCCTCCTATCAAGACTTTTTTCAAAATGCCGAGGGCCATCTTGTTGACCGCGCGGTGACTGGAGGAGATGTTGCCGGTTTCCCATTCAACACAAAAAAACCGATCTCCTACTGGATAGGCGGCATCAATTGGTCCTGGTCGCTTCAAAGCAGCGATGTTAACAGGGGTTTCCAGGCTCCAGCCTAACGATTGCAGGTGAAGCATACAAGCATCTTTGATAGGCTTTACGCCGTTTCCTTTGCCCCGTGCTTTTCCCGGCTCATCGTAAAGTGTGAAAGAGCCTGATTGAGGCGGCCACTGAATAGTCATAATTGCCTGGATAATATGATTCTCTATCATCTCCCATTCTTTTGTAGAGGAGAATCCACCAGCATCAATCAATCGCTCTATTTGCATGATCTTCATCTGGTTATGTTCCTTGTTTTACGTTTGTGAGCCTGGCTGATGCGAGCTTCCACTTGTTGAAGCATTTCGGAAGGAGCAACGTTTAAAGCCGCTGCCAGTTGAAAAATGGTATTCAAGGATGGGTTTTTACGGCCCCTTTCAAGTAAACTGATATAGGTACGGTGATAACCACTCTCGAAGCCAAGCTGTTCTTGCGAAAGCCCGCGTTCCTGGCGGATTTCCTGAAGCACTTGGCCAAATATTTTCTCGGGGGACTCTAGCATTTTTCTCCGGAAAAAGATTCTTCTATTGCAGACTATAAATCTACAGACTATAGTATGCAGAAATAAGGAGGTGGCAATGTTTCGATTGGCTATTCTACTTTCAAGTGCTTTCTGCCTAATAGGATTGATCGGCAATGCTCAAGCCGCGCAGTTGGATCTAACCCGAGCAGCAGTAGTCTCTCCACCGAACCTGTCGGGGCCGGAGAAGAAAGCGGTGGCGATGCTCATAGAAGAGGTGGAGAAACGCACTCAGATCCGCTGGCAGCAGCTCCAATCCTGGCCTTCTGATTCCACTCCGGTAATAGCCGTGGGCCCTGCTTCCGCTCTGAAGAGCTTTGCCGGCAACTTCGCGCAGAAACTTTCTGCTGAACGCGGCGCAAATGGCCCTGAAGGCTATCGGATACGAACGGAAAAAGGAGGGGCCGCTCCGGCGGTCTTCATCATCGGAAATGACTCTCGCGGAGTGCTCTTCGGCGTCGGCCATCTGCTCAGAACACTGCGAATGGCTAAAAGAAGCATATCTCTACCCGATGATCTGAATGTAACCACAGCGCCGCAATACTCGCTGCGGGGGCACCAGCTCGGTTACCGGCCCAAAACCAACTCCTATGATGGCTGGACGCTCCCTATGTGGGAGCAGTATATCCGCGACCTGGCGGTATTCGGCACAAATGCTGTCGAGTTGATTCCCCCTCGCTCGGATGACGCGCCCGATAGCCCTCACTTCCCTCTGCCTCAGATTGAGATGATGGCAGGCGTGTCGCGCATCCTTGATGACTATGGGCTGGATGTCTGGATCTGGTATCCGGCAATGGACAGAGACTATTCCGATCCGAAGACGGTCGAATTCGCTCTCAATGAATGGGGAGAGGTATTCAAGAGATTGCCGCGCATAGATGCCGTATTTGTCCCCGGCGGGGACCCTGGACATACACAGCCAAAATACTTGATGGCGCTGCTGGAGAAGCAGACTCAAGCGTTGCGCCGCTATCACCCTAAAGCTCAGATGTGGGTTTCGCCCCAAAGCTTCAGCCAGCAGTGGATGGATGAGTTTTACAGCATTCTCAGGAACGAGCAGCCGGGCTGGCTCGCCGGGATTGTCTTCGGGCCCCAGGTTCGCGTGAGCCTCTCCGAGCTGAGGGCAGCAGTCCCCCGAAAGTACCCCATCCGGCATTATCCCGATATTACCCACAGCCGGCATTGCCAGTATCCAGTGCCCGATTGGGATATGGCCTACGCCATCACCGAAGCGCGAGAGGCCATCAATCCTCGGCCATTCGGGCAGGCAACTATATTCAGGCTTCTTCAGGAGTACACCATAGGTTTCCTCGCTTACTCCGAGGGCTGCAACGATGATGTGAACAAGATCATCTGGAGCGCGCTCGGCTGGAACCCAAACGCCGATGTGGTTGAAGTCTTGAGGGAGTATAGCCGCTATTTCCTGGGAGAGCGGTACACGGAAGATTTCGCGCAAGGGTTGCTGGTGCTGGAGAGGAACTGGCAAGGGCCCCTCCTCACCAACGGCAATGTCTACACCACGCTCAGCCAATTTCAAGCGATAGAGCGAGCGGCATCGCCCCAGGACCGGTTGAACTGGCGGTTCCAGCAGGCGCTCTACCGGGCATACTATGACGCTTATACTCGAAGTCGATTGCTCTACGAGACAATGCTGGAGGAAGAGGCTATGAGCAAGCTCCGCGACGCCAGGAAGATTACATCGCTGCTGGCAATGGCCGAAGCGGAAGCGATTCTGGATCGGGCGCTGACGCAGCCAGTCTCTGCAAGCTGGCGCTCGCGTGTCTTTGAGCTGGCCGAAGCTCTCTACCAGAGCATTCGCATGCAGTTGAGCGTGGAGCGATACAAAGCTATCTCGGTAGGACGAGGGGCGAATCTGGACACAATAGACATGCCGCTCAACAGCCGCCTCTGGTTGAAGCAGAGGTTCGCCGAGCTTCGCAACCTCAAGGATGAATCGGAGCGGCTCAAGGGGCTCGATGAAATTGTCAATTGGAGCGATCCCGGCCCCGGCGGTTTCTACGATGATTTAGGCAACCCGATGCGCCAGCCTCATCTGGTGAGGGGCCCCGGATTTGAGAAGGATCCGGCGTTCCTAGAGTCGGCTTTATTGGGGTTCTTCTATTATCCCGGTGGGCCTGCTTCGTGGTGGACTTATGCCGAATCTCTCAATGACGCGCCGCTGAGGATGCGCTACACCAATCTGGACAGAGCAGCGCAGTATCGCATCCGCGTGGTTTATGCAACCGAGACCCCCAGCCCCATGATTCGGCTGATGGCCGATGATCTGGAGGTCCATCCGTTCATCAAAAAAGAGGCCCCCATCCGCCCTGTGGAATTTGACATTCCCAGGAAGGCGACAGAAGATGGCGAGCTGAATCTGAGCTGGTATCGGGAGCCTGGACTGGGAGGCAACGGAAGAGGTTGTCAGGTGGCCGAAGTCTGGTTGATCAAAAAGTAGTTCCGTCGCTCTCATCCAGAGACATAATCCTTCGGATCTTGACGGGAAGGAGAATTGGTAGTATAAGCGCCGCGTACCAAGCGATGTTGATGCAGCCAATTAAAATCGTGATTTAAAGTTATTTGGCCAATATAAATCAAATCCAGACAACCCGACGGGCTTGAACATCATTTCGCGCGACCGATTGCACCAGGCCGGGGTAGCGATTCTCAACGCCTTTCCCTTACCCAACCAGTCTGGCCGCACTGCTGCCGGGAACTCCTTTAATTATGTTGTCCAGCGCGGTGTTAATGGCTACTGAAACCTGTTATTTTTCAAACAGTTTTTCAGTTTGGTGGTTAACTTCTCGCCATAGAGCGGATGCCCTACCCGATGGCGCGCCCCTTCGCGTCAGTCTTTAGGAGCTAGAGCTGTCTCTCTTGCGGACCACCTTATTTAGACCGGGACGGATATTGATTTAACCCTGCCTGCCGCGCCAGGCGCGGCGCCTCTCAGGCGGGTCTATTGGGGGGCTGCTTCCCCAATAAGGCAGCGGACGGTGCGAAAGGGGCGTGAGGGGGGGCTTATGCTTGTTCTTTCACGGTTCGACTTTTACGTTTATTCCTGAAATGAAACGGCCGCGAAGTTGAATTATCAAAGAATAAGGCAGATTAGGCTCTCTTTCTCACTAGAGGTAAACTAAGAGCGCCTAACAAAACCTTTTTTGGCGAGATATAATAGTCATCGAGGAGGTGATGACAAACATGGCCAAGGAGATTGTCTCGGATGAGCTATGGGCTGTGACAAGGCCGCTTCTTCCC
>Ga0073934_10008679_pt1 | contig 13445 bp, 10 predicted proteins | sample LarsenN4metaG_FD_76834 | JGI IMG/M metagenome (GOLD analysis project Ga0073934, IMG submission 76834) | Hot spring sediment bacterial and archeal communities from British Columbia, Canada, to study Microbial Dark Matter (Phase II) - Larsen... ...
CAAGCGCCTTGCGCGGCGGACGATCTGCTTTTCAAAATCCGAAGTCATGCACGACACCACAATTGGCCTTTTCATTAATACCGTCTTCTTTGCATTAAAAATCAATCTTTAAGTCACGACCCATTTATCAAATACGCAACTCCGTGGTTGCCTGGCTCATCCCATCCGAATTTCCAAATTCCTGATATGGTCAATTTTTCATTCGGCTTGTCAATTTCAATTACAACGTTGCCACTATCTGTTTTATCAAATTTTAACTTAGAGATGAGTTCAATAATCCGTCCGTTGACAACCGAATCTTTATAGACTTTGATTCTGTAATTCAATATCTTGACTTTTTTTCCATTTATCAAAATATCGTAGTGTTTGGACAGTTTTCTGTTTTTACTTCGGTTGATGTTTTTGTCATCACTGTTCATGATATGTTGATTGATAAAGGCAACTCAATAGAAAATCTCACAACACCGACTCCTCCACAAAAGGCAACTTGTCTGGGTAATCCGTCGTGAAATGCAGGCCCCGGCTCTCGCGACGGTGAGAAGCGGAGCGGGTAATGAGGTAGGCGATGGTAATCAGGTTGCGGAGTTCCATCAGTTGCGGGCTGACGGCAGTGGTTTTGTAGAGTTCTTCTGTTTCCTGATACAACAAAAAGAGCCGGTCGAGAGCGCGTTTTAAGCGCACATTGGAGCGCACGATGCCGACGTAGTAGGACATGATTTCTTTCAATTCCTTGATGCTCTGTGTGATTAACACCATTTCCTGCGGGTCGGTGGTGCCTTCGGCGTTCCAGTCCGGTACGTTTTTTTGGAAATCCCAACTATCGAGTTTTCTCTGAATATCGAGAAAAATACGGTGCGCGAACACCATCGCTTCGAGCAGGGAATTGGAAGCGAGGCGGTTGGCGCCGTGCAAGCCGGTGCTGCTGCACTCGCCTGCCGCATAAAGGCGACGGATACTACTGCGTCCGTGTTCGTCCACCATGATACCGCCGCACATATAGTGGCAGGCCGGGACGACGGGAATCATGTCTTTCATTGGGTCAATGCCGATGCTTTTGCATTTTTCGTAGATGGTCGGAAAATGCGCAACAAAATCTTCCTTGTTCAGATGGCGGCAGTCGAGGTACATACAGTCGGTACCGCGTTTTTTCATTTCGGAGTCAATGGCGCGCGCGACGATGTCGCGCGGTGCAAGGGAGAGGCGCTCGTCGTAGTGCTGCATAAACTCCTCTCCTTCAGCGGTTTTCAGAATGCCGCCGAAGCCGCGCACGGCCTCGGACACAAGAAAAGAAGGGTTTTCGCCTGCCGGATTGAAAAGCGAAGTCGGGTGGAATTGCATGAACTCCATGTTTTGCACGCGACCTTTGGCGCGGTAAGTCATGGCTACGCCGTCGCCCGTAGCGATGATGGGGTTCGTGGTGGCTTTATAGACCTGCCCCGCACCACCCGTGCAAAGTATCGTGACCCGCGACAGGATAGTGTCAATCTCGCCGTTTTGTTTGTTCAGTGCGTAACAGCCATAACATTCGATGCCCGGCGTGACGCGGATGACCATGCGCCCTAAATGGTGTTGCGTAATCAAGTCGAGTGCGAAGTAGTGTTCCAGCACTTTGATGTTGGGGTATTTCGCCGCCTCTTCCATAAGTGTACGCTGCATTTCCCAACCCGTCAAATCTTTATAGTGCAAAATGCGGTGTTCGGAGTGCCCGCCTTCGCGGGCGAGGTCGTATTCGGCAGAATTTTTCTCTTTGTCGAAACGAGCGCCCCAATCAATGATTTCCTGTACTCGTGCAGGGCCTTCTTCCACGACGATGCGCACAACATCCTCTTTGCAAAGGCCGTCGCCTGCGTCAAGCGTGTCGGCGATGTGTTTTTCAAAATTGTCTTTTTCTTCATCCCAAACGGCTGCCACGCCACCTTGCGCGTAGCGGGTGTTGTTTTCGCCTTCGTTGGTTTTTGTCAAGACAAGTATTTGATGTTCAGGGAATTGCCGTGCGGCTTTGATGGAAAAAGTAAGCCCGGCAATGCCGGAGCCGAGGACAAGAATGTCGGTTTGGATGCGAGCCATTTTTCAAAGGATTAAGGAAAGTTGATGAAGGGGTTTAGAATGGTTGATGATCAACTTTATAAACTTTTCTCAACCTTCATCAACCCTTTCTTAATTGACAAACATATAAGAACCCGTGAGGGAAAAGCCCCAGTTGCGCAGTTTGACTTTTTCTCCTCCAAACGAGGTTAATTCGTAAAAGGAGGTCAGACTTTGTTGGAACCGAACGTGAATGCCGATGTTGCCGAGGTCAATCCCTGTGCCGACGTGCCAGCCGAACTCAGTATTGTCAAAAAAATCATCCGCGCCTTCTATCTCTGTGCCGTTGATCTCTAACTTTTTGGATAACAGTAATGAACCTTGCACACCGGCGTGGAAATCGAGAAAATACGGCAGGTCAAAGTCAATGGAGACAGGCATTTCGACGTAGTTCATTGCAAAACGCTCCTTGCTTAAGGAGGCATCACCGGGAACAGCAAGCGTAGAGCCTTTCATGTGAAAAAGCAATTCCGGGCGGATGGAGACGAAATGTTTGAGCGGGATTTTGGCAAAAGCGCCACCGACAAACCCAGCCCGGCCTTTGTCTTTTTCTATTCCGTCGGAGAGGTTGTTGACGCTGGCAAAGTTAGCGCCTGCTTTAAGTCCCCAGCGAAATTCACCAAAATTGGATTGGGCATTTGCCCGAACCAGGCTGATAAATATCAGCGCAGCAGCGAAAAGATGCTTTGTTGTTTTCATGGACATCGGATTTGTAAGAACCGAAAAAGGAGTCAGGCGGCGACTTGAAGTCGCCGCCTGACTTTTTATGAATCAAGACAATTCTTCCTGATTATCAGCATTTTCCTCATCATCTGTTGCCACCGTTTTGCGCTTCGCACCACCTGAGGAGGGGTGCCCGGTGAAGTGTTTGAGCATGATGATTTCGCGCTGGGTCAACTCTCGGAAGGCGCCGCGCGGCAATTCTTTTTTGGTCAAACCGGCGAAATAGAAACGATCAAGTTTGAACACCTCGTAGCCGAGCGCTTCGAAGAGACGACGCACGACGCGGTTGCGACCCGACGAAATTTCAAGTTCCACAATATCGCGTTCGGGGTGGTCTTCCGAAAAACGAATCCAGTTGACTTCCATGAGGCCGTCTTCAAGTTCCACGCCGCGTTCGATGTGTTCCAGGTCTGCCTGAGAGAGTGGTCTGCGCAATCCCACACGATATTGTTTCTGGACATTGCTGCTCGGGTGAGAGAGTTTTTGAGCCAAATCGCCGTCGTTGGTAAGGAGCAAAAGTCCGGTAGTGTCGCGGTCGAGACGACCAACAGGGTAAATCCGTTCCGGGAAACTCGGGTCCACTATATCGAGTACGGTAGCGCGACCGCGATCATCTTCGGTGGTCGTGATGACATTTTTGGGCTTGTTCAGGAGTACATATACCATTCGTTCCTGAACTTTAGCCAGCTTGCCGTCGCAAATCACAATATCTCCGGCCTGAATCCGGTAGAAGGGTTCCAATTTTACCTCGTTGTTGATGAGCACTTTGCCCTGTTCGATAAATTCGACGGCTTTCCGGCGCGACGCGACGCCACAATGCGCGAGGTATTTGTTCAAGGGCATTCCTTCCCCGCTGGGGAGGCCGGGTTTGGGTTTGCGCTCTACAAAAAATTCGTCTTTTTTACGGAACGGCTTTTTGCCAAAGGGTTTGTTGCCAAAACCACCGCCGCCTTTATTGAAAGGTTTGCGATCGCCATAGGGTTTGCGTTCGTAGCCGCCACCGCCGCCTTGTTCGCGGTTTTGCCAGGGCTTGCGTTCGCCCTGATTGCGATCCTGCCACGGCTTTTTTTCATAACCGCCACCACCACCTTGTTCGCGGTTTTGCCAGGGCTTGCGTTCGTAATTTCCTCCGCCCTGATTGCGGTCTTGCCAGGGTTTGCGTTCGTAGCCACCGCCACCGCCTTGGTTGCGATCCTGCCAGGGTTTGCGTTCTCCCTGATTGCGGTCTTGCCACGGTTTTTTTTCATAACCGCCGCCACCACCTTGTTCGCGGTTTTGCCAGGGCTTGCGTTCGTAGCCACCGCCACCGCCTTGGTTGCGATCCTGCCAGGGTTTGCGTTCTCCCTGATTGCGGTCTTGCCACGGTTTACGCTCTTGTTCGGTTTCCCGGTTTTGCCAGGGCTTGCGTTCGGTGGTTTCATCCTGATTTTCAGACTCTTCGTTGGGGCGATAGGGTTTCTCACGCTCTTTCAGCGGAGCAACCGAGTCCGGCTTGGTGATGCGCGGACGGCGTTTTTTTTCTTCCATTGGAGGCGGTAATGTTGTGAAAAGTAGTTGATGTGCTTGTTTTTGCAGGGTGTAAATATCGGAGTTTTGGGACTTTCTGATGATTAAATTACGTTTTGAGAGGAAAGTTTATTTTTCAAAATAAAAAAAGCCTGCCGCGATGTCAAATTGCGGCAGGCTTTTTAACGTGCGGTAGTTAGTCCGCTTTAATCCATTTCGCCACTAAAATACGCCCTTCAGCAGTCTCCATTTTTAGATAAAAAAGACCGCCGGGCAAGTGAGCCGCAGAAATTTCAGCTTCCAAATCGGAGGGTTCGAGTTGTTGAACCAAACGTCCGCGCGCGTCAAAAATTTGCGCTGAAGTAGCTTTCATGTTGTTCATTTCTACCCGGAAAGATTCCCTTACGGGATTAGGCCAAAGGCGAATAAAAATTGTTTGACCCGGCTCGCCAGTGTTTACAGTGTTGCCAATTGTGACAGGTGCCAATTGGGTCTGGCAGCCATTTCCGTCAATGACCAGAAGCGAGTATGTGCCGCTGTTGAGACTGTCCAAATCTTCATTGTTGGAGAAAAACTCGCCGTTTTTGCGCCAGATAAACACGTAGGGGGTGTCGCCGCCAACGGGTGTAACCTGAATACTGCCAATACCGAGGCCGAGCGAGTCATTTGCGATATTGTCCACAAGTATGTCGGGGAGTGGGTTGATAATTACACTAAAGGAACAGGTCGCGCTGTTGCCAGAACCGTCAGTGACGCTAAAAACCTGGGTGGTGACGCCATCGTTGAATGGGGAGCCGCTCGGCAGACCGCTGATAAGCTGCGCCTGAATGCCGTTGAGGCTGCAATTGTCAGAGATGACAGGAGTGGGATATGCAACTACGTCGGCGCCACATAGCTGGATGTCGCCAGGGCAAACTATTGCCGGAGCCTGCACATCGCCGGAAACAATTGTATCTGTTTGAGTGATAAAACAGCCATCTCCATCCACGATCGAGACCGTGTAAATGCCGATGGCAAGATTTGTAATCGTAGCAGTCGTGTCTCCGTTGCTCCAGGTGTAGGTGTACGGAAGGGTGCCGCCAGTCAGCGTGACTGTAGCTTGTCCGTTGTTCGTTTCGGGGCAGGAGACGTTGACGGTCGAGATACTGGCTATAGCTGCGCAGTTGAATGAATTGACAATCACAGTCTGGCTGGAAGTGCAGCCATTTTCGTCTGTTATTGTAACTGAATAACTCCCCGGCGCCAAACCTGTAATGGTGGCCGTTGCACTGTCGTTGTTCCACAAGTAGGTATATGGAATAGTGCCGCCTGTTGGTTGGGCGGTAGCAGTGCCGTCATTGGCTCCATTAGCGGTCTCAGCTGTCGCGGTAGCATTGGCCGACAAGACTGGAGGTTGAGTAATATTTACTGACAATGAGGCGGGGCAACCATTACCATCGAGTATGGAAACCGAATACGAGCCGGGTGACAAGCTATCTACCGAGGGAGTGTTTTCTCCATTCGACCAGGTGTAGGTGACTGGCTGGGCGGCGCCATTTACGGTAACGGAGGCGCTACCGTCATTTGCACCATTGCAACTAACGTTGACTGAAGCAATTGTAGCTGAAATGTTGCAGTTGAAACTATTGACTGTAACCGTTTGTACTGCTGTACAATTGTTTGCATCTGTGACGGTGACGGTATAGGTGCCCGGGACGAGGTTAATAATGGTTGCAGAGGTACTGTCGTTGCTCCACAAATAAGAATATCCGGGAGTCCCGCCGGTGGGTGCGACAGTTGCTGTGCCGTCGTTGGCGCCATTGGCAGTTTCACCAGTCGCACTGGCATTGGCAATCAAGACTGGCGGCTGGAAAACGGTAGCAGTAGCGGTAGCGGAGCAATTTTCGGAGTCAGTGATCGTAACGGTATAAGTTCCTGCCGGCAGATTGGAAATTGTTACAGAGTTGCTGCCATTACTCCAAACGTAAGTGTAATTGCCCAAACCGCCGCTGCCAATCACTGTAGCTGCACCGTTGGAGCCGCCGTTGCAACTAACGTTTGTGACCGAGATTGTTGCTGAAAGGGCTGGTGTTTGGTTCACCGTTGTACTCGCTGTGGAAGTGCAACCGTTTTCCGAATTGGTTACCAACAAATTATATGTTCCGGCAGCATTTACAATTGGCGTCAGCGTCGTCGCACCGGAGACAATATTTCCGTTTGGTGTCGTCCACAAATAAGTAAAATTCGGCCCTTGCGAAGAAGCAGTGGCATCGAGTTGGATGGTGGCGTTGTTACAATTCAAGTTGGCGGGCGAAGCAATGCTCGCTACTGGAGGAGTCGTATTTTGAACAACAGTTGTAGTAGCCGTAGAAGTACACCCGTTCGTAGTCCAGGTAACGGTGAGGATATAATTTCCGGGCGCATTTACGGTTGGATTTTGTTGAGTAGAACTGAAGTTGTTCGGCCCGGTCCAAGCAAAAGTGACGGGTTGAACAGGCGAATTGCCATTTAACTGAACGCTCGCATTGACACAATTAATTTGACCGTTGGCAGTCGCTGTTGCGCCGGGAGGCGTGATATTTTGAACAACAGGAACGGTGTCGGAAGCCGAACAGCCATTTGCCGGGTTGGTCACCGTTCCGATATAATTGCCTGGAGTATTCACCGTCGGGCTTTGTTGAGTCGAGTTAAACCCGTTCGGTCCGCTCCACACAAAGGTTGGATTGGCGGCGTTCGTAGCCATATTTAACTGTACGGAAGTGACTGCACAAGAGAGTGTTCCGTTTACGGTAGCCTCAGCTGTAGGCGGCGTAATGTTTTGATTGACAACAGCTGTAGCTATGCTCGTGCAGCTGTTCGCAGGATTTGTAACCGTAACAACATAACTGCCGGCAGTGCTCACAGTAGGGTTTTGCTGATTGGAAGAAAATCCACCGGGACCGCTCCACGCATAGGTGACGCCCGGGGTCATGGAACTCGCCGTGATAACCAGAGAGTTCACGACACAATTCAAGGTACCGCCGGTGGCGGATGCGCCAGGCGGGTTGATATTGCTTGTGACAGTTGTAGAAGCTGCTGCTGTACAGCCGTTCGTATTGTTGGTCACTTGCAAAGTGTAAGTGCCTGCCGCATTGACCAATGGCGTCAGGGTATTTGCACCGGAGAGGATGTTCCCGCCGTTGGATGCTGTCCAGAGATAGGAGAAGTTAGGCCCGGAGGAAGAGCCTGTCCCGTTCAGGGTGGCTGTTTGCTGGGTACAAGTCAGGGTGGCTGCTGGTCCGGCATTAGCGACAGGCGCGACGAGGTTGGAGTTAATCGTAAATGACGCAACTTTCGTGCAGCCATTATTATCGGTCACCGTCACAGTATGTTGGCCTGGAGTGGAATAAGAAACAGGATTGCCGGTAGCGCCATTCGACCATTCATACGTGTACGAAGGAGTCCCGCCTGAGGCAGTGGCAGTTACGTTCACCTCAGGAACAGCGCAGGTGAGCAGTCCGGAGACGGTAGCGCTCGCATTAAGTACGGTGGGTTGCGTGATGGTTGCAGTAGCTGTTGCAGAGCCGCTGCCACTGGACCCGGTAACGGTGACCGTGTAATTTCCGGCGGCAAGATTGATGGCTGTAGCACCCGTTTGGCCATTACTCCATTGAAAAGTATAAGGTGGCGCCCCGCCATCGGCTTCCACCGTCGCACTGCCATTGTTACCTCCGAAACAGGAAACATTGTTGATATCAACAATGTTGGCAGTCACGGGTGGCAGCCCGCTAAACGCGAAGGTTTCGGAGAATGCAATCGGGAAATCACCACTGTCATTGTTATTTCCGTTGGTAAAATTACCAATAAAATAAACTTTAATGGTGTTTCCTGCAGCATTGGCAGGTGAAGTCCAAGTGAAATCCCAGGACACGGGGTTGCCACTGAAATTTTTGCCGTTTCGATGTTCGATATATTCGCGGCCATTTAAAAACTCTGTGCCGGTCTGGGCATTGACGGCTGCAAGATTACCAGCATTTCCATTGCTTCCGTTTACGACTACCAGTTGGAATCCTCCTTTCGTAGGGCTACCGGCAGTGGGCGTCATGGTAAGCGTCATTGGGTAAGTTGTGTTCGGCTCAATGGTAGCGGGCAAGCCGCTGATTTCCACTGTTCCGTCGAAATTACCCGGGTTTGCGCCGCCATGACAGTTGTTGCAATGGCCGCCATTATCGAATGGCGCGCCGGTTCGACCGGTGGGAGGATTTGCGTTGTTGGCCAGCCAGACCAAGACTCCTAATAAAAGGCCAGAAATGGGGAGTAACCGAGTGTTGCGGATTGAGTTCATTAGAAGATTGATTGTTTCAATTTTAGTTGTTACAAGTGTAAAATGTGCGGCCAAAAGTAGTAGTCAGCCCAGGATTCCTGCATCCAATTTCCCTCGGGGATTGCCTGTTTTTGGCTAACCGCGAAAAAACAGGGGTTGAGCAGGGAAAAAACCTTTCCGGTCGCGCTTTCCAAAAAATTGCTACCTTAGCGAATAATTGTCATTTTATGGCGCAAGAACCAAATCAGGATTCCGCCTTTGAGCGCCTGCTCGAAAAAGGTTTGCAGCACCTCGAAACACGCTGGGAATATTACTCGCTGACCGCTACCGAGAAAATCTCAGGAGCCGCGGCTGCTTTCGTTGCCATGCTGATAGTCATCGTTTTCGCCCTGATGATCCTGTTTTTTTTGAGTATTGGTTTCGCCGTGTGGCTGGGCGATTACCTCGACAATCGCGCCGGCGGATTCGCCCTGGCAGGTTTGATTTTTGTCCCGGCAGCCATTATCGCCTATCGTGTCATTCCTCCTTTGGTACGCTCCAGAATCATCCATAACATGTTGCAAGATGAAACTACTGAAAACGAAAACCCACGTGGATAACCTCGACGAATTGCGCCAACGCAAAGCCATCGTCAAGGCTCGGCTGGATGCCGAACAAGCCGAATTGCAGGCGACCTGGCAAGAAATTCGCTCCGACCTACAGCCGCGCAAACTGATGGCCAACTTCGCCGAATCGCTCCTCGGCGCTTCCGAATCATCCGGCAAAACAGGATTCGCCTCAAGCCTCCAGGGCCCGCTTCGATTGGCTGCCGACCTCCTCATCGGAAATGCGCGCACCCGATTGTTTCTCAAAATCGCCACGCCACTCGTGCTGACTTACCTGCCCCGGCTCACACAAAAAGCAAGAGGAATTTCTTTCAATAAATCGAAAGCGAAGATTTACAGCACCCTTCGCAAAAGCGTTTCAGGTTTGCGAAGCCAGTTGAAACGGAAAAAATCAGCCCCCTCAAACGGGGTAGAGGACGGAGACATCATTCAACCTTCCTGATTGTTTGCCAAAAAAACTTGACCATGGAAAAACGCAATACCCTCGGACTTTTGCTCTTAGGCGCTTTGGCTGGCGGCGCCATTTATTTTCTGTTTTTCACCGAACGAGGCAAAAAAATGCTCGACCGCCTGACGGACATGGCTTCCGAAAAATTGGACGAGTGGCTGGCCGATTTGGAAAAAGAATTGGCGGAAGAAGAGGGAGAGGTGAGCGAGGAGATGGGGCATTCGTGAACCGTTTTTTCACTGTGTCATATGAGCAAAATTTTTCCTAAAATCATCGCTTTTTTGTGTTTTGCCGCAATCTCTTGGCCTCTGCTGACCAGCAGCGGTTGCAAAAAAAATCCTTCCGCAAAAGAGACTTCCAGCTTCGACACTTCTCTCGTTTGGCATATTGCTCGATACGAGAGGGCTTTTGCAGGTGTTCCCATTCACGATACCTCGTTTTTTTTCTCGGAGGGACATTTTAAAAAGTATTTTCCTGATTTGGGACTTACTGTAAGAATGTTTGCGTGGGGAGGAGAAACAGGCGGGCCTTGGCGCAGGATTTTACATTTCAAAGCAGACAGCACTGGCAAGGAACAAGCCTTCGGATTTTATGATGAATATTGCTTTCTACATTGGAGAGGATGCTCTGCGGAAGAATGCCTGCGTCAAATTGCATTAGGCCGGCAACTGACAGAGTTGAGCAGAGACTTCGGTTATCAAAATGATTCGACAAAAATGAACCGGCTGCTCACAGTATCTATGGATTCGATTTTGGCATTTAGAGAAATCATCGCAGCAGATACTGTTGGCCTCAAAGACGCACATATTCAAAAGGAGTTTGGCACTGCATATTTCGGGCAAGGGGCTTGCACTTCCGATAACATCAAAAAAACAATGCAAAGCATTGTTACAGACATTCGAACCCAAAAGGCTCGCTTTTTCAGAGGAGAGCTTATAAATGGCATTTGGCGTATAGAAACAAAACCCTCTTGGCGAAGAAAAGGAACATTTGAGTTTGATGTCACTTACCTAAATCACGAGTGCGCGTACATTATTTGGATGTAAACTCATTCATCAAAGCCCTTTTTTCTTTAAAGCTGCTACCTTCGCCGACGAATTTTCGCTTGACCAATTTTTCTCCCAAACGGCATTTTCAGGATGAAATCCTTGTCCTGCAAATCCTGTCAATCCTGTCAAAAAAATGCTCAACAAACGCATCAGCAAAGTCGCCGTCCTCGGTTCCGGCCTCATGGGAACCGGCATCGCCGCCCATCTCGCAGGCTGCGGCCTAGAAGTCCTCCTGCTCGACCTCGCCACCGAAGGCAACAAAAATAAAATCGCGTCCGATTCGCTGCAAACGGCTTTGAAAGCCAAGCCCGCGCCGTTTTACGACAACAAATTCGCGGCACGCATCACGGTCGGCAATTTAGACGACGATTTTCCCAAAATAAAAGACTGCGACTGGATTGTGGAAGTCGTGGTGGAGCGCCTCGATATCAAAAAACAAGTGTTTGAAAAAGTCGAAAAGTTCCGCTCCAAAGGCTCGCTTGTCACCTCCAACACTTCCGGCATCCCCATCCACCTGATGGCCGAAGGCCGCAGTGATGACTTCAAAAAGAACTTCTGCGGCACCCACTTTTTCAACCCCGTGCGCTACATGCGCCTGCTCGAAATCATCCCCACGCCCGACACCGATCCGGCTGTCACTGAGTTCTTTATGCGCTACGGCGACGTGATTTTGGGCAAACAAACCGTCCTCTGCAAAGACACGCCCGCCTTCATCGCCAACCGCGTGGGCGTGTATGCAATGGCAAAAATTTTCCAACTCACCCACGAACTCGGCGTCGGCATAGATACGGTGGACGCGCTCACCGGCCCGGCCATCGGTCGCCCGAAAACCGGCACTTTCCGCCTCGCCGATTTGGTCGGCATGGACACCGCCGTTCACGTCATCAACGGGATGAAACAGAATGCGCCCGACGAGCAGATTTCCAAAATGGAAGTGCCGAAATTTTTGAATTTCCTCGTGGAGAACAAGTTTTTTGGAAACAAATCAGGTCAGGGTTTTTACAAAAAAACGGCGGAAAAAGACGCGAAAGGCCGCCCCGTCATTCTGGCCTTAAACCTCGAAACACTCGAATACGCGCCCAGCCAAAAAGAGAAATTGCCCATCCTCGAAACGACCAAACAGATAGACGAACTGCCGCGCCGCATCAAGGCGATTTTCAAAGCCGACGATAAAGGCGCACAGTTGCTGCAACGCTCTTTCCTCGGTCTTTTTGCCTACGTTTCCAACCGCGTCCCGGAAATTTCCGACACCATTTACGCGGTGGACGACGCGCTCCGCGCGGGCTTTGCCTGGGAGGCCGGCCCCTTCCAGTATTGGGACATGGTGGGTGTGAAGGAAGGCGCGGAACTCGCTGAAAAACAGGGAGAAAAGATGGGCGCCTGGGTGAAAGACATGATCGCCGCAGGCCACAATTCTTTTTACAAAGTAGAAAACGGCCAGCGCCTGTGCTACAATCCTGCGACTAAAAAATACGAACCCCTGCCCGGCGGCGAAGCCTTCATCATCCTCGACGCTTACCGCTCGAACAAGCCGGTTTACTCGAACGCCGAATGTACTTTGCACGACATCGGCGACGGGGTGTTGTGCCTCGAATTCCACTCTAAAATGAACGCCATCGGCGAGGGCATTTTGCGGGGCATCAATGACTCGATTCAAATCGCCGAAGAGCAGGGCTGGAAAGGCATGGTCATCGGCAACAACGCCCAGAACTTCACCGTCGGCGCCAACCTGATGATGATTGCCATGATGGCTTACCAACAGGAGTGGGACGAACTGAACATGGCGGTCAATATTTTCCAGCAAACTTCGATGCGGATTCGCTACTCATCCATCCCGGTCGTCATTGCCACACAGGGTTATGTTTTTGGCGGCGGCTGCGAATTTTCCATGCACGCGGACGCGGTGGTGGCGGCTGCCGAGAGTTACATCGGCCTCGTGGAAGTCGGCGTGGGCATCATCCCCGGCGGCGGCGGCACGAAGGAATTTGCCGTGCGTCTCTCCGACGAAATCTCGAAAGAAGGCGACGTGCAGATTCCGCGCCTGATTGACAAATTCAAAACCATCGCCACCGCGCAGGTCGCCACTTCGGCCTACGAAGCTTTCAACTACGGCTACCTGCTGCCGACGAAAGACTCGGTCGTCCACAACGCCGCCCGCAACATCAGCGAAGCCAAAAAGAAGGTGCTGGAACTCGCCGCCGACTATGTGAAACCCATCCCGCGCAAAGACGTGTATGTGCTGGGCCGCACAGGTCTCGGTGCGCTCTACGTCGCCGCGCACTCACTAAAACTCGGTCACTACGCCAGCGAGCACGACATCAAAATCGCCCAAAAAGTGGCCTACGTCCTCTGCGGCGGCGACCTCACCAGCCCGCAGACGGTGAGCGAGCAATACCTGCTCGACATCGAGCGCGAAATGTTCCTCTCTCTCTGCGGGGAGCAAAAGACGTTGGAGCGGATTCAGTTTATGCTGGAGAATGGGAAGCCGCTGAGGAATTAAACTCGCCAACCATGACAAAATCCACCGCCACCATCCTCTCCACCGTCGGCCATCCGTTCCTGTTGTTGCCCGTGGTGTTGTCGTTGTTGACGGTTCATCGGCTTCCTTTTGAAGAAGCGTGGTCGGCATTGGCGGCGATATGGGGAAGTATCGCTGTCATGGGTGCATTTTTGATTATCAGGAAAAGCAAAGGCAAAATCTCCAACTGGGACGTGTCGGCGCAAAGCGAGCGCGCCAGCAATATTTA
>Ga0073934_10008680_pt1 | contig 13445 bp, 8 predicted proteins | sample LarsenN4metaG_FD_76834 | JGI IMG/M metagenome (GOLD analysis project Ga0073934, IMG submission 76834) | Hot spring sediment bacterial and archeal communities from British Columbia, Canada, to study Microbial Dark Matter (Phase II) - Larsen... ...
CGCTTGTCGCCCACCCAAGCACCTTTGATGGTTTCGCCCGTCCCGGTGGCCGCGGTGTCGGCACGCGCAATTTCATTGTCGTGCTGGGCACGAGTTCGCGCACCGCCAGCTACGCGCGGCGGCTGGCGGAGCGGTTCCGCGATGTGCCGTTGAGGTTCCCGAACCTTGACGGCGTGGTGCCAGTGGCGCACACGGAAGGCGGCGGACCGGCCCAGCCGAACAATCTCGATTTCACTCTGCGCACACTGGCGGGTTTCCTGGTGCATCCGAATGTCGCCGCCGTGCTCGCCGTGGACCTGGGCAGTGAGCCGGTGAACAACGCCACCTTGCGTGACTACATGCAGCGGCAAGGTTACGCGCTCGCCGCCGTGCCGCATCGGTTTCTCCGCGTTCACAGCGGCTTCGAGGCTGCATTACGCGACGGCGAGGCCGTCATTCGCGGTTGGCTCGACACAGCGAATTCATTCACGCGCACTCCGCAATCGCTCGCTCATCTGCGCGTCGGGTTGCAGTGCGGCGGCTCGGACGCCTTCTCCGGCGTGTCCGCGAATCCGCTGCTGGGCTGGTTGTCGCGTGAGGTCATCCGTCACGGCGGCAGCGCGAATCTCGCCGAGACGAGCGAGCTGATCGGCGCGGAGCCTTACGTGCTGGCGAAGGTGCGCGACCTTCACACTGCGCGAAAGTTTCTGCGGCAGGCGGAGCGCTTCCAGGAATGGGCCGGCTGGCACGGACACAGCGCCGAGGGCAATCCCAGCGGCGGCAACCTTTACCGCGGCCTCTATAACATTGTCGTGAAATCCATCGGCGCCGCGCGCAAGAAGGACCCTGACACGCGCCTCGACTATTGCATCGAATACAGCGAGCCGATGACCGCGCCGGGCTATTACTTCATGGACAGTCCCGGCAACGACCTCGAAAGCATCGCGGGCCAGGTCGGCGCGGGCTGCAATCTCATCGCCTTCACCACCGGCAACGGCTCGATCACCAATTTCCCCTTCGTGCCCACGATCAAAATCGTCACCACCACGGGCCGCTACGAGATGCTGCGCCAGGAAATGGATTTCAACGCCGGGCCCTATCTCACCGGCACGCCGATGGACAAACTGGGCCGTGAACTTTTCGACTACACCCTCCGCGTCATCAGCGGCCGGCGCAGTGTCGGCGAGAAAGCCGGGCATTCGCAGGTGCAGCTCTGGCGCGACTGGGCGCAAACGGATGCGAGCAAACTCAAGGAGCTTGAGCGCGCGACCAGGCCAACGGGTGAACCGCTGAACATAAGCTGGAGCGCCGAGCATTACGCGGCGGGACTGGATGCCTGGCGCGCCGAGGCCGGGCAACATCCCATGCTTCGGCGCGCTCACATCGGCCTGATCGTGCCCACCAGCCTTTGCGCGGGACAGATTTCGCAAATGATCGCCACGCGATTGAACGCGGATTCGAAAGTGGCTGGCGAAGGGCGATGCACCCGTTACGTGGCTTTGCCCCACACCGAAGGCTGCGGCAATTCGCGCGGTGACTCGGAGATTCTTTACCAGCGTACGATGACCAGCTACCTGCGGCATCCGTCCGTGGCGAAGGCCCTGCTGCTGGAACATGGCTGCGAAAAGACACACAACGACGAGATGCGCGCCTTCATGGCCGAGCATGGCGTGGACGCCTCGCAGCTTGGTTTTGCCAGCATCCAGTTGGATGGCGGCATCGATGCAGTCACCAAAAAGGTCGTGAACTGGTTTCAAAGTGGAGACTCGAATGCAATCATGCCAGCGGCAACACCCCTCACCCGTCCTTCGGACACCCTCTCCCCTCGTCCGACGAGGGGAGAGGGCGGGGTGAGGGGTGCGGAGCATTCTGACAATGTCCCCATCCATTCGCTCCGGCTTGGGCTGGCCTTTGAAGGCGAACTGACACCGGTTGTCGCCGGTGCCTTCACCAATCTGGTGGTGGCGGTCATTGAACAGGGCGGAACGGTGGTGATGCCGGCCCTGTCAGCGGATGGAAGGCGGCTTGGCGAGCAACTGGGAATTCCGGCTGAGGCCAGGCCCACATTGGCGTACGGGCAGTTCGCGGAGCGGGCGGGCTTGCACCTGATGGACGCGCCAACACGCCACTTTGTTGAGACCTTGACCGGCCTGGGCGCGACAGGGGTGGAAGTGATCGTCGCCTTCGTGGGCGATGCGCTGGCTCAGTCGCATCCGCTGGTGCCCGTGCTTCAAATCTCCACCGCGCCCCTGTCCGATGTGGATTGCGTGGTTGATCCCGGCGCGTCTTCCCAATCCCTCACAAAGGTGCTTGTGGAAAGGATTCTCCAGACGATCACTGGCGAATACCGGCCCAAGGCAATGGCGTTGGGGAATGTGGATTTTCAGGTGACGCGCGGGTTGGTGGGGGTGTCGTTGTGAAGCCCTCCGCATCCGGCCAGCGGCCACGTTGGACTCGCTCGCGCCCGCTCGCTCGGCCCTGCGGGCCTTCGGCTTCGCCGAATTCCTTTCGCCGTTTCCCCAAACGGCTCAAGTCTCCCCTCGCTGCGCGAAGGGAGAAGGAGCACGGTTCAGCCCGCAGGTGAAGGTGGCGCGCCTCGCGCTGCGAGGCGCGGGCCGGTCGCAACGCATGTTTCCACTTGCGCCATTGGGTGACATTCCGGTGACAATCAGCGCGAACGCATGAGTTCATCCGCCACAACACCGGTCTCGCCGGGCAACCCATTCGCCCACGAAAGCCTGGACAAGTATCATCGCCGGCACCGCAGCACGCCGTCCCGTTCGTTGGGGCAGCGGCTGTCCCGCGGCCTGGGCAATGTGGCGGAGCGGCTGGTGGTGGCCTTCTCGGCGCATGGCGATGTGCCGGTGTTCGACAACGCGGTGTTTCCCTGGGTGCGGGACGTGGAGGCGGACTGGCGCAAAGTGCGGGCGGAGCTGGACCGCATCATGACCTTCCGCGACCAGATGCCGAGCTTTCAGGACATCATGAAGGAGGTGGGAAACATCCAGCAGGATGATGATTGGAAGACGTTTTTCCTGAAAGCGGTGGGCATGGACACGCTGGAGAACGCGAAGCGCTGCCCGGAAACGATGAAGCTGCTGGAGAAAATCCCGGGCTGCACGACGGCGTTTTTCTCGATCCTTTCGCCCGGCAAGCACATCCCGGCGCATCGCGGGCCGTATGTGGGGGTGCTGCGCCTGCACCTGGCGTTGCTGGTGCCGGAGCCGCGCGAGCGGTGCCGCATCCGCATCGCGAACCAGATTCACGTCTGGGAGGAGGGCAAGGTGGTGATTTTCGACGACACCTACAACCACGAGGTGTGGAATGACACGGACGGCTATCGCGTGGTGTTGTTCGTGGATTTCGAGCGGCCGCTGCGCGCGCCGATGCGGTGGCTGAACCACTGGTTCATGAACTGGGCGAGGGTGGCGCCATTCCTGCGCGAGGCGAAAACAAAGCAGAAGGCTTGGGAGCAGAAGTTCTACGGCGGGCAGCCACCGGTCTGACGCGCGGCGGCCAAGTTGCGCTTGCGCCGGTTCCGGCGCGTTTCTATGTTCGCCGCACCATGAGACGAATTGCTCAACGATGCGTCCTGACCGCGCTGGCCGCCGCCTGTGTCCTGCCGCTGGCCGCACAGGATGCCGAGTCCATCCGCCAGCGCCGCGAGCTGGAGGAGCAGCTCAAAGCCATCCAGAACCTCCAATCCGATTTGCAGCAGGTGCTGGCCAGGCAGTTGACCCTGGAAAAGCGCCTCGCCGACCTGCAGGCGGACCTGCGCCAGCAAAAGGCCGAAAACGCAAGCGACGCCGGGCGCTACCTGACGCGCGAGGAGTTGAAGCGCCTGGACGCCGATATGTTGAAGCTCGCCAGCTCGATCAAGGAGGTGGACAAGGCGCGCATTGCGGACAACGAAAAGCTGGTCGAGCAGTTGCGGAATGCCATCAGCGAAATGGCCAAGGTCATCAAGCTGTCCCAGCAGGCGCAGCTTTCACCACCGTCCGAAAGCCCCAAGCCCCAGCCGAAAAGGGAGAAAGAGCCGGAGGATAAGGCGCCCGCGCCGCCGGAGAAGATCAAGGCCTTCACGCACAAGGTGGCCGCCGGGGAAAATCTTTCCGTCATCCTTCAGGCCTACAACGCGAAGTTGAAGGAAGAGGGCGCCACCAAGCGCATCACGCTCGACATGGTGCTCAAGGCCAACCCGGGGCTGAAGCCCGAGCGCATGCAGATCGGGCAGGAAATCCTCATTCCCGACCCGCGTGACTGACATGGCCGGCCCCGACACGCCCCGGGAACCGCTGCTCCGCCGCCTCACCAGCATGAAGGCGTTGCGTCGCGCTCACCTTTACCTCGGCTGCTTCTTTGCGCCGCTGCTCCTGTTCTACATCCTCTCCGGCTGGTATCAGGCCACCAACCCAGACCGTCTCAAGTCCGCCGCCGACGCTGAAACCTTCCTCCAGCGCATCCGCACCGTCCACGTGGACCAGGTTTATCCAACCGACAACGAAATTGACCGGCCGTCCTCGCCCACGCTCTTCAAACGGTTGACGGTGCTGATGAGCCTTGCCGCGACCATCACCATCCTCCTGGGCGTCTTTCTCGCCTTCAAAACCTTGCGCCAGCCATGGCCTGTCTGGCTCTCGCTGGGGCTGGGCATGGCCATCCCCATCGCCGCCTTGTGGCTGGGCCAGGGGCGGTGACAGGCTCCAGCGCCGCCCGCGAACCCGTGTCACCCTGCCACACTGATGCCATGAAAGCCGTTCCACGGAACACCAGCGCAGGAAGCCCTGCTTCACCGCCTGAACAGGAACACGCAAGGAGCGCGAAGCAGCGCAAACAACGGATGGATTTGAAGGCGCCGCCTGACAAGCCGGAGGAAACCAGATCGCCGCGCCTTACCGCGCCCTCCGGGTCTTTACGTTCCCAGTTGCTCGCCGCCTTCACAAGGCTCCTTGCGAGTGGCTGGATAGGGCGGCTGGCCAGTGTGCTGCTACTGTGGATGCCATTAGCGTGCATCGGTCGTGCGCAAACGGCGGACGTCCTGGTCTATGGCGCGACGCCCGGCGGCATCGCGGCCGCCGTTGCCGCCGCCAAGTCCGGCCAGTCCGTCCTGCTCATCGAGCCGACCGCGCGCATCGGCGGGCTGGTGACGAGTGGCCTGTCGCACACGGACTTTCACTCCTTCGAGAGTCTCACCGGCGCGTTCCTCGATTTCTCGCAACGCGTCGAGGCGCATTATGCCAAGACCTACGGCAAGGATTCACAGCAGGTGAAGGATTCGTTCCGCGGCACGTTCGCGGAGCCGAAGGTCAACTTGCTCGTCTTCGAGCAGATGCTGGCGGAGCACAAGACCATCTCCGTCCGCCGCCAGCTCGCGCTCGCATCGGTGAAGGTCCAAAAGTCCGGCGAGGCCAACCGCATCGAGTCCGCGACCTTCACCGGCGCGGATGGCAAGGCAGTGACGCTGCGGGCGCGGGTGTTCATTGACGCCACATACGAAGGCGACCTGATGGCCAAGGCCGGCGTGCCGTGGCGTGCGGGCCGCGAGGGACGCGGGGAATACGACGAATCGCTCGCGCCCGAGCAGGGCGACGGACAGCTCCAAGCCTACAACTTCCGCTTCATCGCCACGCGCGAGGCGGCCAACCGCGTCACGCCCGTCGCGCCGCCGGGCTACCGCCGCGAGGACTTCGTCGGGATTCTCCCGGTGCTGGAGTCAGGCAAGATCAAGCGCGTGTTCGACTATCCGTCCGGCTGCCTCTTCAAGGCGCAGACGCCGCCGCTGCCCAACGGCAAATACGACATCAACGACGTCTCGCGCGGCCTCGTGCGCCTCTCGCTGCCCGGAAAAAACCTCGGCTGGCCCGACGGCGACGCGGCGACACGCGCGAAGATTTTCGCCGAGCACCTGCGTGACAACGTGGGGCTGCTTTACTTCCTGCAAAACGACGACGCCGTGCCCGCGAAGTTCCGCGACGAGGCGCGCGAGTGGGGCTGGTGCAAGGACGAGTTCACCGAGACCGGCGGCCTGCCGCCACAACTTTACGTGCGCGAGGCGCGGCGCATGGTGGGGGTGCGCATCTACACGCAGCGCGACAGCGAGCACGCACCCGGGGATGCCCGCGCCGTGCTGCACCGCGACGCCATCGCGATGGGCGACTACGGCAACAACTGCCACGGCACCGCGCGTGAGGGCGGGCGCTTCGAGGGCAGTCACACCGGCGAGTTCTACCACCCGGTGCCGCCGTATCAGATCCCCTACGGCACGCTGCTGCCGCGAGCGGTGGCAAATCTGCTGGTGCCCGTGGCGTGCAGCGCGTCCCACGTTGGCTTCTGCGCGTTGCGGCTGGAACCGATCTGGATGTCGCTCGGCCAAGCCGCCGGCCATGCGGCGGCGCTGGCAGTGAAGGAGAACCTCCCCGTGCAGCGCGTGAACGTGCCCGCCTTGCAACGCCGCCTGCACGCCGACCAATCCGCGACGATTTACGTCAGCGACATTCCGCCCGGCCACGCGGATTTCGCGGTGGTGCAGTGGTGGGGCACCGCCGGCGGGTTGCACGGCCTCGCGCCCATGCCCGCCAAGCCCGGCCAGCGCGGCAAACAAATCCACGGGCAGTATTATGAGGCGAATCCGGGCCACGCGGTGGAACTGAACAAGCCGCTGGATTCCAGCCTTGCGAAGCGATGGCTGGCGCTCGCAGAGGAGCTTGGCCTGAATGCGGATGGGCTGCCCGCCGCCGAGGGCAAGGCCACACGCGGGGATTTCCTTCGCGCCGCCGCCCTGCTACAACCCTGACATGAGTGATACGTTGAACATATTATAGCGTGACCACCCTAGCCAATTACCCGTTTTCCGGACACCCCATGCCCCACTCCCAACATCCCATTGAACTGCTCCGCTTCAACACCTGTGGCTCCGTGGACGACGGCAAGTCCACCTTGATCGGCCGGCTGCTCTACGATTCCAAGTCCATCATGGAGGACCAGATGGAGGCGCTGGAGCGCAGCGCCGACATCACCGGCGGCGGCCAGGTCAACCTCGCCAACCTCACCGACGGCCTGCGCGCCGAGCGCGAGCAGGGCATCACCATTGATGTCGCCTACCGCTACTTCGCCACGCCGCGCCGCAAGTTCATCGTCGCGGACACGCCCGGCCACGTCCAATACACGCGCAACATGGTCACCGGCGCCAGCACCGCCAACCTCTCCATCGTGCTGGTGGACGCGCGCAACGGCGTCATCGAGCAGACCCGCCGCCACAGCTACATTGCCGCCCTGCTGGGCATCCCCCACATCGTTTTCGCCGTCAACAAAATGGACCTCGTCGGCTGGAGCGAGGATCGCTTCGTGGAAATTCGCGACGGCATCGAGGCCTTTCTGCCCAGGCTCGACGCGTTCAAGGACGTGAAGTTCATCCCGATCAGCGCGCTCAACGGCGACAATGTCGTCGAGCCTTCCCAGCATACCCCCTGGTATTGCGGCCCCACGCTGCTCGGCCATCTGGAGACCGTCCATATCGCCAGCGACTGGAACCTCAGCGCCTTCCGTTTCCCCGTGCAATGGGTGAACCGCCCGAACAACCCCACCGACGCCGCGCTCCACGATTTTCGCGGCCTGAGCGGCCAGATTGCCGGCGGCATCGTCCGGCGCGGTCAAACGGTGCTCGTCCTCCCCAGCGGCCTCAAGAGCACCGTGAAACAAATCTGGACCCATGACGGCGAACTGGCCGAGGCCTTCTGCCCGCAAAGCGTGACCCTCGTGCTGGCGGACGACATAGACATCAGCCGCGGCGACATGCTCGTGGGCCTCGACAACCTCCCCGGCAAGAGCGCCGACCTGGCCGCGCGCGTCTGCTGGATGAGCCAGCGCCCGTTGCAACGCGGCAAGAAGTATTTCCTCAAGCACACCACGCAAAGCGTGCAGGCGATGGTCACCAGCCTGGACCATCGCATCAACATCCAGACCTACGAGCCGGAGCCGGAACCCGCCGAACTCGCCATGAACGACATCGGCGAAATCAAGCTCCGCACCGCCCGGCCGCTGATCTACGACGGCTACACCAGCAACCGCCTGACCGGCTCCTTCATCCTCGTCGAACCGGGCACCAACGCCACCGTCGCCGCCGGCATGTTGCGCCCGCCCACCCAGACCTACACGCCGGAGATGACCGACTACACCATCTGACGGAGGCGCTTCCGGTTCATGGAAAAACGGGGCGAAACGCACATCGCCGCCTTGTGAGCGGCTGGACATCGCGCCGGGCCAACCATGGAACTGCTCAGGGCCGTCTCACCTTTTGGGCGGACTGAAATTCCTCCGCTGAGGCGGTCAATTCATAAACCGTCACCGCTTCCGGCCACGTCGAACCGAACGAGAACGGCAAAGGTCCGCTGTCCGTGCTGTAAAATCCCCCGCCCGCGCGGGTGTTCAACACACTGATCCACCGGGAGCCGTGCTGCTCGACACGCCCCAGCCGGCGTGTGATTACACCCGGCGGATGGCGGGTGTTGGTGTTGTTTTCCGGGATCACCAGCAAATCACCCTTGGCAAACCCCGGCTCCCGGCGGTCCAGCGCCCGCGCGCCGGATTGCTCCATGTAGTACTGGAACCCCCAATGTCCCTCGAACCAGACCTGTGTGCCGCCTGGCCCGGCCAGGTCCCGCCAGCCCCGCACCGTTTGTCGCACAGCCTTGGCCTGCGCGACGTCGGCTTGCGCGATGAGCAGCGCAACCGCGGCAGGTAAAACCAGCGCCAGCTCCGGGCGCAACCATCGGGGCGCCTGGGTTCCGGGCGGCAATGCTTCCAGTCTTCGGGCCAACAGGATCGCTACCGCCGGGGCCAGTGGCAGGAGGGCGCGCGCGGCGACCGTCCAGTTCAAGAACGCGGCAAAGGCCAGCGTGCCCGCCACCCAGCAAGCCAGCAGCCAGGCGTCCGCGTCCTGCCGCCGACGCAGGTCGACGACGATCAAGGCCGCCACCGCCAGTCCGCCCGCCGCGAGGAAAGTCACTTGCAGCCACAGCCATTCCGGCCGCGCCTCCAGCAGCGGATACCGCTCGCGAAATGGATCCATGATCATGAACACCGCCCACGAGGCGACGGCGGACAAGCCCAATCCACCCAACCACACCGGCGCGCGCCAGCACGCCGGCGCGCTGACAACGGGCCACACCAGGCAGCCGCCCAGAAACGCCAGCGCCGTCAGGCCGCGCGTCCAAATCGGCACCCCCACCTCCGCCACCGTGCCGGAGGCATAGCCGCCCGCCGCCAGAAACATCCCCACGCCGTACCTCGTCCTGGTCCAGGCCTCGAACGCGGCCATGGCCAGCAACGGAACCGCCAGCCATGCCGCCCACCAGCCGCCGCGCCGTTGCCCAGCCAGCGCGGCCACCGCGAGCAACGGCACCAGGCAGACGCCGAAGTACTTGGTCCATTCCGCCAGACACGCGAGCAACGCGGAAGCGGCGAGCCAGCGCGCCTTGCTTTCCTCCAGCCCCCGCAGCCACAAGGCCACCGCCCAGGTCCAGAAGCACAGCAGCCACATGTCCGCCATCAACGACGTGCCCGACACCAGGAACGCCGGTGTGAACACAGTGGCCAGCGCGGCAAACAAGGGCCGCTCACACAGCCGCCGCGCCAGTTCATAAGTGCCCAGCGCGGCCCCGACCGCGGGGAGCAGGAAGGCCGCATGCAAAGCCGTTTCACCCCAGCCCACCAGGCCGCCAGCCAGCGCCAGCGCATACGCGGCCAAAGGCGGGTTTTGCATGACCACCGCCATCGGCATCGCGGTGCCGTACCAGTTCACCTGAAAGCCATATGGGTCGAAGGGGGCGTCCAGGATGTGTTTCGCCATCCAGACAAACAGCGGGTCGTCCACGTGCAACGGCCGGTCCAGGAAGGGAGCCAGCGCCGCCAGTACCACCAGTGTGAGCACGACGCGCGGGCGCGACCGGAGCCAAGGCAGGACACCGGCAAAGGACCGCATTGGCGCGGGCGAGGAAAGCATGGCCGTGCGTGTGACTCTGTGTAACCGCGCTGGGACGGACAAGCGGCAAAGCGACGCTGGCCACAGTGGGTGGTGTCCCCGGTTCGTGGAAAGGCTTTTCATCCGGCTTCGCCCACGTATCCTCCGCCGCCATGCAAAGCCGCTTCCGGTCAAAGCCGTTTCCTGTCCGCGAACACGGGCTGGCTGGTGGCGGATGCAGCGGTGAGCGGCCGGCCGGGCGGCATACCCGGATGACCAGGCGCCCGACCCATCACTGAGAAGGACCGCATGGACTGGGGATTGTTTCTGCGCGGCGCGATCATTGGGTTCGCCATCGCGGCGCCGGTGGGGCCCATCGGCATGTTGTGCATCCGGCGCACGCTGGCGGGCGGGCGCGGCGCGGGTCTGGCCTGCGGCCTGGGCGCGGCGGTGGCCGACACGCTCTACGGCGCGGTGGCGGCTTTCGGTGTCTCGGCGATCTCCGGCTTTCTCGTCGGCCACCGGCTCTGGCTCCAGATGGTGGGCGGCGGCGTGCTTCTCGCCATGGGCGTGCGCACGTTTCTCGTCTGTCCGGTCAGGGAGGCGAAGCAGGCGAAAAACTCCAGCCGCCTCGCCGACTTCGTCTCCACGCTCCTGCTCACCCTCGCCAATCCCACCACGATCCTATCCTTCGCCGCCGTGTTCGCGGGCTTCGGCCTGCACAACGCGCCCGATGACTTGGGCAAGGGCGTGGCAATGGTCGCGGGCGTGTTCGTGGGCTCGGCACTGTGGTGGATGCTGCTCAGCGGCAGCGTGGGCTTCATGCACGGGCGTTTCGGCGTGGAGCAGATGCGCTGGGTCAACCGCGTCTCCGGCGCGATCATCGCGGGTTTTGGCTTGCTGGTGCTGCTCAGTTTGGGGCAATGACTTCATGCCCCCAAGCCTTCGCCCGCTCCCCCTCGCCGCCTTCGCCGCCATGACGCTCGCCGCGCCCGCCGCCCAATACGACCTGCTCATCCGCAACGGCACGCTCTATGACGGCAGCGGCAAGGCGCCGGTCACGGGCGATGTCGCCGTGAATGGCAACCAGATCGTGGCGGTCGGCAAACTGACGGACGCGCGCGGCCAGGTGGAACTCGACGCGCGGGGGCTGGCCGTAGCGCCCGGCTTCATCAACATGCTCAGTTGGGCCACGGAATCGCTCCTCGCCGATGGCCGCTCGCAAAGCGACATCCGCCAGGGAGTGACGCTGGAGGTCATGGGCGAGGGCTGGTCCATGGGCCCGCTGAACGAGAAGATGAAGAAGGACCTCCTTGAGCAGCAGGGCGACATCAAGTTCGACGTGCCCTGGACGACGCTGGACGAATACCTCCAACACCTCGTGAAGCGCGGCGTCTCATGCAATGTCGCCTCCTTCCTCGGCGCGGAAACGGTGCGCATCCATGAACTGGGCCACGAGGACCGCGCACCCAACACCGCCGAGCTGGAACGGATGCGCCAGCTCGTGGACCGTGCGATGCGAGAGGGCGCGCTGGGCGTGGCGTCGTCGCTGATCTACGCGCCGGGTTTCTACGCGAAGACGGAGGAGTTGATCGAGCTTTGCAAGCCGGCGGCCAGGCACGGGGGCATGTACATCTCGCACCTGCGCAGCGAAGGGAACCAGTTTCTCGAAGGACTGGATGAACTGCTCACCATTGCGCGCTCGGCAAACATTCGCGCCGAGGTTTATCACCTGAAAGCCGCCGGGCAGGCGAACTGGCCCAAGCTCGACGCCGCCATCCGCAAGATTGAAGACGCCCGCCAGTCCGGCCTCCAGATCACCGCCGACATGTACACCTACACGGCGGGCGCGACCGGCCTCGACGCCGCCATGCCACCCTGGGTGCAAGAAGGCGGCTACAAGGCCTGGGCCGGGCGGCTGAAAGACCCGAAGATTCGCGCGCGGGTGCGGCAGGAGATGGTCACGCCCACGGACAAATGGGAGAGCCTTTATCTCGCCGCCGGTTCGCCGGACAAGGTGCTGCTCGTCGCGTTCAAGAACGACGCCTTGAAACACCTCACCGGCAAGTCACTGGCCGAGGTCGCGAAGCTGCGCGGCAAATCGCCGGAGGAGACCGCGATGGACCTGGTCATCGAGGACGGCAGCCGAGTGGGCGTGGTGTATTTCCTCATGTCCGAGGACAATGTCCGCAAGCAGATCAAACTGCCGTGGGTGAGCTTTTGCTCGGACTCGGCGTCGCTCGCGCCCGAAGGTGTCTTTCTGAAGTCCAATCCACACCCGCGCGCCTATGGCAGCTTCGCGCGCCTGCTGGGCAGATACACGCGCGACGAGAAACTCATTTCCTTGGAGGAAGCCATCCGCCGCCTCACCTCCCTGCCGGCGGAGAACCTGAAAATCCAAAAGCGTGGGCTTCTCAAAGCCGGCTACTTTGCTGACATCGTGGTGTTCGATCCTGCCAAAGTTCAGGATCACGCCACTTACGAAAAACCGCATCAATATTCCACCGGTGTACAACACGTCTTTGTGAATGGCGTGCAAGTGCTCAAGGACGGCGAGCACACCGGGGCCAAGCCCGGCCAGGTCGTGCGCGGTCCGGGGTGGAAGCCGTAGGGCGGCGGGCTTGTCATCAGAGAGAATGACCGCATAGGCACCGGCTGTCTCAGCAAAAGAATTCGGGCGATACCAAGGATTTCCGTGGCGACGCGTCCCGACCTCACTGATGCGCTCGCGCGCGCCACTCCCCGGGCGAGGTTCCCTCCCAGCCTTGGAAGGCGCGAAAGAACGAGTTGGCATGCTCGTAGCCGAGGAGGAAGGCGATTTCGTTCAACTCGACGGGACTGTTCTTTAGGTAGTGGCATGCCAGTTCGCGGCGCGTGTCTTCCACCAAACTTTGGAAGGTGATGCTGGCTGCGGTCAGTTGACGTTGAAGCGTGCGCGTGCTGGTGCCAAGTTCTCGGGCGACATCTTGCAGCGTGGGACGCTTCCCGGCCAAGGAACGCCTGAGCGTATCCTTCACCTGCTGGCTGACATGCGCGCTAGTGTTCTGGGCTTTGAGTTCGGAGTCCAACTGAGTTCCGATCATTGCCACCAATTCTTCGTTGTGGGTCAAAAAGGGGTGATCGAGATCGCTGCTGCGGAACACCAGCGCATTACGGTCCGCCTTAAACTTCACCTGGCAGCCAAAGTGGCTTTCGAACAGCTCGCGATGTTTCACGGGCCGGGTCAGTTCCAATCGCAGCGGCGTGATTTCGCCGTCGCTGCCTCGCCGGGCCACGTTCAGAATCCAGGACAGACCCACATCAACCATAATGTCCGGTTCAGCTTCCTTCGCTTCGACGAAAAAGAACTCCACTACGGCTTCCTGCCCTTTTCTATGGACACGGATTTCCTCTGGGCAGGTCAGTTGTTTGTAACGAGCGAGGCGTTGCAGCGCATCGCCGAACGACCGGCTGCAAACACCGGCAACGGACACCGGATGACTGCGCTCGAATCGCAATTCCGTGCCAA
>Ga0073934_10008681_pt1 | contig 13445 bp, 9 predicted proteins | sample LarsenN4metaG_FD_76834 | JGI IMG/M metagenome (GOLD analysis project Ga0073934, IMG submission 76834) | Hot spring sediment bacterial and archeal communities from British Columbia, Canada, to study Microbial Dark Matter (Phase II) - Larsen... ...
ATGTCGAAACCGATGTCGAAACCGATGTCGAAACCGATGTCGAAACCGATGTCGAAACCGATGTCGAAACCGATGTCGAAACCGATGTCGGAACCGATGTCGGAACCGATGTCGGAACCGATGTCGGAACCGATGTCGGAACTGATTCCGAAACCGGCCCCGACGCCGGCGAGGAAGCCGGCGAACCCGCCGTCTGCGACGCCGGCGGCGACCCGCATGCGGGTAGCGCCTTTCCCCTCGGCGACGGCCATTACGCCTGGGCCGCGCCGCGCGCGGACATCCTGGTGACCTCCGGCCTGGCCAGCGCGCGTGGCGAACTCTGCAACGGCGACGCTTGCCACGCCCGCCGCGTTGCCCTCGGCCGCGGCGAGATCCTCGCGCTCGCCGACCCGTCCCTCTTCAGCAACCAACGCATCGGCCATCTCGACCACGCCCTGCTCGCCCAGCGCATGTTGCGCCTGCAGCCGGGCACCACGCTGTGGATCGTCCACGACGAATCCGTGCCCGGCATCGCCACGCTGGTCTGGCAGCACGCCAGGGCCGCGTTGTTCTCGGCGCTGGCCGCCCTCGTGCTGTGGCTGCTGGCGGCCGGCGGCCGCTTCGGGCCGCGGCTGCCCTCACCCGCGCCGCAAAGGCGCCGGCTCGCCGAGCACGTGCAAGCCGCCGGCGAGTGGCTCGCGCGCCAGGGTGCGCAGGGCGCGCTGTGGCAAAGCGCGCACGACGCCTTCTGGCGGCGATTCCTGCGCCGCCACCCGCAAGCGCGCGACGCCGGCCGCGACGCGCGCATCGACCTGCTCGCACGGCACAGCGGGCTGTCGCGCGAGGACGTCCTTCGCCACCTGCACCCACCGGCCAACACCGCCGAACTGCCCGCCGCCCTGCAACGCATCGCCTTTCTGAGGAAACTGACATGAACGAACTCACCGGAACCGAGGGCACCGCCGGCGACGGCTTCACCCGCGCCGCGGAAACGCTGGCTGCCATGCGCCGCGAAATCGCGCGCGCCGTGGTTGGCCAGCAGGACACCGTCGACCACCTGCTGATTGCGCTGGTCGCAGCCGGCCACGTGCTGATCGAGGGCGTGCCCGGCCTCGGCAAGACGCTGCTGGTGAAAGCGCTGGCGCGCACCTTCGGCGGCCGCTTCGCGCGCATCCAGTTCACGCCGGACCTGATGCCCTCCGACGTCACCGGCCACGCGCTCTATGACCTGCGCACGCAGGAATTCAAGATCCGCAAGGGGCCGGTGTTCACGCACCTGCTGCTGGCGGACGAGATCAACCGCGCGCCGGCAAAAACGCAGTCGGCGCTGCTGGAGGCCATGCAGGAACAGCAGGTGAGCATCGAGGGCCAGCCGTTCCGCCTGGAAAAGCCGTTTCTCGTGCTCGCCACGCAGAACCCCATCGAGCAGGAAGGCACTTACCCGCTGCCGGAAGCGCAGCTCGACCGCTTCCTGCTGAAGATCCTCATCGATTACCCGACCATCGAGGACGAGCGCGCGCTGCTGCGGCAGGTGACGGAACAACGCGTCGGCGATGCGCTGCTGGTGGACGACCTCGCCACGCTGGTGTCGCCGCAGGACATCACCGGCCTGCAGGCGATGGCGGCGCGCGTGCGCGTGGATGACGCCGTGCACGCCTACGCCGTCGACCTGGTGCGCGCGACGCGGCAATGGGGCGGCATCCGCATCGGTGCCGGCCCGCGTGGCGGCATCGCGCTGGTGCGCGCTGCGCGTGCACGGGCGCTGATCGACGGCCGCGACTTCGTGATACCCGACGACATCAAGGCCGTGGCCTTGCCGGCACTGCGCCACCGCATCGGGCTGTCGCCGGAGATCGACATGGAAGGCCTCGACGCCGACGCCGTGCTGCGCAACGTCATCGCCAGCGTGCAGGCGCCGCGCAACTGATGACCACGGCGGCGAAAAACCCGGCGCGCGTGCTGCCGCGGCCAACGCCGCGCCTGCTGGCGCTGGCGTGGCTGCTGGCGGCGCTGGCGCTGTTCGCTGCCTTCGTGCCGGTGCTGTTGCCGGCGTGGCAACTGGCGGCACTGGCGCTGCTCGCCGCCGTCGTCACGGACATCGGCAGCCTGTGGCGCAGCACGCTGCCGGAAATCCGCCGCGAAATGCCGCACGCCTACGCACTCGACCGCCGCCGCGACGTCACGCTGTGCATCACCGGCAGCGGCGCGCGCGCGCTGGACATCGACGTGCATGACCTGCACCCGGCAGAAGCGGAAGCCACCGGGCTGCCGTTCAGCACGCGCCTGGCACCGGGCACGCAGACGCGCGTGACCTGGCAACTGCGCTTCCGCGCACGCGGCGATTTCCGCTTCGCCGGCACGCAACTGCGCTGGCGCGGACGCCTCGGGCTGGTGCAGGGCACGGCAACGCTGGGCGAGCCGCTGGACGTGCGCGTCTACCCGGATTTCGCGGCGGTGGCGCACTACACGCTGCTGGCCACCGACAACCGCCTTTCGCAGATGGGCATACGCCGCCGTCAGCAGCGCGGCGACGGCCTCGAGTTCCGGCAACTGCGCGATTACCGCGCCGGCGACGCGCTGCGCCAGATCGACTCGAAGGCCACCTCGCGCCTGCGCCGCCTGGTGTCGCGCGAATACCAGGAGGAACGCGACCAGCAGGTGTTGTTCCTGCTCGACGGCGGTTTCCGCATGCGCTCGCACGACGACGGCATCTCGCATTTCGATGCCGCGCTGAACGCCCTGCTGCTGCTGGCCAGCGTCGTGCAGCGCCAGGGCGACGCCGCCGGCGTGCTCACCTTCGCCTGCGACCCGCGCTGGCACGCGCCGGCCAAGGGCCGCGACGCCCTGCGCAGCCTGATGAACACGCTCTATGACCTGCAACCCACCGGGCGCACGCCGGATTTCCGGCAACTGGCAATCGACTGCAGCGCACGCCTGCGCAAGCGTTCGCTGCTGGTGCTGATGACCAACGTGCGCGACGAGGACGTGGATGACCTGGTGGCGATGGCGAAACAGCTCGGCGAACGCCACCTGGTGCTGGTGGCGACGCTGCGCGAGCCGGTGCTGGACGAGATGGCCGATGACGAACCGCTGACGGCAGAGGCAGCCATGCACAGCGCCGCCGCCATCGGGTTCCTGGCCGAACGCGAGCGCGCACTGGCAAAGATGCAGCGCGCCGGCCTGCTGCTGCTCGACGCCACGCCACAATCCCTGCCGGCGCAACTGGTGAACCGCTACCTGGACATCAAGCGCAGCGGGCGGTTGTGATCAGGCCGCTTCGCCCGCGACAAAGATCTGCCGGTACGAAACGTAATAGGCACCGGTGATCACCGGCAGCAGCACGACAAAGCCGATGAAGAACGTCAGCACGCCGAGCAGTGCCCACAACACCGCGAGCAGGCCAAACAGGGTCATGGCGCGCCAGTTGCCGAGGAATCCGCGCGCGCTCAGCGTGCACGCCCTGGCCAGCGGTACGTCGTGGAATACCAGCAGCGGCGGCGCGTAGGCGATGAAGGCGTAGATCACGAACACACCGACGACGAGGAACACCAACGCAAACACCAGCAACGGCAGTTGCGTCGCGAACATCGCCGCGAACTGCGCTTCGGCGTCCGCCGCCACCGGATTGAACCCGGCAATGACCAGGAATGCGATGGCGCCGACGAGCACCAGGGCGACCATGCAGCCGAAATAGATCAGCCCGAGCATCAGCAGCTTGATCCGCGCCGGCACCACGAAACCGTCGAACAGCGTCGCCACCGGCAGCGGCTCGCCGGCGGACACCTTCGCGAAGATGATCATCCAGCCCGCCACCCAGACACCGGACAGCAGCGTGCTGGCGATGTCACCGGCGATCGGCACCAGGCTCATCACCACGATCAGCAACACATACAGCAGCGCGATCCCCACGAGCTTTCCCGGCGCGCGCTTGAACAACTGCCAGCCAGCGGCAAACCAGCGGCTGCCCGCGCCCCACGGCAGTATCGCCGGTGTGCCGCGCAGGCCGGCGTCGCTGTCGTGGGCAACGGCGTCGCTGAGCACCGCACCCTCGGGCGCAGCATAGGGGTTGGCGTCACGCGGTCGTTCGTTCATGTCGGTGTCCCTCCGGCCTGGCTGGCATCAACGGGCGGCGCGCAGCCGGTCCAGTTCCACCGGGTCGTGCGCGCTGAAGATCCGCACCGTGCCGGCATGCTGGTTCGCCAGTTCACGCAGGCGCTGCTGGTTGTGCTTGCGCGCAGCGCCGTTCACCTGCACCAGCGACTGGAACAGCACCAGGCCGGGCGGGCAGTACGGCGGTTCCTGCAGTTCGCCGTGGAAGAAGTAGGCATCGCCGCCATGCAGCAGCCAGCCCTCGCCGCTGCGTACCGCCACGCCGCAATGGCCGCGCGTGTGGCCGTGCAAGGGCACCAGCAGCACGTCGTCGTCGCATCCGGGCAAGGCGCGGATGGCGTCGAAGCCGAACCAGGACTCGCCCTCCTCGCTGTGCAGCACCCAGTCCGGGCGGTGCGCGAAATGCGCCGGGCGGTAACGCGCACGCTCGCGCCAGGACGGCAGCATCGCCGCCGCGTGTTCGCCGGCATGCAGGTGCACCTTCGCGTTCGGGAAATCCGGCAGGCCGCCGGCATGATCGAGATCCAGGTGAGTGACGACGATGTGGCGTACATCGTCGGCGCGGTAACCCAGTGCGCGGATCTGCGCGAGCGCGGTTTCCTCGTGCGCCAGGCGCGGCCGTGTCAGCGCCACGAAGGGCTGGCCCAGTTGTGACGGGTTGGCGATGTCGGCGGTGCCGATGCCGGTGTCCACCAGCACCAGCCCGGCGCGCGTTTCGATGAGCAGGCAGTGGCAGACCATCTTTCCCGGCGACAGCCAGCCGCCGGGGGTACCGATGAGCTTGCCACCGTGCGGGCACATCGTGCCGCAATTCAGGTGGTGAACGCGCAGGGCCATGTCGCTCTCTCCGGTGGATACGGGCAATGCATCACTTGGCTTTTTTCGGCGCGGGCGCCGCGCCGTCCTTTTCCGCTGCGGCTGCCGGCGGCGCGAACGCTGCGGCAATCTCGCGGTAGGCGAGTTCCGGGTGCAGGTTGGTCAGCACGGTGTAGGCAACGCCGCCATGCCGGAACTGCCAGTTGCTGTTGAGCGGCGAGAGCGTCACGCGCGCGCTGACCGGACCCAGTGGCACGGCAAGGCCGTATTCCTGGGAAAACGGCGTCCAGGGCGTGTCGCGGGTGGCAGTGGCCAGCAGGTAGTAGTCACTGTTGCGATACCAGGCCGCCACCGCAGGCAGCGCATCCGGGTGCACCAGCAGACGCTCGCGCGCGAGCCCGCCGAGGCGTTCCGGAAACGGCAGCGCCTTCGGCACCCGCGCCGCCGCCTCGGCCGCGGTGCGCGCCGGCCAGCGCAAATCCCACTCCGCCGCGAGCGTGTGTGGCGGCAGCACCGGCACCGCCGGCAGCGCGCGTTCGGCCGCGTTGAACAGGATCTTCTGCCAGCGGTAATCGAACTTCGCCCCGCCACGCAGCGTCACCTGCCCGCTGAGGGGGAAGCTGTAGTTGTCGTAAACCTGCGTCACCGAGGACTGCACCAGCTGACTGCTGCCGCGCGCGCGCTGGTCCAGTTGCAGTGCCGGCAGGCCGGCCACGTCGCGCACCGGGCCGAGGCCATAGAAATAGGCAGCGAGGTTGGCGTGGTAGGCATCCGCCACGCGCTTGCCTTCGCTCGCCGAATCCGGCGGCACGAAGCCGCGCACGATCACGGCGAGTTCCTGTTGCGGCCACCAGCTGACGAGTTCGTTGCCGCTGTAGCTCACCTGCGTGCCGGCCAGCTCGGCCGGCGCGGTGACACGCACGCGGAATTCGTGCGGGCGACGGAACGCCACCTCGGACACCAGCGTGTGGTTGCCGTACAGCCCCTTCTGTTCGAGGACGCCGAAGTAGTCCTGCACGGCGGCGATGTTGCGCGCCGTGCGTTCAACCTGCACGTCGAGATAATCCGCCGCCTGCACCGGCGACGCGCCCGCGGCGGTGCACACCGCGATGAACAGCGCCGCCGCCACGCCGGCACGTCGCGGCGCCACGGCTGCCGGATGGCGTGTACCCGAAGATGTCATGCCTGCTTCCCCTTTCCCGTTACGCGCGCAGCGACGCCGCGCCACCAGTCGTTCCAGCCGTGCAGCTCCAGCCACAGCAGGTTGTTGCTTGCCAGCGCCGGCTCAATGCCGAACCGCACCGGCTCGCGCGCCTGCGCGGCATCGGCGAAGGTGCCGAACAGGCGGTCCCAGAGGATGAAGATGCCGGCGAAATTGCGGTCGACGAGTTCCGGGTTGGAGGCGTGGTGCACGCGGTGGTGCGGCGGCGCGTTGAAGATGAACGTGTACCAGCGCGGCAGCCGCTCGAAGGTGGTGTGCTGCAGCGACTGGAAAAACAGGTTGGCCAGTTGCATGGTGATGACCATCAGCGGGTCGAAACCGAGCCAGGGCAGCGGCAGCCAGAACACGAAGGTGTGGAACGGGATCCAGCTCTGGCGTAGCGCCGTGGAGTAATTGAACTGCGGCGACGAGTGATGGGTGACGTGCGAGGCCCAGAACACCGGCAGCCGGTGGCTGGCGCGGTGGAACCAGTAGAAGCAGAAATCCTCCAGCACCAGCAGGGCGCCCCAGCTCGCCCAGAACTGCCAGGACGACGGGTCCAGCCACCAGGGGCCGAGGTCGAACAGGCGGTGGTCCCAGGCAAACCGGTAGACGGCGTACAGCGGCAGCAGCCACAGGCCACCCACGATCACGTAGCCCAGGTACATGAGTGCGTTGTTGACGGTGTCGTGCCGCACGTAGCGCTCGGGGTGCAGACGCCATTCCAGCGCCAGCAGGGCCAGCAGCACGGCCAGCCCGGCGAAATAGATGGCATCCGGCGTCAGCCAGTCCGGCATGTTCGCGATCTCCGCCGCGTTGCTGCGAACCCGGCGCCGCCGCAACGCCGGGGCGCTGCGGGGCACGGGATCAGATCAGGAATTCGTCAGCTGGCGAATGTGGCATGCGGCACGCGCGGCGGGCAATCACGCGCGCGCGGATTTCATGCCGGGTAGCCGGTAATGCGACGGATATCACGGTACAGCGGCGCCATGCGCTCGTAGAGCCGCGTGTAGACGTGGCGGTAGAGGCGGTCATAGAGCCGGCGGTTCTGCGGGATGGGTTCGAACACGCGCCCGACGCGCGTCATGCGCGCCACCGCCGTGGGGTAGTCGGCATGCAGGCCGAGGCCGACGGCGCAGTTGATGGCCGCGCCGAGGCCGCTGGCCTCGTACACGTGCGGGCGCTCCGCCGGCAAGCCGAATATGTCGGCGGTGATCTGCATGGCGGCGTCCGACTGCGAGCCGCCGCCGGCAACGCGCAAGCGGCGGATGCGCACGCCGTTGCGCTTTTCCACGCGCTCCTTCGCCTCGCGCAGCGCGTAGCCGATGCCCTCGATGATGGCGCGGTAGACGTGCGCCCGTGTGTGCACGTCGCCGAAACCGATCATCGCGCCCTTCGCTTCCGGCCCCGGCACGCGCACGCCCGGCGACCAGTAGGGCTGCAGCACCAGGCCCATCGCGCCGGGCGGCACGTCGTCGAGGAATTTCTCCAGCAGCGCCTCGGTCTCGATGCCGAGCTCCTCCGCCGCGAGCATTTCCTTCTGCGCGAACTCCTGCTTGAACCACTGCACCATCCAGTAGCCGCGCTGCACCATCTGCTCGGTGTTGTAGTGGTTCGGCACCGCCGCCGGGTACGGCGGCAGGAAGCGGATCGCCTCGACGTATTTCGCGTTGCAGGTATTGAAGGTGGCGGTGGTGCCGTAACTGAGCGCACCGATGTCCGGCGTCAGCGCGCCGGAGCCCAGCACTTCGCAGGTCTTGTCGGCGCCGGCGGAAATCAGCGGCAGGCCGGCGGGAATGCCGGTGTGCGCGCTGGCCGCGGCAGTGATCGAACCGAGGCGCTGGCCGGGCTGCACCAGCGCCGGCAACTGGCGCTTGCGCACGGCGAGCGCCTGCCACTTCCAGTCCAGCGGGCGCGCCCAGTCCTGGCGCTTGAAGTCGAACGGGATGTAGCCCACCTGCGAGGCCGTCGAGTCGACGAACTCGCCACACAGTTTCCAGGTGAGGTAGCCCGAGAGCAGCAGGAATTTCTCCGTGCGCCGCCAGATGTCCGGCTGTTGCTGCGCGATCCAGTTGCACTCGGCCTGGCTGCGGAAGAAATCGATGGTGTCGCCCTCGCCCACCGCCTTGAACAGCGCTTCCAGGTAGCGCGGCATCGGCTGCAGGTTTTCCGCGCGGCGCTGGTCGAGCCAGACGATGGCCGGCCGCAAGGGCTCGCCGCTGCTGTCGAGGTTGACCACGGTGGTGCGCTGCGTGGTCAGCGACACGCCGCGGATGCGCGCCCTGTCCACGCCGGATACCGCCCAGAGGTCCTGGCAGGCGCGCGCGATCGCGTCCCAGAAAACGTCGGTGTGCTGCTCGGCCCAGCCCGGGTGCGCGGAGAAGTACGGCTCGATGGCCGCCTTGCCCTTCGCCACCAGGTTGCCGTCGGGATCAAACAGCAGCGCGCGCGCACTCTGCGTGCCGTGGTCGATCGCCAGCAACAGCGGTGCGTCGTTCATCGCCTGGGCTCCGGGCCGGTGGTGGCTGTGGTCTGCAGGAACGCGTTCACGCCGGCAGCGCGTAGTGCGCCTGCCAGATGCCACGGTAGCGCGTGACTTCCTGCTCCCAGCGCGCGTCATCCCAGCCGAGTTCGCGCTGGCACAGCGGCCTGATCTGCGCGAACAGCGACTCGCCGCCGCGCGGCAGCACGTTGCCCAGGCGCGTGCGCCGCAGCAGCAGGTCATCGAGGTGCTCGCACTGTTCCTCGCGCAGCGCCCAGGTCACGTCCGCGATGCTGTAGGGCGTGTTTTCCAGCGTGGCGCCGCGCGCGCCCTCGATGTCCGCGTAGGCGCGCAGCGCGTCACCGTAACGGCCGGCGAGCACGCGGCGGCGGCCGGGCGCGAAGCGCTCCATGGTGGCGGCATCGGCGTTGTGGTCGAAGATGACGCCGTCCCCGTCGCGGATCTCGCGTTTGTTGCGCAGCCAGGGCTGCGCCGCGCGCAGGGCGTCGAGCGCAATCAGGCGGAAGATCGTCAGCTTGCCGCCGCTGACGGTGACCAGGCCGTCGTTCGCCCACACGGCGTGGTCGCGGCGCTCCTTCGACGGATCCTTGTTGCCTTCGCTGCCGATCACCGGGCGCACGCCGGACCAGGTGGAGATCACTTCCGCATCGGTCAGGCGCGGGCCGTCGAACTGGCTCTGCACGGCGTCGTAGATGTATTCGAGTTCTTCGCGGTTGATCGATGCCTCGATGTCGAGGTCCTCGCGGTGGTCGAGGTCAGTGGTGCCGACGACGGTGGTGCCTTCCCACGGAAACACGAACACCGGGCGGCGGTCCTTCGGGTGCAGCAGCGTCAGCGCGTGCTTCACCGGCAGGCGCTCGTGACGCAGCACGATGTGGCTGCCGCGCAACGGCCGCACGCGCTTTTCCTGCACCAGTTCGCCGCGCAGGCGGTCCGCCCAGGCGCCGGTGGCGCTGACCACGACGTCGGCGGAAATGCTGTAGGACGTGCCACTGGACACATCCTCGGCCACCACGCCGGCAACGCGGCCGTCACGCCGCAGCAACGACTTCACCTTCATGTAGTTGGCCACGGCACCGCCGGAAGAAACCGATTCCTGCAGCACGCGCAGCACCAGGCGCGAGTCGTCGGTGACGGCGTCGGTGTAGTAGCAGCCACCCTTGAGCGCACGCCCGGACAGCCCCGGCAGGCGCTGCTGCAGTTCCGCGGCATTGAGCCAGCGGTGGTCACGGATGCGCGCGAAGCGGTCGTACAGCTCGAGCAGCGCCGAAAACGAGAAGCGTCCCGGGAACTGCAGGCCGCGCACCGGGAAGATGTAACCCATGCGCTCGATCAGGCCCGGCGCTTCCGCCAGCAGGCGTTCACGCTCCAGCAGGGCATCACGCGTGAGCTTGAAGTCGCCCTGCGCGATGTAACGCAGGCCGCCGTGCACCATCTTCGAGGAGCGGCTGGACGTGCCCCAGGAATAATCGCGCTGCTCGAGCAGCAACGCCTTCAGGCCCAGCCGCGCCGCTTCGCGCAGCACGCCGGCGCCGGTGATGCCGCCGCCGACCACGATCACGTCCCAGTGCGTGCCCGCAGCGATCTTCGCCAGCGTGTCTTCGCGCTTGCCCAGGCTCATGCGGAGGCTCCTTCGTCACGGACGCTGCCCGGCAACAGCACGCCGGGCGCCATGATGCCCTTCGGGTCGAAGTGCGCGATCAGCGTGTGGATGGCGCTGGTGCCGAGCGGCCCCTTCTCGGCGGCGAGGTAGGGCGCGTGGTCACGGCCGACGCCGTGCTGGTGGCTGATGGTGCTGCGGAATTTCACGATGGTTTCGCTCGCTGCTTTCTTCATGGCTGCCCAGCGCTGCCGCGTCTCGCCGTAGGACGCCGCGCAACGGAAGGCGTAGGTGGTGTAGATGCTGGAACCTTGCGGATACATGTGCGAGAGGTGCGTGAAGACGTGGATGCGTTCGCCGAAGGTGGCCGCGGCATCGCGCAGCGACGTTTCGATCGCCTGCACCAGCGCCGGCACGTTCTTCCAGTCAGCGGAGGTTTCCAGCGTGTCGACGGCGACGCCGTGCTCCCACAGGCCGTGGCGCAGGTACGGCGAACGGAAGCGCGTGGATTCCCACTTGCGCCCCAGCGGCGTGCCGGCGTTGACGCCGCCGTGTGCGGTGATTACCGCGTTGGCCTGTGCCAGCGCCGCCTTGCACTGCGCCTTCGAGCCGGTGACGCCGAAGGTCACCATGCACTTGCCGGCGCCGATGCCGCGCACGCGCAGGTAGCGCTCCAGCCAGCCGACGAGGTTGGGGTGGCCGGCCAGCACCAGGTGCGTTTCCGTTTCCACCGCGTTCGACAGGCGCAGCATCGACAGCTGCACCTTGCCCTGCGCCAGGCGACGCACGCAGTTGACCGCGCTCGCCCAGTCCGGCAGGAAGCCGACGTAGAACTTTTCCACTTCCGGCAGCGGCGTCACGCGCACCTTCACTTCGGTGAGCACGCCCATGCGCCCTTCCGAACCCATGATGATCTCGCGCACGTCGGGGCCGGCGCTGGAGGCCGGGAAGGTGGGGATTTCCAGCGTGCCGCGCGGCGTTTCCACGATGCCACCGGCGAACATCTGCTCGATGCGGCCGTAGCGCAATGACTGCTGCCCGCTGGAGCGGCTCGCCACCCAGCCGCCCACCGTCGACAGCTCGAACGACTGCGGGAAATGACCGAGCGTGTAACCCTCGCGCGCGAGCTGCTCTTCCAGCGACGGGCCCGGCGTGCCGGCGCCGAAGGTGGCGAGCTGGCTGTCCTTGTCCAGCGCCAGCAGGCGGTTCATTTTTTCCAGCGACAGCGTCAGCACCGGCCGCGACGACGCCACCGGCGTGATGTGGCCGACGACGCTGGTGCCGCCACCGTAGGGCAACACCTCGATGTCGTTGGCGAGGCAGAAATCCAGCAACTGGCGCACCTGCTGCGTGTCCTGCGGGTAGGCAACGCCGTCCGGGAACACGCCGAAGTCGCCGGAACGCATCGCCAGCCAGTCCGGCAGGCTCTGGCCACGCGCGTGGCGCACCCGGTCCTCGGCATCGGTCACGATCAGCGCGTGCGCCGGCAGCCGCGAGGGCGGCACCTTCGCCACCACCGACGCCAACGTCGCGTCGGGCAGGCGGTTGCCGGCGCCGATCCGTTGCGTGATGAACGCCAGCCCTTCGGGCTTCAGCAGAAATTCGTTCTTTTCGTCACCCCAACCATTCCAGCGCCGCATGTCCGCTCCCGAGCGATGAATTCAGCGCGCCTATCCTAGCGGTGCACTGCCGCGATCCATGGGCGTATCGGGACAGATAAATTGACAGATCACGCCAATGCGTCCGGCCGGGCGTGGCCGCCGGTCTGCGCAAGCGGTTCCTCTGTCGCCGCGGCAGGCGGCCGCCGTGCGCAGCCTCTGCCGGCTTCGGTATAAGCGTCAGCACACGCCTGCCCTGCGGAACCCGGGGCAGTGCAAGGGCAGTTCGGTTGCGCAGGATGCGTGGCCGCGACACGCCAGGGATATCGCAGACAGGGAGTTACACGATGCGACATGCATTTCGCGCCAGGCCGTGCCTGGCCGGCGGCGGCGTCATGGCCGCCGCGCTGTTCACTGCCGCCGGCAGTGCATCCGCCTACACCGACACCGAAATCGACCAGAAAGTGGAGGGCCTGCAGCAGCAACTGCTGGCGGCCGCACCACGCTTCCGCACCAACGGCTACTTCACGTTCGCCGGCTCGGTCACCGACGAGCCCGACGGCACCTACGATGACGTCAGTTCCGACACCGCCAACCTGGAAGCGCTGTCGCGCGCCGCGCTGCAACTGGAATTCCGTGTCGACGACCGCACGCGCTTCGTCACGCAACTGCTTTCCGAAGGCGCGCAGGGCTGGCAGACGCATGCCGAGTGGGCGTTCCTCGCGCACGACCTGAACGCCGCGACGACGGTACGCGCCGGCCGCCTGCGCCTGCCGATGTTTCTCTACAGCGAGACCATCGACGTCGGCTACACGCAACCCTGGGTCACCGGCCCGGCCGAGCTTTACGGGCTGCTGCAGTTCTCCTCGTACGAAGGCCTCGACCTCCGCTACCGCTTCGAACTCGCCGGCGGCGACTGGTCGCTGCAGCCGTTCGCTGGCGTGGCCGTGCTGAATTCCTGGGAAGGCGTCTCCAGCGACAGCCGCGGCGACAACCTGCACGGCCTCGACCTCAGCGCCAGTTGGGGAGACTTCACCGCGCGCGCCGGCTACTTCGCGTCCACGCTCAACATCCCGGATTTCCCGCTGGCAGATGTCGCCTACGACCTCAACGCCGGCATCCGTGACGCCGCCGCCGAGAGCGCGGCGACGAGCGCGGCAACCAACGCCGCCCGTGGTGCCGCCACCGGCGCCGGCATGGGAGCCGGTTCCGCTGCCGCCACCGGCGCCTGTGCCGGGGCCGGTTTCGCCGGGCCGGCACTGGCGAACTGTCCCGCCTCGATCTACACCCCGGCCTTCGAAGCGGCCTACCAGGGTGCCTACAACAGCACCTACAGCAGCACCTACGACACCACCTACGCCACGGTCTTCGATGCCGTCGTTGCCGGCACGCCGGACCCGGATCTCTCCGTCACCGACATCGACACGCAGTTCTGGAGCGTCGGCCTGCGCTACGACGATGGCAGCCTGCTGTTGCTCACCGAGTACGGCGGCTCGCGCCTCGACGGCTTTTTCTCCGACACCACGAGTTGCTACGCGACCATCGGCTACCGCTTCGGCAAGTGGCAGCCGCTGCTGACCTGGTCGCACGTGCGGGTGGATGACCCGGAAGAACGTGCCTTCACGGCGGCCGCCTGGG
>Ga0073934_10008682_pt1 | contig 13444 bp, 10 predicted proteins | sample LarsenN4metaG_FD_76834 | JGI IMG/M metagenome (GOLD analysis project Ga0073934, IMG submission 76834) | Hot spring sediment bacterial and archeal communities from British Columbia, Canada, to study Microbial Dark Matter (Phase II) - Larsen... ...
TGCGCATAGGAGGCGCCGACGAAGGCTTTGAAGAGCGGGTGGGGGTCGAAGGGTTTGGACTTGAACTCGGGATGGAACTGGCAGCCGAGGAACCAGGGGTGGTCGGAAAGCTCCACGATTTCCACGTATGTTCCATCTGGTGTAGCCCCGGTCAGGCGCAGGCCGTGGGCGGTGAGGGTCTCTTCGTACTCGCGGTTGAACTCGTAGCGGTGGCGGTGGCGCTCGGAGATTTCCGTCCGGCCGTAAGCGCGCGCGGCGAAGGAGTCCGCCTGCAACTTGCAGGTCCAGGCGCCCAGGCGCATGGTGCCGCCGAGCTCCTCGACCCCGAGCAGCTCGCGCAGCTTGTAGATGACGCGGTGGGGGGTCGAGGGGTTGAACTCGGTCGAATCGGCTTCGCCCAGGCCGCAGGCGTTGCGGGCGAACTCGATGACCGCGCACTGCATCCCCAGGCAGATGCCGAAAAACGGAATCTTATCCTCCCGGGCGTGCCGGATGGCCCGCAGCATGCCAGGAATGCCGCGTTTGCCAAAGCCGCCCGGGACGAGGATGCCGTCGAGGCCTTCGAGTCCCGCCGCAGCGGGATGCTCGTCGCTCTCGAGCCCCTCGGATTCAATCCAGACGATTTCGGTGCGCAGGTTGTGCGCCAGGCCGCCGTGGACGAGCGCCTCGCCCAGGCTCTTGTAGGAGTCGTGCAGCTCGACGTACTTGCCGACCACGCCGATGGTGACGGTGTCAGCGGGGTTCTGCAGGCGGAAGTTCAAATCGCGCCAGGGGCCGAGGTCGGCCGGAGTCGAAGGCAGGCGCAGCCGGCGGAGGATCTGCTCGTCCAGGCTTTCCTCGGCCAGCATCAACGGCACTTCGTAGATGGACTCGACGTCGCGGGCGGTGATGACCGCCTCCTCGGGGACGCTGCAAAACAGCGCGATCTTCGCCTTGATGTCGTGGGTGAGCGGGTGCGCCGTGCGGCACAAAAGGATGTCGGGCTGGATGCCGATTTCGCGCAGCTCCTTGACGCTGTGCTGGGTGGGCTTGGTCTTGAGCTCGTGGGTGGTCTCGATGAAGGGCACCAGCGTGACGTGGACGAAGAGCGTGTTCTCCGGGCCGAGCTCGAGGCGCATCTGGCGGATGGCTTCGAGGAAGGGCAGCGACTCAATGTCGCCCACCGTGCCGCCGATTTCGGCGATGATGACGTCGACGCCGTCGGCCACCTTGCGCACGGCGGCCTTGATCTCGTTGGTGACGTGGGGGACGACTTGGACGGTCTTGCCCAAGTAGTCGCCGCGGCGCTCCTTGGTGATGATGGCCTCGTAGATGCGGCCGGCGGTCCAGTTGTGGTCGCGGGTGAGGCGGGCGTGGGTGAAGCGCTCGTAGTGGCCGAGGTCGAGGTCGGTCTCGGCGCCGTCGTCGGTGACGTAGACCTCGCCGTGCTGGTAGGGCGACATCGTCCCCGGGTCGACGTTCAAATAGGGGTCGTATTTTTGCAGGGTGACTTTGAGACCGCGACTTTCAAGGAGGGCGCCGATCGAGCTGGCCGCCAGGCCCTTACCGAGTGACGAGACGACTCCGCCGGTGACAAAGATGTATTTGGGCCCCATTCTGGTTTCCACACACCTCCGCGGGATTGAAGGACTCGAGGGAGACTCCAGCGGCAGCCGGGTAGGTGAAGACTGCCGTGCGACGAGGCACGGTCTATTATGCGCATCCGCCCGGGTTTTGTCAAATGGCTCTGCGGCTCTCGAAAAGCAGGTCCCTCGCCCCCAAGGGAAGCAAGGGCTCGGGATGACACCCTGCTTTGCTTTCCTCTGTGCCGGGCAGACAAGAGTGTCTGCCCCACTAATTCCTAACTCTGTGTGCGGGCGCGCTCCTGGGCGAGCAGGGCGCGCTTGCGGGGCAGGCCCAGGCCGTAGCCGCCGAGCGCGCCGCCGCCGCGCACCACGCGGTGGCAGGGGATGATAAGCGGCACGGGGTTCGAGCCACAGGCGGCGCCGACGGCGCGGGCGGCCTTGGGCTTGCCGATGGCCCGGGCGACTTCGCCGTAGGAGCGCGTCTGGCCGTAGGGGATGCGGCGCAGCTCTTCCCAGACGCGGATTTGAAAAGCGGTGCCGCGCACATCGAGCGGCAGGTCGAGGCGCGGCTGGCGGCCGGCGAGGTGGCGCAGGAGCGCGCGCACGGCCGCGGCCAGGCCGTTGCGGTCGCGGCGCACCTCGGCTTGCGGATACTCGCGCCGCAGTTGAGCCTGGAGGGCGCGGTCGGAATCGGCCAAACTGACCGCGCACACGCCCCGCTCCGTGCGGGCTACAAGCAAGCGTCCCAGCGGCGAAGCCGCCGTCGTATAGTGGATGGACATCCCCGAGCCTCCTTTGCGGTATGTTGCCGGCGTCATCCCCAGGCGCGCGGGGGCGCGCTCGTAGAGCCGGCTGCTCGAGCCGTAGCCGGCTTCGTAGAGCGCCCGCGTCACCCCCTGCCCCTGACGGACTCGCGTCTTGAAGCCCTCCAGGCGCCGCGCCTCCTGGTACTGGCGCGGGCTGACGCCCATCCAGCGCTTGAAGGTCCGCTGCAAATGGTGCGGACTGGCGCCCACGGCGGCGCTCAAGGCCGCCAGGGTCAGCCGGGCGTCGGCGTTCTTCTCGATGGCGCGCACGACGCGCTCGACCAGCTGCTGGGGCGGGTTGCTGCGCTCCGCGCTCATGGTCTTCATCATACCTTGCCCAGAATAGGGGGAGGCGGCGGTCGAATCTATCCGATTCTTGCTCTCCCGCTCACCGGCTCTTGGGGCGGCCTGCCTGCCGCAGGAGGGCTTCGGCGCGGGCAAGGTCTTCGGGGGTGTCGACGCCGATGGAGTCGTACTCGGTTTCAACCACGCGGATGGGGATGCCGTTTTCGAGGAGGCGGAGCTGCTCGAGTTTTTCGCGTTGCTCGCCCGGCGTCGGCGGCAGCTTCGCGAAGCGCAGCAGCGTGTCGCGCCGGTAAACGTACAGGCCGAGATGCTTGAAGTAAGGCTGGGCGTCGAGGTCGACTTCGGCGTCGCCCGGCAGGAGCGGGTCGGGCGCGCGGGTGAAGCTCACGGCGAAGCCGCGGGCGTCGGGGCGGACTTTCACGGCGTGCAGGCTGAAGAGAGTTTCCGGGTCGCGGATGCGGGTCATGAGCGTCGAAACCTGAAGCGCGGCATCCGTGGAGAAGGGCGCGAGGGCCTGGGCGATGGCGCGGGGCTCGAGCAGAGGCTCGTCGCCCTGGACGTTGACCACCAACTTGCACTTGATGCTCTCGACGAGCTCGGCCAGGCGGTCGCTGCCGGAGCGGTGGTCGGCGCGGGTCAGGCGGGCTTCACCGCCGAAGGCCTCGACGGCCTGGACGATGCGGGCGTCGTCGGTCGCCACCACCACGCGCTCGACGCCCGGCGCGGCGGCGGCGCGGCGGTAGACGTGCTCGATGAGCGGCATCCCCGCCAGCCGCGCCAGGGGCTTCCCGGGAAAGCGCGTGGAAGCGTAGCGGGCGGGGATGGCGGCCAGGACGCGGAGCTGGAGAGGCGAGGCGGGCACCAATCGCCATGGTAGCACGGGCCCCATGATTCTGCTAGAATCGCCCGGAGTGGACGTCGGCGCGGAGTAAGGTCGTGCCATGAAGCCGCGGTACGGACTCGGGCTGGGCGCGCTCCTGTTGCTGGGACTGCTGGCGCTTAGTGTGCCGGAAGCCGGCGGTCAAAGCGCCGACACGCGGCCGCTGGGGGGCGAGCGCGGGCCGCGGCTGCGGGTGGACGTCGACCTGGTGCTGGTGCAGGTGACGGTGACCGACCCCTACAACCGCCTGGTGACGGGACTGGACAAGGAGCACTTCGAGGTGTCCGAGGACAAGCAGCCGCAGGAGATCCTCTACTTCTCGAACGAAGACGCCCCGCTTTCGCTCGGCATCGTCTTCGACGTCAGCGGCAGCATGGAAAGCTCGGGCAAGATGGAGCGGGCCACCAAGGCCGCGGTGCAGTTCCTCGAAACCTCCAACCCCCAGGACGAGTTCTTCCTGGTGCGTTTCGCCGACCAGCCCGACCTGCTCACCGATTTTACCAGCAGCATCGAGGAGGTGCAGAACCAGCTCCTCTACAGCCGCCCCGAAGGGCGCACGGCGCTGCTCGACGCGCTCTATCTGGCGCTCGACACCATGCGCGAGGCCCACAACCCCCGCAAGGCCCTGCTCGTCATCTCCGACGGCGGCGACAACCGCAGCCGCTACGGCGTCAAGGACATCAAAGCTTTCGTGCGCGAATCCGACGTGCAGATTTACGCCATCGGCATCTTCGACCCGGTGGCCAACCGCTCCCAGCCGGAGCTGGTCTGGGGGCCGTCGCTGCTGGGCGAGCTGGCGGAGATGACCGGCGGGCGGATGTTCCCGGTCGAGATCTACAACCTCCACGAGCTGCCCGACGTCGCCCAGAAAATCTCGGTCGAGCTGCGCAACCAATACGTCATCGGCTACCGTCCTACCAATCGGCACCGGGACGGCAGCTGGCGGAAGATCCGGGTGAAGCTGAACCCGCCCAAGGGTCTGCCGCCGCTCACCACCTATGCGCGGTCGGGCTATTATGCGCCTTCGGAATAGCGACGCCATCAGGGAGAACGGGAAGCGCCGGGCCGGGGTGTGGGCGGCGGCGGCGCTGCTCCTGGCCGCGGCGAGCCTCTGGGCGCAGACGCGTTCCGGGGGGCGCGGCGGCGACTTCACCATCAGCCTGGATGTGGACCTGGTGGTGCTGCACGCCACCGTGGTGGACACGAGCGGGCACTACGTCACCGAGCTCACCGGCGAGCGCTTCAAGATCTTCGAAGACGGCGTCGAGCAGAAGCTCTCCGTCTTCCGCGACGAAGACGTGCCCATCACCGTCGGCCTGGTGCTCGACAACAGCAGCTCGATGCGGGAGAACCGCCGCTCGATGGTGACCGGAGCGCTGGCCTTCGCCGTGAGCTCGAACCCGCTGGACGAGGTGTTCGTGGTCAACTTCATGGACGACTACTACCTGGACCTCGAAGGCAAGGACTTCACCAACGACATTGGGGAATTGAAAGAGGCGCTGGAGAAGACCACCACCCAGGGCAACACCGCTTACTACGACGCCGTGCGGGCCTCGCTCCAACACCTGCAGCGCGGCACGCGACAGAAGAAGGCCCTGCTGGTCATCAGCGACGGAGTCGACCGGGCCAGCGTCTCCGACTTCAAGACGCTGCTCGAGGACGCCCGCAAGGCCGAGGCAGCCGTCTACGTTGTCTCTCCCCCTTGCACGGAGGGGCGGCGGTGCAAGGGCGCCAAGCGGGAAATCCGCCGGCTGGCCGAAGCCAGCGGCGGCATGGCTTACTTCCCCACCACCATCGAGCAGGTGGAGACCCTCTGCCGGCAGATCGCCCACGACATCCGCAGCCAGTACGTCCTGGGCTACTACCCCAGCAACAAGGCCCGCGATGGCAGCTTCCGCACCGTGCGGGTCGAGGTTGTCCCGCCCCCGGGCTCGAAGAAGCTCACCGTCCGCACCCGCACCGGCTACTATGCCCAGGGTGGCACCGGCTCGCAGTAAGAAAGCCGTCAGCGGTCAGCCGTCAGCTACAACTCCAGTAGGACAGACATTCTTGTCTGTCATTCCGAGCGCAGCGAGGAACCTGCTTTTCACCCCGGCTGCTTCGCAAAGCAGGTCCCTCGGGGCCAGGGCAATCACGCCCTCGGGATGACAGACTCCTGTGGAGATGACGCGCGCAAGCGCCCGGCGTCAGCCGTGCCGCTCAACCCTTGTGCCCCAATTCGGAAAGGAAGCTCGTGCCGAAGGGAAGTTGCAGGCCGAAGTTTTCGGCGATGGTTTGACCGATGTCGGCCAGCGAGCGGCGCGCGCCCAGGTTCACGCCCCCGGTGGCCCCGGGTGAGTAGGCCAGCACCGGCACGTACTCGCGCGAATGGTCAGTCGAAGGCGTGGCCGGGTCGCAGCCGTGGTCGGCGGTGACGATGAACAAATCGTCGCGCCCGAGCTTCTCGACCATCCGCCCGAGCCCCGCGTCGGCTTCTTCGAGCGCGCGGGCGTAGCCCTCGACGTCGTTGCGGTGGCCGTAGAGCATGTCGAAGTCGACGAGATTCGTGAACACGAGCCCCTCGCCGTGCGCCTCCAGCGCCGCCAAGGTTTTTTCGACGCCGTCGGCGTTCGACTTGGTCTTGGTGTGGAAGGCGAGGCCGCGCTCGCAATAAATGTCGTAAATCTTGCCGATGCCGCCGGTGAAGACCCCGGCCGCCTGCAGCCGATCGAGCAGCGTAGGCTCGGGCGGCAGGATGGCGTAGTCGTGGCGGCGCTCGGTGCGGGTAAAACTCCCCGGGCGGCCGACGAACGGCCGGGCAATCACCCGCCCGACGCGGTGCGGCGGCTCCAGCATCTTCCGGGCAATCTCGCAAATCCGGTAGAGCTCCTCGATGGGGATGACTTCTTCGTGCGCGGCGACCTGGAAAACGCTGTCGGCCGAGGTGTAGACGATGGGCGCGCCCGTGCGCAGGTGCTCCGCGCCCAGTTCCTGGATGATTTCCGTCCCCGACGCCGGCTTGTTGCCGAGCGTGCGCCGCCCGATGGCTTTCTCGAACCGCTCGATCAGCTCTCGCGGGAAGCCGTGCGGATAAGTCGGGAACGGGTCTTTCAAGTACAGCCCCGCCATCTCCCAGTGGCCGGTGGTGGTGTCCTTGCCGTTCGAGGCCAGCGCCGCCTTGCCGAACGCCCCGGCGGGCGTGGCCGGCGGCGTCAGGTGTTCGAGCGGGCGGATGTTCGCCAGGCCGAGGCGCACGAGCGTCGGCAGCTTGAGCGGACGCGAAGCGGCCACGTGCCCGAGCGTGTCGCTCCCGGCGTCGCCAAACGCGGCGGCGTCGGGCATCTCGCCGATGCCCACGCTGTCGAGCACAATCAGCACGACGCGGCGGAACGGCCGGTTGGGCGCAGTCATGGCCAAACTCTAGCACGAAACCGCCGGGGCATCGCTTGACACCGCCCGTCGGCGGGGGTAGCGTGGGCGCGTAAGTCTCTGCCGGCTCCGCGGCCGGCTCTAGCGCGCAGACGCATTCTTCCGGCGTTTTTATGGGGAGCCCGGGGTCTTTTCCGGCGGAGGCGGCGGGCTGGCCGCAGGAGGTGTTTCCCATGTACCTCTCATCCACTTGGGTGCGGCGCCACGTGATCCCTCTCGCCATCCGGCACCCCGCCCTGGCCGCCGGCATCGTCTTCTTCCTCCTCTTCACCGTCTCGAACCATATTGAGTTCACCACGGGCATGGCCATCCCGATTTCGCCCTTCCACCACATGCTGATTGAAGGCGCGGTGATGGCCGGGTTCGGCGCCGCCCTGCTCTACGAGATCATCCGGCTGCACCGCAAGCTGGCCGAGGTGCGCATGGTGCGCGCCGTGGCTTCCACGCTTCACCACGAAATCAACAATCCCCTGACCGTCATCCAGTTCTCCGCCGAGAAGATGCTCCGGCTGCGGGTCTACGACGAGCCCAGCGTCAACGACATCATCAGCCACAACACCCGCATCCGCGACGTCGTCGGCCGGCTCGCTGACCTCGACCAGGAAGTCCGCCTCCGCTTCGACCCCGGCTTCGAGGGCCTCATCGACCTCGTCCGCTCCCGCTGATATAATTGCCCGTTTGGACTCCGGGCTGGCAAGGCGCCCGTGGGGCGCTCACCGGCCCCGGAGCTCCGGCGCCGACCCATGGCCACCAAAGCCGCGACCGTTCCCCGGCCGCTCCCCGAAACCCAGGACGCCATCCGCGTGCGCGGCGCCCGCGTCCACAACCTGAAAAACATCGACTTCGACATCCCCCACGGCGCCATCACCGTGGTCACCGGGGTCTCCGGCTCCGGCAAGTCTTCCCTCGCCTTCGACACCGTCTACGCCGAAGGCCAGCGGCGCTACATCGAGTCGCTCTCCGCTTACGCCCGGCAGTTCCTCGAGCGCATCGAGAAGCCCGACGTGGACGAAATCGAAGGCATCGCCCCCGCCATCGCCATCCAGCAGAAAAACTCCAGCCGCAACCCGCGCTCCACCGTCGCCACCGCCACCGAGGTCTACGACTACCTCCGGCTGCTCTTCGCCCGCCTGGGCGAGACCTGGTGCCCGCGCTGTCAGCTGCGCGTCGAGAAGGACACGGTCGACCACGTGGCCGGGCGCGTCCTCGGCCTGCCCGCCGGCGCGCGCTTCTACGTGCTGTTCCGCGCCGCCCTCCCGGCGACTCCCGCCGGACGCCGCAAGCCCGCCGGCCTCCCGCGAGAGGTTGTGAAGAGCCTGCTCTCCACCCTGCGCCAGCGCGGCTTCAGCCGCCTGTATCAAGCGGCGGCGGAGCCGATGGCGGAAGGACGCGTCTTCGACCTCGCCGCGCCCGAGTCGCTGCTCGAGCTCGACCTCACCCGGCCGCTCTACGTGCTGGTCGACCGCCTGGCGATTCCCGCCGCGGAGGAAGACCGGGCAGCGCTGCGCGCGCGCCTGGTGGACTCGGTCGAGCTTTGCTACCGGGAAGGCAACGGCGAAGCCTTCATCGAAGTCCTTTCCCAGCCAGACGGCCTGCTCTCCGGCCTGTCCCGAGCGGAGCCGAGGGAAGCTTCAGCGAAGGGGGGGAGGTGGCGGTTCAGCGAGCGCTTCGAGTGCCGCCGCTGCGGGACGCGCTACGCCGAGCCCGAGCCGGCCCTCTTCAGCTTCAACAGCCCGGCCGGCGCCTGCCCCCGCTGCCAGGGCTTCGGCAACACCATTGATTTCGACCTCGACAAGGTCATCCCCGACAAGACGCGCCCGCTCGCGGACGACGCCATCGAGCCCTGGACCAAGCCCCGCTACCGCGACTGGCAGGCCGAGCTCCGCCGCTTCGCCCGCCGGGAAGACATCCCGCTCGAGTGCTCCTGGAGCGAGCTCGGCGCCCGCGACCGCCGCAAAATCCTCGAAGGCGACGACGACTTCCCCGGCATCCAGGGCTTCTTCGCCTGGCTGGAGCGCAAGAAGTACAAGCTGCACGTGCGCGTCTTCTTGAGCCGCTACCGCGGCTACGCCCTCTGCCCCGAGTGCGACGGCGGGCGGCTGCGCCCCGAGGCCCGCGCCGTGCGTCTCCCCGCCGGCAACGGCGCGCCGGGAAAGACCATCACCGAAATCGTCTCACTGACCATCGCCGCCGCCCGGCGCTTTTTTGACGAGCTCACGCTCACGCCCGCGCAAGCGGCCATCGCCGACAAAATCCTGGAAGAGCTGCGCCACCGGCTGCGCTTTCTCGACGAAGTCGGGCTCGACTACATCACGCTCGACCGCCTGGCCTCGACGCTCGCCGGCGGCGAAGCCCAGCGCATCCAGCTCGCCACCTCCATCGGCTCGCGCCTGGTGGGCGCCCTCTACGTCCTCGACGAGCCTTCCATCGGCCTGCACGCCCGCGACACCCACCGCCTCATCGAAATCCTGAAGAGCCTGCGCGACCTCGGCAACACCATCCTGGTGGTCGAGCACGACCCCGAGCTCATCGGCTGCGCCGACCGCGTGCTCGACCTCGGGCCCGGCGCCGGCGAGCACGGCGGCCGCGTAGTCTTCGCCGGCACCCGGGACGAACTGCGGCGCTCGCCCGACTCGCTCACCGGCCGGTATCTCGCCGGCGAGCTGCGCGTGCCCGTGCCCGCGGCGCGCCGCCGGCCCAACCGCGAGTGGCTGCGCTTCCGCGGTTGCGCCGCGCACAACCTGCAGAACATCGACATCGAAATCCCGCTGGGGCTGATGGTGGCGGTGACCGGCGTCTCCGGCTCGGGCAAGTCCACGCTCGTGCACGAGGTCATCCACCGCTCGCTGGCGTCGCCGCGCAACGGCCGGCCGGCGGGCGCGGGAGTGAACTGCGCCGGAGTCGAGGGCGCCGAGCACGTCCAGGAAGTCATCCTGGTGGACCAATCGCCCATCGGCCGCACCCCGCGGTCGAATCCCGTCACCTACGTCAAGGCCTTCGACGCCGTGCGCGACCTGCTGGCCTCCACCCCGGAAGCCAAGAAGCGCGGCTACGGCCCCGGCGCCTTCAGCTTCAACGTCCCCGGCGGCCGCTGCGAAACCTGCCAGGGCGACGGCACCGTCACCGTCGAGATGCAGTTTCTCGCCGACGTCGAGCTGGTCTGCGAAGAGTGCAAAGGCACGCGCTTCAAGAGCGGCGTGCTCGAGGTGCGCTACAAGGGCAGGAACGTGCACGAAATCCTGGCGCTGACCGTGCGGGAGGCGCTGGCCTTTTTCGCCGGCGCTCCCAAGGTCGTGCGCCGGCTGAAGATTCTCGACGAAGTCGGCCTGGGCTACCTGCGGCTGGGTCAGTCGGCCACCACGCTGTCGGGTGGCGAGGCCCAGCGCGTGAAGCTCGCCGCCCATCTCGCCCGGGAGGAAGGCGCCCACCCGGAGGCCGCCCGCCGCACCCTCTACATCTTCGATGAGCCGACAACCGGGCTGCACTTTGACGACATCCAAAAGCTGTTGGCGGCTTTTCGGAAACTGATCGAGGCCGGAGCGACCGTGCTCATCATCGAGCACAACCTGGACGTCATCAAGACGGCCGATTGGATTATCGACCTCGGCCCGGAAGGCGGCGAGGCCGGCGGCACGGTGGTGGTCGCGGGCACGCCCGAGCAGGTGGCCAAGACGCCCCGCTCCTACACCGGCCGGTTCCTCGGCCCCCGCTTGAACCACGCCGGGCCTCGCCCGAAGAGCGCCAGCTCGCAATGAACCTCCGCATCCTATCGGCGGCGTGCGTCGCGGTTCTGCTGCTGACCGCGCCCGCGCTGTCGCAGCAGGCGAAGCCCAGCGCGCCGAAGAAGGCGCCGCAGAAAGACCCCGCCGAGGTGGCCCTGGCTGCGGCCCAGGCGGCCATCGATCGGAAGGACTACTCCACCAGCGTCACCATCCTCGAAAACTTCCTCTTCGAGCATCCCGGCCACGCCGAGGCCCTCTTCCAGCTCGCCTACTGCTACAGCCTGCAAGGCCGCACCGCCGACGCCATCGACCTGTACCGGCAGACGCTCGAGACCTACCCCAAACTCCTCCCGGCGCGGATCAATCTGGGGTTGCTGCTGCTCGAATCGAACCAGGCTGACGCCGCCGCCGCCGAGTTCACGCGCGCTCTCGAAATCGACCCCGACCACGCCCGCGCTCACCACTACCTGGCGGCGGCCCTCGAGCGGGGCGGGAAGAAAGACGAGGCCATCGAGCACTACCGCCGCGCCGCCGCGCTCGACCCGGCGCTGGTCGAGCCCCGCCGCGCCCTCCTCGCCGTGCTCCTCGAGAAGGAAGACCTCCCGGGCGCGAGCGCGGCGCTGGACGAGCTCCTCCGCCTCCAGCCCGACGATCCTTCCCTGCTCCGCCTGCGCGCCGACCTCTTCCTGCGGCAGGAGAAGGGAACCGAAGCGCTCGCCGCCTACGAAGAGTACTTGCAAAAAAAACCCGACGACGCCGAGACCCGCCTGCGCCTCGGCCGGCTCTACCGCGAAGAAGGCAAGAACGAGGACGCTCTGCGCCACTTCCAAGCCGCCGGCGGCGTGAAGGAGCGGGCCGACACCCTGCTGGCGCTCGAGCGCTTCGACGCCGCCATCCCCCTCTACCAGGAGGCCCTCGCCCGCGAGCCGGCCGACGCCGGACTCCACGCCGGCCTCGGCTTCGCCTTGCTCAAAACCAAGCGCTACCAGGAAGCCGCTGTCCACCTGGCCGAGGCGGTGCGGCTCAATCCCCAGGAAGTTGAGCCCTACAACCACCTGGCCGCGGCCTTCACCCTGGCGGGCGACCTCGCCGCCGCCATCGGCGTGCTCGACGCCCGCGCCCGCTTCGCTGAAGAAACCCCGGCCACGCTTTTCCTGCGCGCGCGCAACTACGACGAGCTGAAACAGTGCGGCGCCGCCATCGAGTATTACGAGAAGTTCCTGGCCCTCAACCGCGACACCCGCTCCGACCAGTACTTCCAGGCCACCGGGCGCCTGCGGCTGCTCAAAAACGTCTGCCGGGAGCGGCGTCGCCAGGTAGAATGAAACCATGAAGCTGCTGCGTCATGGCGTCGTCGCCTTGCTGGCGCTGGGGCTTGCGGCCGGGGCGGCGGCCGGGGCCGACCTGGTCAAGCTCCGCGAGAAACTCGCGCGCGAGCCCGACCCCGCCAACCGCGCCAAGATTACCGTCGAGATCGGAGACGAGCTGCTGAAGCAGGCCTCCCGGAAATTCAAGGAGGGGGCCGACGCCGAGGCCGAGTCCCTCCTGCTCGAATATCGGCAGGCGGTCCACAAGGCCTACGACGACCTCGTCGAGACAGGCCGCGACGCCCGCCGCAAGCCCAAAGGCTTCAAGCATCTGGAAATCCACCTGCGGCAGAGCCGCCGCCGGCTGGACGATATGGCGCGCCCTCTGCCCTACGAGGATCGCCGGCCCCTCGAAGACGCCATCGAGGACGTGGAGCAGCTGCGCCTGAAACTGCTCGGCGACCTCATGCAGGAGGACCGCAAATGAAGCCCGGCTGGTTGACCGTAGCCGCCCTCGGACTCCTCCTCGCCGCCCCGCCGGGCGGGGCCGCCCAGCAGCCCGACTACCTCACGCCCGAGGAAGTCAACCTGGTGCGCGACACCCAGGAGCCCAACAAACGCATCCTGCTTTTCTTGAAGTTCGCCGACGAGCGCCTGCTGTTGTTCGAGAAAGCGCTGGCGGCGCCCCCCGGCGAGGCCCCGGCCGACCCCGCCGCCCGCAAGGACATGATCAACAACTTCATTCGCGCCCTCGACGACACCGCCGAGGTCCTCGAGACCGCGCTCGACCGCGGCGGGGTCGACCTGCGCAAGACCCGGCCCCTGCTCATCAAGACCGGCGCCGAGTTTCGCAAGCGCCTCGAGCAAGCCCAGCAAACCGAGCCCGGCCAGAGCGAAGATTTGCGCTACGACTTCGAAGACGCCGTCCTGGCCGCCGAGGACCTGGCCGAGCTCGCCAAGAAGATCCCCGAGACGCCCATCCCGCCCAAAGGCCCGGTCGCGGCCGGCCAGGAAGGCAAGGAAGAAGAGGCGGCGCCGCCGGGCAAGCCCACACTCAAGCGCCGGCCGGCACCGCCGCCCAAGCCCAAGTAGCGCGGGCGGCGCGCTCCCCGCGCAGTGCTAAGATAGAAGATCAGTTTTCGCCGCCGCCGGCCAGCGCCATGGAGCTCGCAGAAAAAGTCAGCCAACTCCCCGCCGCCACCGGCGTCTACCTCTTCAAGGACGCCCTGGGCAAGGTCATCTACGTCGGCAAGGCCAACTCGCTCCGCCAGCGCGTGCGCTCCTACTTCGCCGAAGGCCGCTGGCAGGACGCCAAGACCGGGACGCTGGTGCGCGAAGCCGCCGACGTCGAAACCATCGTCGTCGACACCGAAAACGAGGCCCTCGCCCTCGAGAACAACCTCATCAAGCAGCACCAGCCGCGCTTCAACGTGCTGCTGCGCGACGACAA
>Ga0073934_10008683_pt1 | contig 13441 bp, 11 predicted proteins | sample LarsenN4metaG_FD_76834 | JGI IMG/M metagenome (GOLD analysis project Ga0073934, IMG submission 76834) | Hot spring sediment bacterial and archeal communities from British Columbia, Canada, to study Microbial Dark Matter (Phase II) - Larsen... ...
ATTCCCTTGGAATCAAACACGGGCGTGTGGGGGTGGTAGTGATAATTGTCCGGCTTGTTCGGATCCTTCAACTTGTGTTCGGTGATCTCGCCGGTCTTCGGATCGAGGTGGCCGATGTAGTCGCCCTGCGCCGCCGTGAACCACACGTGGCCTTGCTGGTCCGCGATCAATCCGTGCGGGCCTCCGTCGGGCGTCTTGGCGGGAAACTTCTTCCACTCACCGCTGGCGGGATCGAGCCTTCCTAGTTCGTTCGATCCGGTGGACGCGTAAAAAATGGAGCCGTCCGCCATGATCAGCGGATCGTGCGGATTCACCTTGTCCGGTACTTTCCACTCCATGATGGAGATCTCGACCGGACCCGGGACGATCACAGCCTTGGGCGCGGGCACTTCCGGGAAATTCTTAGCCAGATAGTCTGCCGCAACGGGGATCTCTTCCGGCTTAACGACTGCGCCGTGCTCAATCATGCGGCGAATCCGGCCTTCCCAGCCTCGGCGCGAGTACTGGCCGCGGGCTACCTGGTGGAGGTCATGGCAGACCCCGCAGGCCCTCTGTACGATTGCCTTGCCGTCTCCCTCAGGCAACTGCGCCTCCGCCGGCGCTGGTAACGCCATCCAGAAAACGACTGCCGCGAACAGCAACGCCTTGCAACCCGTGATCGCGTTCATAAGAAACCTCCGCCAATCGCCAACGTCTTGGATTCGAAACTTACCGGGCTTGATTTTACCCCAGCGACACTTGCCCCGCAAGCGTAGATTTGTTGCCGATCCGCGCGCTTGCACGGAAGTGCACGTCAGCTGGCCAACCAGTCAAGTTGGGGTTAACTTGTTGTAAAATCAACCTACGGAGGAATGGGTGAGTGGTTGAAACCGGCGGTCTTGAAAACCGTTAGCGTCGAAAGGCGCTCGGGGGTTCGAATCCCTCTTCCTCCGCCATTGTTCCACGCTATACTGATCCGCGAAAATCTCGCTAAACTGAATCGACCCTTGTGACTGCGCGATACCTGCGGGGCACCTGCCGAGTCGGGCGACATGGCTTTCTCTGAACTGTTTCGGATTAAATCGCTTGACTCCATCCTGGCGGATACCGCCAAGCCGCAGTTCCAATTGCGCCGCGTGCTCGGGCCCGTGCAGCTCACGCTGCTCGGCATCGGCGGAATCATTGGCGCCGGAATCTTCGCAACGATCGGCACCGCGGCGGCCGGAGATGCCGCGCGCCTGGGCGCTGGACCGGCGCTGATGCTCTCGTTCGTCATCACAGCCGTCGTGTGCGGCTTCACCGCGCTGTGCTACGCCGAGTTCGCCTCGATGGTTCCGATCTCCGGTTCAGCCTACACGTACTCTTACGCCACACTTGGCGAGATGATCGCCTGGATCATCGGCTGGGACCTCATCATCGAGTACGCCGTCGGCAACATCGCGGTCGCCATCAGCTGGGCCAATTATTGGAAGACACTGCTCGCCGGGTTGGGAATTCAAATTCCAGACTGGCTCTCCATGGACTATCGCACGGCGGCCAGGATCGTGGATGATGCTGGCGTGCAGACGGTGTATCGGGACGCGCCGCAGTTGTTCGGCATTCCGATCATCTTCAACTTACTGGCGGTGGCGATCACTGCGGTCATCACCATCGTCCTGGTTTGGGGCATCCGCGAAAGCGTGCGCTTCAACGCTGTGATGGTTGGAATCAAGGTTCTTGTCTTGACCTTCTTTGTCATAGTGGGCCTGTACTACATCGAGCCCGCCAACTACACGCCCTTCGCGCCGAACGGTTGGGCGGGAATCAGCGCCGGAGCCGCAATTGTCTTCTTCGCTTATATTGGGTTCGATGCCGTTTCGACCGCCGCCGAAGAGACCCGCAACCCGGCTCGCAATCTGCCGATCGGGATCCTCGCTTCTCTGGGCGTCTGCACGCTGTTCTACGTCGTGGTGGCCGCGGTTTTCGCGGGCCTGATTTCTTTTCCCGAGCTACAAGCGAAGCTGTCTACCGAGCAGGCTGAGCCGCTGACGATGGCACTCGAACACGCCAGCCCGAATCTCGGCTGGGCCGTGAGCATCGTGGCATTTGGATCTGTGATCGCGCACACGGCTGTCCTACTGGTCTTTCAGCTCGGCCAGACACGCATTTTCTTCTCGATGGCGCGGGACGGCCTGCTTCCGCAAGCCTTCAGCAGAGTACACCCGCGCTTCCGCACGCCGCATGTCTCGACCATTCTGACGGGCGTTTTCGTCGGCGTCTTTGCGTCCTTCGCGAGCCTAGAAGAAATGGTGGACCTCACCAATATCGGCACGCTGTTCGCCTTCATCCTGGTCTGCGCGGGGATCATCGTGCTGCGCGTCAAAGACCCTGCGCGCGCCCGGCCGTTTCGTGTACCTTCCGGATGGCTTTGGACTTCCATCCTGTATGTCGCGTTCGCGGCCGGCGTGCTGCTGTTTCCGCTCTCGGCGGCGGCCAAGACCGTTCTGCTCGGCCTCGCCGCGCTGGTTTTCTATGTGAGCCGCAATCACATCTTTCCGGTGCTTGGCATTCTGTCGTGCTTGTACCTGATCTATTATCTGCCGCCGAGCTCCTGGCTCCGCTTCGCGGCGTGGCTCAACTTCGGATTCGTGATCTACGCGGTCTATGGCTCTGCTCACAGCCGCCTGACGGGCCGCCAGGCGAGCGCCGACCCTGCGGAGCACGACGCTCGCACGGCGCGCGCCGGATGCTTGCTCGCGATATTAGGCAGCGGTCTCTTGATTTTTACGCGTGCGCTCGACCTTTGGCTGCTGACGCTCAGGAATCACGCTGGAACTTCCCGCATGAGTTCGGCCGGGGCCGCTCTGGCCGACGTCTTTCGTGCAGCTCCGTGGCTTGAACCATCGTGGTTCCTGATTCTGCCGCTGACCCTGAACGCTCTCGTCCTCTGCCCGCTCGTGATGCACCGTGCGCGCCGCGCGCAACGAGGCTTGGCGCTGATGATCACCGCCGCAGGCCTCTCCGTCGCGAGCCTCGCCTACCTGCTCTCGGTTGCTTCGAACGCGCTGTGAAAAGGCGGGCGGTTGAGAGTCTTACCCGCTCTCCATGTCATTTCCGGCCACCAGCGAGTAGAGAAAGAACAGCATTCCACCGGCTAGCAGTGAGCCTCCTAAAAAGAGGAAAACAAGGAAAGACGCGGGATGGAACCACATTAAAGATGCCAACTCCGTCAGCAGCCCGGAAAGAATCAAGCCTCCGGAGATGCGCAGCCGTTTTTGCACGTTATTCACCGTCCGCTCCCGAAACCGGAAGCGACTCGCGCCAGAACGTCGCGCGGTCGAGGTTCTCGACATCGTGCACGAGCTCGTGGCAGCTCAGGCACGATAGTTCATTCGAGCGGATGGACGCCAGTATCTCGGCATCCGCGCTATGCACCGGATGTTCTTCGAAGGATCGCGAGCCGTTGTGGCAGTGCAGGCACTCGCGGTTGCTGTAGGGCGTGTACAGCTCCGCGCGCTCCGGCACGGTTCCGAGATACTGTACATACAAGTGCCGCAGGCCCCGCAGCTTCGCGGTGAATCCGCCGTAGAGCGTGTAGTCAGTGTGGCAGGTGTAGCACGCAGCCTCGCGCGGAACCAGATTGTTCTGGAAGTGAACCGCCGGCAGGTGGCTGCGCTCGTCAAGGAGCAGGCTGCGGCCGTACTCCTGCATCGCGTGGCACGAAAGGCAAAACTCCGTTCGCTTCGAATGATCGAGATGCGTCGAAAGTCCGCCGTATCCCGCCAGAAGGGGCAGCAGAAACAGCGCCGCGAACGCCAGAATCTTCCCGCCGCGCGTACCGGTGATGCCCGGTTTCAAGACGAGCAAGACGACGAGAACCGTCGTCAGCAGAATGAGAAGAACCAGAAGGCTGGTGGACGCCGATGCGCTGGACAGGGCTATCATGCCAATAGCTCCGCCAGTTCCCGCGAGTTTATGGAATCATTTCTGCGGCCATCCTGATCTTTTCCGCTCATGTTCGCTCACGGAGCCGCTAGAAAGCATACCGAAGCGACAAAGACACCAAGTTGCCGCGAAAATCGCGCGGGACAATGCCCAGGCCCGCCGCAGACCGTTCATTGTAACCGTAATAGCCCCAGGTGGTGTTCCAAGTCAGGCCCGGTGCGAGCAGCACGGACAAGCGTGCGTTTGGCTTGTGATAGTTGAACTGCAGAGGCCCGGGAAGCGCGTTCGGACTCAGGATGAGGGTTTGGCCGTCAGCACTGACCACAGAGTATCCCACTTGGGTTGAAATCAAGCGATGCACGTTCCAGATGATGTTTGCATGCCCGAAGTGCGTGCGGTTCTCGTAAAGCGAAATCTGCTCCAGGAACGTCGCGGCAGCCGGACACGCGTTCGAACCGGCGGGCGGAGGCGTCGCCACGAAGCAGATATTCGTCTGCGAGAAAACGTCATTGTAATCGTAGCCCACGTCTAGGATCAGACTCGGCGCCGGTTCGAGAAACACGCTGAAGGCATAGCTGCGGTTGTGCTGCAGGTTGTGAATATCGGGAACATTGTGGCGGTTCTCGAGGATGTTGACTGAGGTGTTCAGTCCCACGGTGTTCGCGGGCCGGTACTGCGCGCGAAACTTGTAGTGCTGCCCGTTGCGCGGGCTGATGCGCGTGAACGCGTTGTCGGCGGACATCCACTCGAGATCAAAATTGAGCCGCAGCGGCTCGTAAGGGCGGGCCTGCACTCCGAGCAACAATGAATGCTGGTTGATCTCGGTCTCGTGCGCGCGCTGATCCGTTGCCGAGGCCAAGCACGAGCCATCGGGCCGCAGCGGAACTCCCGCGCAGGCGCCCCGGTTCGGGAGCGTCGGAAAGAACGACAGGTCTTCGCTTGCGGCCTCTCGGAAGGTGATCGTCCGCCGGCGGAACCGGTAGCCGAGCCGTCCCGACAGATTTTCCAGCAAATCGTATTGCAGCTCGAACTGATTGTTCCTGTCCTTCTGTCCCAGAAACAGGCTGAAGCTCCCGGAGGTAACGTCGGCGGGCGATGAAGTCGTATGCTGGGGGCAACCCGTGACCACATCGGGAGGCCGGCAGACAGCAGGGTTGAACACAATCGGCGTCGCCAATAGCGACGGGCCGAAGAACGCCAGTTCCGAAAACAGCCATTGGCCGGGAATCCTGAAATCCGAAAGGTGGAAACTGTCTGTGACTCGAAACCGGTCCGTCACGTGCCAGGTCGCCGCCCAATCTAACCCAACCGAAACGCGCCGTGCCTCGGCTGGCCCGGTGATTGTGAACCCCCGCAGATTGGTTCGCGTAGCGAGTCCATCGAAAACTTCCCCGTAGTCATTCACTTCGTTCTTCGAAGAGCTATATGAAAAGCGGCCCGCGAGGTCTATTCCGGGGAAATATCGCGACTGGAAGCTCAGCTGTTCCGTCGGATAGGAGGTACGAACTCTTCCCGATCGGCTGTATTCGAGGAAAGCGTTGCACGCCGCCGCCGCGGTAGGCGGATTCGTCGCCGGATCGGCAATCGCATTCGCGCAAGGCTGCCGCGCGGCGTCGTTGAAGACCAAGCCGAGGTCCACCGGCGTTCCGTCCGAGAGCCGAAACCCGAACGCCGCATTGGACCAGGACGTGTCTCCCTTGTAGTACTGCAGGAACTGGTCGTAACTGATGTTCGTGCGCGGCAGGCCCTGGAAGTCGACGCCGATGCGATAGCCGTTTGTGGTGTTCTTCCAATCCTGGAAAACCAGCGTCTCCGTGCCTTCATGAAAGCTCGAGAACGACGGCCCTTCGTGGACGTTTCGCGAGTAGCCCACCCGGAAACGAAGCGGCGACTGCGGAAACATCGTGAGGGTGAAATCGCTCATCCGGCGGACCGTATCGAATCGGTGCGGCGATTCGTCGATGGTCAAGAACGAACCCGTGGGGTTGAGGGGATTCGCGAGCAGATTGTAATCCCACTGATTCGTGTCGCGCCGAAACGTGCCGTTGAAGTTGTACCAGCGATTCTTGGAGGCGCGAAGCTGGGTCAGGTTGTTCGGGTCGCCGCCATATCCGAAGCTCGTCAGAAACAGGTGGTCGAGTAAGAGGCCATTGTGATTGAGCGATCGCATCCCCAGCGTGTGCTCGAGCAGGCGCGGCCCGGAGTCGAGATTCACGAACGTGTTGTAGACGGCGTTGCTGCCCGTGAAGTCAGTGTGCCGGTAGCCGAATTCGACCGACTGCCGGATGTTGTAATTGCCCGAGTTGACGCCTTCGCCCGCCGGATTCTGCGCGCGGGCCTGCTGCAAAGACATGCCGGTGAGCAGCACTAGGCCCGCCGCACCCGACAGAGCGCCCGACACACTACGCCTGAAAAACCGCTCACTTGAAGAAAACATTGCTGGAGTTCGATCCATGGATGCTCGTGTGGCACAACGTGCAGGATTGATACTTCTGTGCCTGGTTATGAAAACTGGGGATGCCCGGGACCGGGGAATCCACCGTCAGCGTGTGGCATTCGAGGCACAGCAGATTCACCTGGCTGCGCTTCAACAGCCGCGGATTGGATGAGCCGTGCGGCGTGTGGCATGCCACGCAACCCTCAGTCTTAACCGGCTGGTGCTCGAAGACAAACGGCCCGGCTTTTTCGTTGTGGCACTGGAAGCAGATGGCATCCTGCGAAGCGGTCGCGCGCAGCTGATCCGTCAGAAATCCGCCGTGCTGGTTATGGCAGTCCGTGCACTTTACGAGCTGTTCGTTCACGCGATGCCGGAACGGCTTGCTGAAGTCCGCGCGCTTTTCAACGTGGCAGCCATAGCAAAGGCCGGGCTGCGAATCGCGCAGCAGGTATTGCGGCTGTTTCGGATTATGAGGCGAGTGGCACGCAATGCAGCTGACATTGTTGTTGTTGTGCTGCGACCGCTCGAAGTTGCTGTGCTCGACGCCGTACTCGTGGCAGCCGAGGCAGCGGTTGCTGACGTCTTTGGGCGCGAGCTCGCCGGGGTTGATGATGCGCGTGGGATCGCCGCCTCCGGCTACGTGCTCCGCACCGGGTCCGTGGCAGGCCTCGCAGCCTTGGAACGCCGGGCCGCGTCTCGCATCGAGCTTCGTTTTCCAATGCGGCGTAGTTTCAAAGTGCGCAAACGTCTCGGCGTGGCACGCCTGGCAGACCTCCGACCCGACGTACTCCGAGAGATCGACGACCGGCGTGTTCTGCGACTGCTGGGCGAACACAGGCTCCGCGGGAGTCATTAATCCCGCGCCCGCGAAAACCAGCCAACCCACCGTGAACAGAAGGGCTGTCGATAGGGATATTCTGAGCATCGCTGTTCGGCTTTACTGTTTGAGGCTGCGCATGTATGCCACGACGTTGCTCACGTCCTGCTCGCTCAGCCGCGCCACTGGCTTCATCTTCCCAACGCCCTGCGTGATGTCCTTGCGAAGCTGGTCATCCGCCTTCGCCTGAACTTCCATCGATCCAAGATGTCGCATCTCGACCTTCAGCGCCTTCGCGAGCGTGTCCTTGCCCTCGCCCGCCGCGCCGTGACACCCGGCGCAACTCTTGGCGAACACAGCCTTGCCCGCTGCCGCGTCACCGACCTGTGCCGCCGCCAGGGATGATAAAACGACGACGGCGCCGACTACCGATCCGATCCTTCGTATGATGCCGCTTACCTTCATAAACTGCTCCTCAGGAGGCTCACCCAGCGGGCTCGGCGCGCGCCGGTCTGCCCGCCGGATACCTCTATATTATTTCGTCGACTTGCTCGAACAAGCGTCCTATTCCACGAGAGTCACGATCCGCCGAACGTCATGAACTCGGGCTCGAGAACCGCCTTGATCACATCGCCGCGTGAGATGATTCCGACGAGCTTCCCATTCTCTGTAACCGGAACCCGCACGATGCCTTCCTCGTTCAGCAGCTCGATGACCTTCTCGACTGGAGTCTCGGCGTCCACGGTCACCGGATCATCGGACATGATCTCCTCGGCCGTCAGCTTTTCCAGCTTCTCTCCGTTCTGGAGCGCCTCCAGCACATCGGCTTCCGTGATGACGCCCAGGACCGTGCCGCCTCTCTCTGCCACCGGCAACCCGCTGATGCCGTTCAACACGATCTGCGCCGCAACATCCCGCACGGAAGCTCGCGGGGTGGTGGCCAGTACCGGGCTATGCATGATTTCAAATGCTTTCATGGTCAGCCTCTCTTTCTCGAGTGTCCCCAGTTTGGTCAGGCTGCCGCCCTGGCGCTGCGCCGTGAAGCGATGGCGTGCTCCAGGACCGAGAGAATCTGGTAGCTGGTGTACGGCGGAACCAGGAAGTCGAAAGCGCCCGCCTGCAGCGCTTCAATCCATTGCTCCTCACAGCCGCAATGACTCAGAACGATCACGGGCGTCTTCGGATCGAGCTTCTGCGCTCTTTCGAGCACGTCCCTCCACGTTCCCTTGGCGAACTTCCAGCCGCAGAAAACCGCGTCGAACCTGTCCTCTGCAAAAACGGTCGGGACGTCCTGAACTTGCGTAACGGCTGCGAACCGGCCCAGAATGTCGGCTACGTTCGAGCCATCAGGGCCATTTCCAACGAAAAGTACTTTCGGGCTTGCTTCTCTCATAGCAACTCCCCTTTTCTCGCAATCTCGCAACTGAGTGTGCACGGTAACGACCATATCGGCTTCCGAGTGGCCGGCCGTGATTATCTTATTGAGTGCCAAGGCGCCCGCAGCTTTCGAAACGAGCACGGCGTCCATGGCTCGCTCTCTCACGCTGCGTGTAATCGCCCTACCCTGAGTGGTTTGGCCCAAAGCGACCGCTCGCTCCTCTTCGCTGTCTATCAAGAACTCGCGGTATTTGTGTCAGTTGGCTGATTTCGGACACATGGCAGGCGGTTTGCTTTTCATGTATGGCGGTCTGAAGTCGTTTACGGGAGGGACATATGGCGAGGTCGGCTTTGGAAAGCTGGGAGAATCCGCGGGAGCTGGTTCTGGAGAAGCTTGAAATCAAGCGAATCCTGTGCCCGACGGATTTCTCCGAGTTCTCCGAGCGTGCGTTCCGCTACGCAGTCAGCTTGGCTCGGCATTTTGGCGGACGGCTGCTGGTGCAGCATACAGTGCAGTCGGCGCTCAACATGGCCGAAGCGGGAGTTCATAGCCAGATTCAGCGTTCCCGGGAGCAGATGCGGCGCCTGATGATCTCGAACGCCGTGGACTCATCCGAAGTGACCATTCTGCTCAACGAGGGCGAGCCTACGGACCGCATCCTGGAGACCATCTCCCGCGAGCGCATCGACCTGGTGGTGATGGGAACGCACGGGCTCAAAGGTTTCAGCCGCCTGGCGGTGGGCTCGGTGACCGAACAGTTGATCCACCTCGCCATTTGTCCCGTGCTGGTGGTAAGCCGGATGGAGGACTTGGCCGACCCCTACCGCGCCGACCTGCATCTCGGAGAGCAGTTTCTCAAGACGATTGTTCTGGCAACCGACTTCTCCAGCCACTCGGATCGGGCGTTGGCCTACGCGCTCAAGTGGGGCCGCGAGTGGCGCGCTAAGGTCGTCCTGTTCCACGCGGTCGAGAAGACTTCAGCTGAGACGCGGGGAATGGTCGACTTGTTCCCGGAATACAACCCCTACTTCGAGCGGCAGGTGGCGAGCGCCTGGGAGAGAATTCCGGGCTTGATCCCCGAACAGGTCCGGTCGGAGTGCGAGATTGTCTACGAGATCCGGCACGGCGATCCGCGCGAGGAAATTTTGAGAGTGGCCGGGGAGAAGAACGCGGGTCTGATCGTGACGGGCGCACGCGGCGCGGGTAGCTCGGGAGCACCGTGGGGCTCGGTCAGCTGCGCGATTGTGCGAGACGGTCGTTACCCGGTGCTTGTAGTGCGGGAACTTTCTTAGCCCGTGCTCGTGTCGCCGGTTCCGGCGATGCCTGCCGGCCGGTGACGGAATGGAAGGAGACTAGAATGACAACGCTCTTAGAAAATCGAGAGGCGTTAGCCAGCGATATTCTTCAGTCTCTGGCTCGCCTGCAGCAGTTGCTTCCGTTGAAGAAGCGGCAGCAGGCTCTTCCCGCCCCCCTGCGAATGGTCCACCGAGCCATCCTGAGAGGTTTGGCGGAGACGGGAAAGCCGCCGAGGACGGCTGAGATCGCGGCAATGCTCGGCAGCAGGCAGTCTGCCGTTCATGCCCTGGGAACCTTGCGAAAGAACGACCTGATAATCCTGAATTCACCCGTGACGGTCGACGAGACAACGCATCGGACGACTGCGCCGGAAAATATCGAAATCGTGGGCGCCTATCCAATGACAACGGAGAACACTCCGCACAAGGTCGAAGTGGGCGGGCACTTCGTGAATGCCATGTGCGCCGTGGACGCTCTGGTGATCAGCCCGATGTTCGGGCGCGAGACTCGCATTGAGTCGCGCTGCCACGCCACAGGTGCGCCGATCCGCATTCGTCAGAAGGAAGCGGAAATCCTGGAGGCGAACTGGCCGGATATCCGCGTCGGGATCCGGTGGCAGACCTTCTCCACTCACGCGGCGCATACGCTCTGCACCGAAATGGTCTTTCTGAAAGACGCGGAGACCGCCAGGAAATGGCGCGAGTCGGATCCGGGCTCAATTGAGATCTTCACACTGGCCCAGGCAATCGAGCTGGGCACGGCGTTCTTCCTGCCGCTTCTGGAAGAATGAGAAGCAGGCTGGCAGTTCTCTGGTCGCTCTGCTCGACGCATTTGGCGGATGGCCCTTGGAGGCTGTTCCGCGCGCGTCTTTAGGAGTTCGGTGAGTCTGCTGCTGCCAGCAGCCCGCGAACGGTGTCTACGAGTTGTTGCGCGTCATAGATTGGTTTTTGGAGATACGCATCGGCGCCCGATGCTTCCAGAAATCTCTCGCGGTCGCCTGCCATGGCATGCGCAGTTGCCAGCAGGATCGGCAGGCGTCCGGGCGCCCTCTGCTTGAGGAGCCGCGCCAGCTCGATGCCGTCGATCGGCTGCCCTTGCCACTGCGTTCCGCGCAGAGACACGTCCAGGAGGGCCAGAGCGACTTTGCCCTCTTCTACGGCGGCGACGATATCCTTTGCATCCTCCGTCACCAGGCACGAGAATCCGCCCGCCCGCTCCAGAGCCAGGCGGTAGAACTTCGCCACCAGCGGGTGATCTTCGACGATCAGGATCGTTTGCGAGATCTTGTGCGACATGGCTTGCGATACGGCTCGCGACCTGAGTTGCCCGGCGCTTGCGCGGTCCACCTTTCAGGCTGCCCGTCGGTCGCCAACAGCCGCTCGGCTCAGACCCGACCGGCCGCAACTGACGTGGGGACCACCGTTTCGGCGACAGGCACCGTCAGCCACGCCAGCGTCCCGCAGCCCGAACTGCCGGTTTCTAGCCCGATTTTTCCGCCCATCAGCTCCACCAGGCGGCGAGAGATCGCGAGACCCAGCCCGGCGCCGCGAAACTTCCGTGATTCGATCTGGTCGAGTTGAACGAACTCTTCGAAGGCCGCGTCCCGCTTCTCGGCGGGAATGCCGATTCCGGTGTCCTCGATCTCGAGCCGCACCAGCAGAGGCGGCCGCTCGTCCACAACCCGCGGCGCGGAGTCATCCACCTGAGCGCGAATCGTGATGGAGCCCTCAGGAGTAAACTTGACGGCGTTATTGAGAAGGTTCAGCAGCACTTGCCGGAGCCGCATCTCGTCGGCCCACACGACGGGAAGAGTCACCGCGGCCGTGTCATTCTGCAGCCGCAGTCCTTTTTCCGCGGCCTGGAGCGCAACCAGCGGCAGCGTCGAGTCGAGCAATTGGCGCAGATCAACGTTCTCGATCCTAAGGCTCAGCTTGCCTTCCTCAACCCGGCGGAGGTCCAGGATGTCGTTCACCAGCGCGAGCAGATGTTGCGCCGATCCGAACACGTCCCGCAGCAGTTCCTGCTCCTCGTCGCGGCTGCCTGCCAGGCCGTCGAGAATCATCTTGGTGAACCCGAGTATTGAATTCAGCGGAGTGCGCAGCTCATGCGAAATGTGAGACAGGAACTCGTCTTTGGTGTGGCTCGCCTGCGCCAGCTCCCGGTTCGCGGCTTCGAGCTGGTCATTGAGCTTGCGCAGGTTCTCGAGCGTCGCGTGCATGTAGGACTCGCACATCAGGTTCAAGTCGAGCGTCAGAATCTTGTGCAGCGCACCCGCAAACCGGCGCCGCTCGTCGGCCGTGGGTACTTCCACCAACAGGCAGTCGTGCAGAAAGGCCCGCACGATCCCCATCGCGCTGATGACGTACTTCTGCTCGAGCCCGATCCGCACGTGGCGGTAGCCGATTTGGAAACGCTCGCGCGCGTACTCTTCGTCGTAGACGCCGCCGAAGACGCCGCGCGCCCAGTCCTGCAGAGTGCTCTTCAGCCGCGCGATCTGAGCCTGGCCCCCGGTGAAGACCTTGAACGCATTGGGATGGTGCGGAATCTGCGAATAGAACCGCTCCGCCATCTCCGGAAAATACCGCTCCAGGCGCGGCCCCAGCTGCCGCAGCAGGGTGATGTCCTCGGCGGTCATGCCAAGGTACCGTTTCATTTCTTGGACGAAGGTCTCCATCGCGGAAGGCTTTGGACCCGTGCGTGGGATGTCCTGCAGCCGGGGTCTGAAGACAATATACTATCACAGGGGTTTTGCGTGCTCTTGCTTCTTGTTAGGGCACGCACGCGATGAGAACCATGCCCGGACTGCGAATTCGCTGGCTTTTCAAGGCCGTTCTGCCAGTCGCGATGGTTCTCGTCGGCGGCGTCGCCCTATTTTTCTGGGTCACATTTTCTCTCGCCATCCCGGAGCGCTACACAGTCGTCCTGGTTGCCGCCGGGGGCGCCGTGGTCATCTGCTGCGTCATGCTCGTCGGCCTCGTCGTGCTCATCCAGCGGCCGATCCTGGAATTGCAGGAGAAGATCGCCCGCCTGCGCGAGGGCGACTTAACGGTCCAGGCCAGCTTTGCCGCGAGGCACGACGAGATCGGCGAGCTGGGCCGCGACTTCAACGAAATGGTCACGCAGCTGCGCCGCGTCAGCGAAGAAACTCATCGCACCCATCAGGTGGAGATGTCGCGCGCCGAGCACTTGGCGACGCTGGGCGAGCTCGCCGCTGGACTCGCACACGAGCTGCGCAATCCACTCGCGGGAATCGCCGGCGTCGTCGACATCCTCGGCCAGGACCTGCCCGAGTCGAGCCGCGAAACTTGGAACGATGTCCGCAAAGAGATCCAGCAGATTCAAAGAATCCTGAACGACTTGCTTGAGTACGCGCGCCCGCGCCCGCCGCAGTTTCAGCTGACTGACTTGAACGCAACCGCCGAGCAGGCTCTACTGCTGGCTCGGCAGCAGGTTCGCTCGCGGCCGATCACCATCGAGTTCGTGAAAGACCCGGCCCTGCCACTCATCGAACACGACTCGTCGCAAGTTCAGCAGCTCCTCCTGAATCTTCTGCTGAATGCGATTCAGGCGATTGAGTTGGAGGGCAGAATCGAGATGCGCTCGGAGGCGC
>Ga0073934_10008684_pt1 | contig 13440 bp, 10 predicted proteins | sample LarsenN4metaG_FD_76834 | JGI IMG/M metagenome (GOLD analysis project Ga0073934, IMG submission 76834) | Hot spring sediment bacterial and archeal communities from British Columbia, Canada, to study Microbial Dark Matter (Phase II) - Larsen... ...
ATGATCCTGCTGAACGGGGTCGTGTTCGGGGCGTTCCACCTCTCCTTCGAGACCGTGATCCGCTTCCTCCCCACGGCCCTGCTCGGAGCGCTGATCGCCTGGGCGGTGTGGCGAACGGGATCCATCTGGGTAGGAGCCCTCATGCACTTCCTCAACAACGGCTCCATCGTGGCGATCACGTCCATTCCGGCGCTACGCGAGGCGCTCTCGGATCCCGACGCGCCTCCGCCGCTCTGGCTCGTCCCGCTCGGGGCCGCGGTGCTCGCCGCGGGGGTGCGTCTCCTCCCGCGTCGGAGCGAGTCGTGACCGGGCCGCTGCGCCAGCGCGGCGCGACTCATCTGGAGTGCTCGCTCACGGGCGAACGGGTGGAGAGCGAGCAGCTCGTGGGCCTCTCGCCCGCAGGCAAGCCGCTCCTCGCGCGTTACGACCTCGCGAGCCTGCGCTCCGCGTTCACGCGCGATGCCGTGGGTCCCCGGCGGGCGGACCTCTGGCGCTACGCCGAGGTGCTGCCGGTGCGTGACCCGGCGGCGCGCATCTCTCTCGGGGAAGGATGGACGCCGCTGCTCGATGCGCCACGGACGGCGGCCCGACTCGGGCTCGCGCGCGTCTGGATCAAGGAGGAAGGGCAGAACCCGACGGGGAGCTTCAAGGCGCGGGGTCTCTGCGTGGCGGTGTCGAGAGCGCTGGAGCTCGGAGCCCGAGCGCTCGCGCTTCCGTCGGCGGGCAACGCCGGCAGCGCGGCGGCGGCCTACGGTGCCGCCGCAGGGCTGCCCGTGCACGTCGTCGTGCCGAGCGACACTCCGGGGCCGATCCTGGAGGAGATCCGCGCGCTCGGCGCGGACCTGCGAACGCTCGACGGGCTCATCACCGACTGCGCCCGGGTGGTCCGCCGCGGCGTCGAAGAGCACGGCTGGTTCGATCTCTCGACCCTCAAGGAGCCGTATCGCATCGAGGGGAAGAAGACGATGGGCTACGAGCTCGTCGAGCAGCTCGGCGGCCGGCTGCCCGACGCCATCGTGTACCCGACGGGCGGCGGTACCGGGCTCATCGGCATGTGGAAGGCGTTCGAGGAGATGGAGGAGCTGGGCTGGATCGGGTCCGAGCGACCGAAGATGTTCACGGTGCAGGCCGCGGGCTGCGCGCCCATCGTGCGCGCCTGGGAAGCCGGACGTGACGAGGCTGGTACGTGGGAGCACGCGGAGACGTATGCCTCGGGCCTCCGTGTTCCGTCGGCGGTCGGTGACTTCCTGATGCTCAGGGTGCTGCGCGCATCGAGGGGTGGTGCGGTCGCTGTTCCCGATCGGGCCATGGCCGACTGGGTCGCCCTGCTCGGTGCCGACACCGGCATCTTCGCGGCACCCGAGGGCGGAGCGGCCGCGGCAGCAGTTCCCCTGCTGCGCGAGCGCGGGATGCTCGATCCGGAAGACGAGGTCGTGCTTTTCAACACGGGCAGCGGTCTGAAGTATGCGGGTATGGTACCGCACTGACACACGCACATGGGCACGCTGATCTGGTTCACGTTCTGGGGCATGCTCGCGGTGCTGGCGATCGTCGCCGGCATCGTCGGGTACTTGCGCCGCCGAGCGTGGTTCGCTTCGGCTCTGCCGCGCATCGACGACGACGCGGTGCGCACGATCCTCGACGAGGGCGCGCTCGCACTCGAGGAAGATCAACCGCTGGACCTGCGCGAGATCGAGGCGGAAGAGGAGCGCTTCTGGTCGGAGACGTGGGACGAGCCCGAAGAGTCCGACTTCGGCGGGCCTCGAGGCTAGCCCCCCGAGACCTACAGCCTGACGCGGTAGTAGACCTCGGGCAGCGGCACGATCCGGCCGACGGGCGGGACGTCGTCCTCGGGATCGGTGCCTCGCACCCGGAGCGCGCGGTTCACGTTGAGGGCCGCGCCCACCGAGTGATCGTCGGCGAACATCCAATCCGCACCCACGGGTGCGCGGAGCATCAGCGCGACGCCCGTACGGCGCCCCGGCGGAAACGCGGCCACCGTCCAGAGCCCCGCCCCGACGAACGGGCGCACGCGGCTCCCGAAGAAGTACTCCTTGTAGACCGCGGAGACCGAGACGTCGCGAAACGCCCACGTGCCGACGCCGAGCTCGACCGCGTGCGTGTCCGAGAACCACTCGACGGCGACGCTGAACGTGCTGATGCCGCCGAAGGAGACGCCGATGCGCACGCCGTCGCCGGCGTTCTTGCCTTGTGCGGAGGCGGAAAGAGCGTGGACGGCGAGCACCAGCAGCGCGCAGGCTGCGGTGCTCGCCGTCCGTTGGAGCGGTCTCTTCAGCGCCTACCTACCTGGATACGGCGATCGTGGCGCCCAGGTGGAACGTGCGGCCCGGACCGGGCTCGTAGAAGCGCACGTTCGTGTGATTCGCCACGGGCGCGAAGGCGTTGGGCACGACCGACGCCATGTATCTGCGGTCCAGCAGGTTGCTCACGCCGCCGAACGGCGAGATCTCGAAGCCTCCGACCTGGACGGCACTTCCGCCCACCCGCACACCGACGAGCGTGTAGGCGCGCGTGAACCCGTCCTGCCGGCCTCCCGTGGCGTTCGGCGGGCAGGTGCCCGTCACCAACACGACCAGGCAGTTGCGGTCGTTCACCGCCATCTCGTCGGTGTACTCCGCGTTGAGGTCGAGATACCAGGGGCCCTGCGTGACCTTCAGGCTGGCCTGCAGCTGTTGCGGTGCGATGCCGGGGACCTGCTTCCCCGCGATGTCCACGCCGTAGCGGTCCGTGGCTTCCTCGAAGGTCGGCTTCGCGTAGGTGTACGCGACCTGTCCCGTGACGAAGTCGAGCAGGCGCGCCCGCACGACCGCTTCCGCGCCCTTCCGCTCCGTCTTCGGCACGTTCCGGAAGTAGTCGACCCCGTCCACGTTCTGCCCGCTGACGATCTCGTTCTCGAGCTTCATCAGGAAGCCCGTGGCCTCGAACGCGATCCGGTCGCCCCACATTCCCCGCAAGCCGGCCTCGAACGTGCGACCGGTGGTGGGATCGAGATCCGGGTTGAACCCGCCCGTCGCTCCGGCCTGGTTCCCCAGCTCCACCGTCGTGGGCGTCTCGAACGACGTGCCGACGTTGGCGAAGATGCCGAGGTCGGGCATGACGTCCACGTGCACGCCGAACGAGCCGCTGAGGTTGTTCATGTCGCGCGACCCGGACGCGTCGGGGTTGTTGGCCGCCGGGCGCACCAGGAAGTCCTGGACCTCGTAGCGCGCGAAGTCGTGACGACCGGCTCCCACCAGGTTCACGCGCTCTCCGACGGCGACGGTGGTCTGTACGAAGGCGCCGACGCTCTGCACCAGCTCTGTCTGGTTGATCAGCGCGGTGTCGGGCTTGCCGCCGAGATTGTAGTACTCACGCCGGTCGTCGTCCTGACGGTCGTACTCCGCGCCGACCAGAACGTCGACGGTGGGCGTGAGCGGACGCGCCACCGTGAGCCGCACGCCCGCGGCTCTCCGGTCCGCGTCGACATACTCGTTCGGGATCGGGTTGGCGAAATCGCGTGTCAGCCCATAGACGGCGCTGTTGGCCGTGAAGCCACCGATGGGGCCTGCCCACGTGACGCCGAGCTGAGCCTGCTGGACTTCCTTCCCCGTCATGTCGCGCCTGTAGAAGGGATGGATCTGGTCGGGCTCGGAGTTGAACGCGGCGCGGGCCAGCGACCCGGGGCTCTCCGAGTCGAGCGAGAGGTGGTTCACCGTGATGCCGAGCTCGCCGCCGGCGACGCGCTGCTCCAGACGAGCGTTCACGTGCGTGCGCTTGGCACCTCCGTAGGAGGAGTCCGGGTTTTCGACCACACCCGAGTCGGGAAGGACGGGCCCGAAGTACCGGAAGCCGTCGTAGTTCAAACGGTCGATGCTGAGCAGATACGCGGCGTCGCCCACGGTGCCCGTCGTGGTGCTCTGGATGCGGAAGAGCCCATAGCTGCCGCCGACCGCCGTGACCTCCTGGCGGAGAGGCGTCTGCGCCGACAGCTCGGTCTCGAAGCGGAGCACGCCTCCCGACGCGTTGCCGTAGATCGCCGACGCGGGACCACGCAGCGCTTCCACGCGGCCGAGCGACCCGATGTCGACGTGGTCCAGCGTGGACTGACCGTCCGCGAGTGTCGCCGGGATGCCGTCGACGGTGATGTTGATGCCGCGCACGCCGAACTGCGCGCGCGCCCCGAAGCCGCGGATCATCACGCGCTCGCCGACCGCGTAGTTGAAGCGGTTCTGCACCTGCACGCCGGCCAGACCCTGGAGGGCCTCGTCCATGAACATGCCGCTCTTGCCGGTGCGCAGGTCGGATTCGCCCATGACGGACACCGCGAACGGCGACTCGCCGAACCGGATGGGGGTACCGAGAACGGAGACGACGACCGAGTCGAGATTGAACGTCGGCACCGTGTCGGACGGGGTTTGAGCAGCGGCGGGCATCGCCTGCGCGGCTAGGAGAGCGGCCAGCGCCGGGGCGAGGGTGGCGCGGCGAGGGCGGGGGCTGACGACGGGTCGAGTCATGGCTCAGGAGTCCGGGGGTGCGAGTCCGACATGTCCGTGCTGCCCGATCGGTGCCGCGCCGGCGCGGCATCGAACTTCCGGGCGGCACCATTATACAGTCGCGTATGAATTTCCGCCTCATTCCCACGCCGCTCGGACGTGCCTCGAACGGGGTGACGGTCCGTGGCCGGCGTCGCTAGCTTCGGCGCATGACTCCCCCTCAGGCCACCGATTCCGGTCCATCCCGCACTCCGGCGAGCATCCTTCGGAAGCGTCGGGCGGCCGCGGCGGCGGCATTGAACGGGGGAAAGGGGAAGGGGGTCCTGATGCTCCAGGCCGCGCCGGTCCAGCTGAAATCCAGGGACGGGGAGCGCCCCTACCATCCGGACCGGGAGCTCTACTACCTGACGGGCGCCACCGAGCCGGAGACGGTGGCCGTGCTCACGGGCGGCGAGGAGCCCCTCCTCCATCTCTTCGTGCGCGAGCGCGACCCCACCGACGAGCTCTGGCGCGGTCCACGCCTCGGCCCGGAGGGCGCCGCGGAGCGCTTCCAGCCGGACGAATGCCATCCGCTCCGGGAGCTCGAGGCACGGCTGCCCGAGCTCCTGCGCGCGGCGGACCGCATCTACTTCCGGCTCGCGGGAATCCACGGTGACGACATCGAGCGCCATGTGCTCGATGCGCTCAGCTGGGCACGCGCGCGGGGTGCCCGTACGGGGACCGGCCCGCGGGCGGTGTTCGATCCCGGCGAGGTGCTCGACGAGCTCAGGGTGATCAAGGACGACCACGAGCTGTCGCTCCTCCGCAGAGCGGCCGAGGTCACGGTCGAGGGTCACCGCGCCGCCGCGGCGCGTATCGCGCCCGGGGAAGGCGAGTGGTCCGTCGAAGCGACGCTGCACGCGTCGTTCCGGGCGGCCGGAGGGCGGGGTCCGGGATACGAGCCGATCGTCGGCTCGGGTGCGAACGCGTGCGTGCTCCACTATGTCGAGAACGCGAGTGTGATCGCCCGCGATGCGCTCGTCCTGGTCGACGCGGGAGCCGAGATGGGGTTCTACAACGGAGATGTCACGCGTACCTATCCCGCGGGTGGTCGCTTCGTCGGCCCGCAGCGCGACGTCTACGACATCGTGGAGGCGGCACGGGCTGCGGCCGTCGCGGCCGTGAAGCCGGGCTGCCCGGTAGCCGCCGTGCACGACGCGGCGACTCGCGTGTTGGTCGAGGGTCTCGTCGCCCTCGGGGTGCTCCAAGGCGATGTCGAGGAGATCATCGCGGCGGAAGCGCACAAGCCGTTCTACCCACATCAGACGTCGCACTGGTTAGGGCTCGACGTGCACGATCCGGGCGACTATGCGAAGGACGGCGCCTCGCGTGACCTCGTGCCGGGCATGGTGCTCACCGTCGAGCCAGGGCTCTACTTCCGACCCGACCACGAAGCCACACCCGCGCGCTTCTCGGGGATCGGCGTCCGCATCGAGGACGACGTCGCCGTGACGAACGATGGCCACGAGGTTCTGACCGCGGCGCTCCCGACCGCGGCAGCCGAGGTCGAGGCTCTCGTGCGGAGCGCGCGTTGACCGCACCTGCTACGGCCGCTCGCGCGCTCATCCTGAAGGCCTTGTCCGCGCCCGGGCCGCTCGTCGCCGTCGAGCTGCGTCCACCTCGTACCGATGTGGATCCGGCGGGTGGCATGTCGGCGTGGATCGATCTGCATCACTCGCTGCGGCGGCTCACGCGCGACGAGCTGTTCGTCTTCCTCACGGACAATGCGGTGGGCGCCGCCGAGGAGGAGAGTCTCGCGCACGTCGGGGCGAACGTCGGCGAGTCCGTGGATCTCCGCCGCATCATCCCCATCCTGACCACGAAGCACACGCTCCAGTACTGCGAGACGTTCGCGGCGCGCGCGGCCTCGGACGGATTCGACGCGCTCACCGTGCTCGGCGGGGACACCGCGGTCGGCGCGCCCCGCTGCGTCCCGCACGGGAGCGATCTGCGGAAGATCCTGCGTGCGCGCGTGCCCTCTCTCGCGCTCGGTGGTTGGGTGAACCCGCACCGCGACGCGGAGCAGCAGGTGGGGTTCGTGAGCGGGCCCGATGCGCACGCGGAGTTCGCGCTGAGCCAGATCGTCTCGCACTACTCGATTCCCGAGGTCGAGCGACTGCTCGAGACGATGGAGAAGCGGGGCGCGCGCGTGCCCGTCGTGTTCGGCGTCTTTCTCTACCGCAGCGCCAATCGCGGAACGCTCGATACGCTCTCGCGCTTCTTCCCCGTGCCGGTTCCCGAGCTCGAGCGCGAGTTCGCGAGCGGTGCGTCGGCCGAGGAGATCTGTGCGCGCTCGATTCGCGCCCTGCGCCGTGTGGGCGCGGACAAGGTCTACGTCAGCAACCTCGGCAATCGGGGCGCCGGCCGCAGGCTCGCGAAGATCCTGGAGCTGGTATAGGCGCGAACGGCGGCTCATCGAGCCATGCCAGCGGCCAGATGCTCGGTCCTATCGTTTCGGGACGCAGTTGAGTAAGGATGGCGTCCTTACTATCGTAAGGACATGAGCAAAGTGACCAGTAAACGCCAAGTTACGTTGCCCAAGGAGCTGGCTGACGAATACGGGATCGAGCCCGGCGACGAAATTCAGTGGGAGCGCGCGGGCGACGTGATCCGTGTGGTGCCGCCTGGACGCAGTCCGGAAGAGCTCGGCGTCGCCGAGCGCCTCGCGCTCTTCGACGAGGCATCGCGCCGCCACGAGGAGCGGTGGGCGGGGCGCGAGCTTTCGACCCCGAAGAACCGCGGCTGGACGCGCGACGACCTCCATGACCGCACTGGTTGACACGAACGTCCTCGTCTACCGGCACGACCCCCGATATCCCGAGAAGCGCGCTCGAGCGCAGTCACTGCTGCGATCGGGCATCGCGGATGGGTCGATCCGGATTTCGCATCAAGCCGTCACCGAGTTCATGGTCGCGGTGTCGCGACCTCTGCCGGATGTCGGCCGGCTCCTCGGTCCTGCCGACGCGCGCAGGGAGACCGAGGAGCTGCTACGCGTGTATCCTGTTCTCTACCCGGATGCGTCTCTGGTGCGCTTGGCGCTCCAGGGAATGGCGGCGTACGACCTCTCGTGGTGGGACGCCCACATGTGGGCGTACGCCGAGGCCCACGGTCTCGGGACCCTCTACTCCGAGGATTATCAGCACGGGCGCTGGTACGGAGGGGTACGCGTCGTGAATCCGTTCGTCGAAGGCGAGAATACCGCGCCTGCATGAGCGGAGCGCGCGTCGCGCTACCGGCACCTCTGCACGAGCTCGCTCCACGCGAGCCCATTCGTGGTGAGCGGCACCGGAGCCACGGCAGCCGCGTCTGCCATCGCGGAGAGAGTCGCCCGGCGCGCAGCGGTCGCGGGGTGCGTCGACAGGTACGTGAGCACGGTCGAGCCCGGTCCCGTGATGCGCTCGAGCGTGTCGAAGAACGCGATCATGCCGCGCGGATCGATCTGGGCCGCGATGACGAGACGCATCCCTTCCGCGTCCGCCTCCTCTTCGTCCGCGCGCGCGTAGCTCAGCGCGCCGAGCACGCCGAGTACCGCGGCCGCATCGGAGCCGCCGCCCATCAACAGCGGGAGCTGGCGCAGGATGGCGCGGGTCCCGTGGCGGAGCTGCACGTGTTGCATCTCGTGCGCGAGGACGCCGGCGAGCTCCTCTGGGGTGGCGCTGTTCCGCAGAAGCCCGCGAAAGACCACCATCGCGCCTCCCGGAACGGCGAGCGCATTCACCAGCGTGTCGTCCACCACGGTCACCCGGAAGTCGTAGCGATCGTCCGGCAGTCCGCCCCGGAGACGCGCGACGATGTCGCCGATGGAGCGCGTGAGCGTGGGATCGTCACAGACGGTTTCGCCCGCGAGCAGCTGCTCGATCACGCCGTCGCCCAGCTCACGCTCGAAGTCGACGGATACGCGGCTCGCCATCACCCCGGCCGCGGCCGGCAAGGCGACGAAATACAGCACTCCGATGAGCGCGGTCGAGCCCACGAGCAGCATGGCGACCTTGGGCCAGCCCGACGCAGTCTGCCGCGGCCGGCCGCCCGCGCGCGGCGAGCGTGACTCCAGCGCTCCGAGGAACGTGGCGTCCAGCACCACGAGGATCTCGCCCGTGTTCCCGCGCTCGAGGCGCGCGTGCGCCGGGTTCTCGGGATCGGGACCCGCGCGGACGACACTGTGCGGCCACCAGGTGGCCGGCTTGCCAGGGAGCTCGAAATGGATCCCGAGCCGGTCCACCCGGACGGTCACCGGCACGCGCGCGGACCCGGGTCCGCTCAGGTACTGTGCGAGCCAGCCGTCCTTCCGCTCGTTCATGGCCTAACCCGCCGCCCCCACCCCCGCCTCCCGCAGCACGCGCAGCGCCATCTCGACGTTCCGCCGCGGCGCGTTCACGTGGAGGCCGGTCACGAGTGGGCGGGTCTCGGCGATCACCTCGAGCGCGATCTGCACCCCCTCCTCGAGCGCGGCCGCCGGGCCCGACGCCTGCGCGCGGCGCATGCGCTCCACGACGGAGGGCGGCACCGTCACGCCCGGCATCTCGTTCGCGAGGAACTCGGCGCTGCGCAGGTCGGGGAACGGCCACACCCCGGCGATCACCGGCAGACCGTGCTCGGCCGCACGCTCGAGGAACGGCTCGAGCGCCTTCACGTCGAACACCGGCTGCGTGATGGCGAAATCGGCACCGGCCTCGATCTTGAACAGGAAGCGCTCGAGCTCACGCTCCCGGTCGGCAGCGCCCTGGTTGAGCACCACGCCCTGGACGAAGCGCGCCGGCTCGCCGATCGAGTTGCCGCCGGGATCCACGCCCCGGTTGAGTCCTTGCACGACGTTCGTGAGGCCGATCGAGTCGATGTCGAAGACGGCGCTCGCGTCCGGGTAGGGGCCGAGCGCCGGCGGATCGCCGCTGACCACCAGGACGTTGCGGATGCCCACCGCAGCCGCGCCCAGCAGATCGGAGATCATGTTGAGCATGTTCTTGCCGCGGCAGGTGTAGTGTGCGAGCGCCTCGATGTCCGTCTCGCGCTGGATGAGCGCGGCGGCGGCGAGCGCGCTCATGCGGATCGGGCCGCGCGACGAGTCGACCACGGCGACGGCATCGACGCCGGCCGCGGCGAGCTCGCGGGCCGGACGGGTCACCTCTTCGGCATCCCAGCTGTGCGGCGGCACGATCTCGACCGAGAGCACCTGCTCGCCGCGCGCGAGCTTCGCGCCCCATGCGGAGCGCTCGGCGAGGGGCACGGGCTCGACCGCGCCCGCCTCCTTCGTCAGGGGAGCGCGCGCGAGCGTCCGGGGCGCCGCCTTCCGGCCCGAGAGCTGGCGTACGACGTCCCGCAGCGCGCGGACGTGCGCCGGTGTGGTGCCGCAGCAGCCGCCGACGAACCGCACGCCGAGCTGGATCATGCGGCGCGCGTACTCCGCGACGTACTCCGGGCTCGCCATGTAGATCTGCCGGTCGCGCACGGTGCGCGGCAGGCCCGCGTTGGGCTGCGCGGAAAGCGGGCGGGTCGTCGTCTCGGCCATCTCCTCCACTGCGTCGAGCATCACCGCGGGGCCGACCGAGCAGTTGAGCCCGACCACGTCAGCCCCGAGCTCCGTGAGCGCGCGCGCGATATGCCGCGCGTCGGTTCCGTACGCCGTACGCCCGTCGCCGCCGAGCGTCATCTGGGCCACGACGGGGAGATCCGATTCGGCTCGCACGGCGGCGTACGCGCACTCGATCTCGGCGAGATCGGAGAACGTCTCGAGCACGAAGCCGTCGACGCCGCCCTCCAGCAGCCCGAGAACCTGCCGGCGGAAGTGAGCGGTGGCCTCGTCGCGCGAGGTGGGGCCCCACGGCTCGATGCGAATGCCGAGCGGCCCGATCGCGCCGGCCACGGAAGCCCGCGTCCCCGCAGCCTCGCGAGCCAACCGGGCCGCCGCGCGGTTGATCTCCTCCGCGCGCTCCGCGAGCCCGTACGCGGAGAGCTTCACGGGGTTCGCGCCGAACGTGTTGGTCTCCAGGATCTCCGCGCCCGCGTCCGCGTAATCGCGGTGGATCTGCCGCACGAGCTCGGGGCGGCCGAGGCTCAGCTCGTCGTAGCAGACGTTGAGGAACACGCCGCGCGCGTAGAGCTGCGTGCCCATCGCGCCGTCGAAGACGTGCACCTGCCCGTCGTCGATCAGGTCACGGAGCTTCACACGTCCTCCGGATCGTACCCCAGGTTGGGCGCGAGCCACCGCTCGGCTTCGGCGACCGTCCAGCCCTTCCGCCGTGCGTAGTCCTCCACCTGGTCGCGGCCGATGCGCCCGACGCCGAAGTACTTCGAGCGTGAATGGGCGAAGTACCACCCGCTCACGGACGACGCAGGGAGCATGGCGAAGCTCTCGGTCAGGCTCACGCCGATCCTGCGCCTGACGTCGAGCAGCTCGAACAGGGTGCGCTTCTCGGTATGATCCGGGCAGGCGGGATAGCCGGGCGCGGGGCGAATGCCCCGATACGACTCCTGGATGAGCGCCTCGTTGTCGAGGGCCTCTTCCGAAGCGTATCCCCAGAGCGACTTCCGCACGACCTCGTGCGCCCGCTCCGCTGACGCTTCGGCCAGCCGGTCCGCCAGCGCCTTCACGAGGATCGCGCCGTAGTCGTCGTGCTCTTCCTCGAGCGACGTGGCCAACTCTTCGGCCCCGGCCACGGTCACCGCGAACACGCCGATCCAGTCGCCGTGACCGCTCGACGCCGGCGCGATGAAGTCGGCGAGCGTGAGGTTCTCGCTCGATTCTTTCGCGAACTGCTGCCTGAGCCCGTGCAGGACGGCGCGGACCGTCGTGCGCGACTCGTCCGCATAGACCTGGATGTCGTCTCCGACGGACGCGGCGGGGAAGAGGCCGACGAGCCCGCGCGGCACCAGCGTACGAGCCGCCTCGACCCGGTCGAGCATCGCCAGCGCATCGGCGTGCAGCTTCCTGGCCGCGTCACCGACGAGCGGGTCCTGGAGGATCGCAGGGTATTTGCCGGCCAGCTCCCAGGTCTGGAAGAACGGCGTCCAGTCGATGTAGGCGCGGAGCTCCCGCACGCTGAGGCCCTCGCCGGCACCGAGCACGTGGATGCCCGGCTCGGCGGGCGCGACTGGAGGCTCCGCATCCCAATCGATCTTCAGCCCGCGCGAGCGCGCCTCGGAGATCCTCAGGAGCTCGCTCTTGTCGCGCCGCTCGCCCCGACGCTGCCGGACGTCCTCGTACTCGGCGCGCACGCTGGTGACGAACTGCTCCCGGCGGTCGTCGTCGAGCAGCGTGCTGACGACGCCCACGGCGCGCGAAGCATCGAGCACGTGCACGGTCGCGCCGTGGTAGTTCTGCTCGATCTTCACGGCGGTGTGCGCCTTGGACGTGGTCGCGCCGCCAATGAGGAGCGGCCGCTCGAACCCTTGGCGCTCCATCTCCTTGGCGACGTGCACCATCTGATCGAGCGAGGGGGTGATGAGCCCCGACAGCCCGATGACGTCCACCTTCTGCTTCCGCGCCTCCTCGAGGATGCGCTCCGCGGGCACCATGACGCCGAGATCGAGGACCTCGTAGCCGTTACACTGGAGCACGACGCCCACGATGTTCTTGCCGATATCGTGCACGTCGCCTTTGACGGTGGCGAGCAGGACGCGGCCTTTGCCTCTTGCGTCTTCGCTCGCGGTCTTCTCGGCCTCCAAATAGGGCACGAGATGCGCGACGGCCCTCTTCATCACGCGCGCGCTCTTCACCACCTGCGGCAGGAACATCCGGCCGCTGCCGAAGAGGTCGCCCACCACGTTCATTCCGTCCATCAACGGCCCCTCGATCACCCGCAGCGCCCGGCCGAGCTCGACGCGGGCCGCCTCGGCGTCCTCCTCGACCCACTGGTCGATCCCCTGGACGAGGGCGTGCACGAGCCGCTCGCGCACCGGGAGGTTCCGCCAGGAGAGGTCCTCCTGCTGGCGCTTCTCCGTGGAGCCGGTGCGTTCGCCGGCCAGCTTCGTGAGGATCTCGGTCGCATCGGGACGGCGCGCGAACAGCACGTCCTCGATGGGCCCGAGCACGTCGGCGGGAATCTCGTCGTAGACCGGCAGCGCGCCCGCGTTCACGATCCCCATGTCGAGGCCGGCGGCGATGGCATGATAGAGGAACGCCGCGTGCATCGCCTCGCGGATCTCCGGGCTGCCGCGGAACGAGAAGGAGACGTTGCTGATGCCGCCGCTCGTGAGCGCGTGCGGGCACTCGGCCTTGATGCGCCGCACGGCCTCGATGAACTGCATCGCGTAGCGCTCGTGCTCCTCGATGCCGGTGGCGACGGCGAACACGTTCGGATCGAAGATGATGTCCTCGGGAGGGAAGCCCTCCTCCTCGACGAGGATGCGATAGGCGCGCCGGCAGATCGCGACGCGCCGCTCGAGCGAGTCGGCCTGACCCTGCTCGTCGAACGCCATGACGACCGCGGCCGCGCCGTAGCGCCGCACCAGCCGCGCCCGCTCGCGGAACGCCTGCTCGCCGTCCTTCATCGAGATCGAGTTGACGACGCCTTTGCCCTGGAGCGTCTTCAGGCCCGCCTCGATCACCGTCCAGTCGGACGAGTCCACCATCACAGGCACGCGCGCGACGTCCGGCTCGGACGCGAGCAGGTTGAGGAACTTCGTCATGGCCGCGTGGGCGTCGAGCATCCCTTCGTCCATGTTGACGTCGAGAATCTGGGCGCCGTTCAGCACCTGCTCGCGGGCCACGCTGACGGCGGTGTCGTACGCGCCGTCCCTGATCAGCTTCGCGAACCGCTTGGATCCGGTGACGTTCGTGCGCTCGCCGACGTTGACGAACAGCGAGCCGGGGCCGATCGAGAGCGGCTCGAGCCCCGAGAGGCGCGTACGCCGCTCGCGCGGCTGGACGCGGCGGGGGGCGCGCGCGCGGACCACGTCGGCGATCGCGCGGATG